>Ga0255344_1004615_pt1 | contig 13832 bp, 20 predicted proteins | sample wastewater_treat_5_FD_192414 | JGI IMG/M metagenome (GOLD analysis project Ga0255344, IMG submission 192414) | Wastewater microbial communities from Lulu Island WWTP, Vancouver, Canada - plant18 | ecosystem: Engineered > WWTP > Wastewater > Unclassified | place: Canada: Vancouver, British... | reverse complement strand
AGATATTTCTGTGTCAAGCTCCGAGTGTGATATTCTAAGCGACTTTTTTATTGCGGCAATTGTTGTTTCTCTTAGTGTAGGCTCTGCCATAGGTGGACCCTCCCTCAATCAATAATTAATATTATGCTTTGCTGGCAATGGTAAGAGCGACAAAGCCGTTTTTAACAACAACATCGCCGCCGATGTCAACAGAGCCGCGAATTGCGGTCAATCTCTTGTCGAAGGCAAAATCATCACTTACGCGGATTTCATAATCGCTAAACAGGTCAAGCTCAAAGTTCTTAGGCTGACCGTAAAACATTGTAGGTTTTGCGGAAGTTCCCTGTGCTGTGCCGCTGCAAGCGGTAAGCCCGGAAACGATACAATACTTAACGGCAAGTCCACCGTCTTTTATTGTACCCGTGTTCGGATTGGCTGTGTCAGGAGTGATTTCATAAACCGCGCCCTTTTCGTTTGTGCCGCGAACATCGCCAAAAGCAAGCAAGTCTGTCTTGTTCAGGAAAAGAACGGCGTTTCCGACAACGGATTCATCGCCGCCGTAAGCAAGACAAATATCGCGGAGCGTATGCTCGTTGACTTCGCCTTTTGTGCTTTGGTCAAGGTCTGCCGTAACGGTTGCACAAATGTCCGATGCTTTGAGTTTAGCTACGATTACGGCAGCAGCGTTTTTGCGGAGCGCAAGCAGAGCCTGTGTGCGTACCTTCGCTTCGTAAAGCAGAGGAGATTGTTTCTTTGCCTGGTCACTAATGTAAGACAGCACCGCTACGCTGGTCGGAGATATTGTCTTATAGGCAAATGTCGGCTCTTTTGTGGCGGCAGTGTCGCCCTCTGTCTGATTGTCTGCAGCTGCTGCATCGGTTGCTATGTAAGCGACAAGATTGCTGCCCATACCTACGCAGTTAACCACGTTAACCATGTCGACAATGCTGGAAACGCTCGCGCCGGTAACATCGTATATACCGTCAACGCCTGTCGGTGTTGCAAGAGTGCCACCACTTATCAGAACGGATCTAACCTCTGCGTTGTCTATTACAGTCTTGCCGGTTTCAACAAGTTTTTTTGCTCTGGTTTCGATTTCGCTTGTTTCCATTCTCTCGTCCTCTTTCTTTTCTACGGTTTTTGCCGGTATAATGCCGGCGGTTATCTGCTCGCGCAGTTTCTTTTTTGTTTCGATTTCCTTTGAGAGCTTATCCCTCTCCTGCTTAAGCTCGTCAAATTCTGTTTCCAGTTTTGCAAGAGCTTCACCGGTGGAGCCGTCCAGCTCCTCGTTGATTTTTGTCATTCTGATTTCGATTTCCTGTAATCTCGTCATTTTAAAACTCCTTTATTTCGTTTAAAAGTTTGATTTTCATTCGGAGTAATCTCCGTCTATCTTCAAGCGCTCTATCTCTCCGTAGGCATTCCTCGATCGCTCCGTCAAAAAATGCGCGCGCCTTTATAGATGTTGTGTCGTTGGCAGGAACGGAAACAGCTGACACGTCGTACATTTTCGGCACGTTAATATGTATCAGCGTTCTTTTTTCGCGGTCGAAATAATAATCCCTGTCGTATTGTCCGGGATTGAAGCTCCATGACATTTTAGTTACCATGCCTGAGACGATATCGTCATATATTTGTTTGGCCGCCTCTGTCCGTCCCAAGTCGGCACCAGTCAAAAGCCCTTCGTCATCAATCTTGACAACGAGTGAATTGTTTGACTGCCGTGCTAATACACGCCCCTCGTGGTTGTATAAAAAAATAACATCTGACATATCGCAGTTGTCAAATGAACTTTTTAAAAACTGCTCGTATATTGCGCCGTCCTCATCCTCGTAATATAGATAAGGCTCAAATCTGGCGGCATAGCCCTCAACATAATATTTGCTCTCAATCAGCTGCTGGCGCTCCGCTTCCGGCTGTGTCGCTGTCGGCGTTATTGTCATTGCCCTGTATTGCCTGCTGTCCAGTATCGGCATTTGTCGTTCCCTCCGTTTCAGTATTGTTTATTTCGCCGGCGGCGGTTATTTCCATGTATTCACGCCGGATATATCGTTTGTCGCCGTCCGGTACATGCGGTCTGTTCCATACATCGGCGATGTCGTTGAGCGTTGCAAGCCCTCTGTCAAACATCTGTGTGCTGTATTGGAGTTTGTCCGCATTGGTCATGTTTTGCAATCGAGAACTGCTCCATACAATTTTGTTGCCCCTGGCAAGCTCGCGCCCCGTATATGTCATCGCGGTCATTGCCTCGCCAAGCTGTATTGCAAAGGGTTCTATTGCTCCTTCATAAAAAGCACTCCAGTCATCACCGGATAGCTTGTTTTGTAATACGCTTTCATTGCACCCGAAATAATTAAACACGCGCGTCTGGATGATTTTCATCTGCTCACTGTCGACAACTTTAGGCTGCGATATGACTTGTTTCACGTTGGTATAAGTGTTCGGGAAAAGCAATACGCCGCCGGAACCCTCTCCGGTGAAATTGTCAGCTGTAAAGCGTTTTCGCTCTTTTGCTAAATCGTCCGGCTTTGCAAAATTGCTTGCATTGGCAATAAAACGGAACGAAGCACCGTTTTTTATGCCCTCCTCAATGCCCTGGTCTTGCATATCTATCAAGGAAATAGTACTTGCCAAAGCACGATTATCTTCACCGCGAAAATCATTCTTGTGCTGGAAGCGCGTTACCATTCCAACCCTACTAAACTCAATACTCGCTTTTTGCCCGTTTGTAAACGTATATCTTAAAAACGGCTCTCCGCTGACATCTAAAACCTCTGTCATTGCCGGCGACACAGGATAAAAACCGATTGTTTCGTCATACTGATTTAGTATTGGTACAATATAACAAGTGTTTGATACCTGCAGCATTGTAAAAGTCCGATACAGGAAGTTTGATGTCGTCATAAACGGATTTGGTTTGTTGTTGAGTGTTGACAGCAGCCCTCGCAAATCTGCGCCCTCTATGTTCGGGCAGAGCTTGCTTGCGTGTCGCGCTCCGGCATCTATACACGCCCGTGTCAGCTCCATTTCATAAACGCCGCCGTCATATGTCGTGAAAACCGGAGTATAACCGTCCAGCAGAGCGAAATAACTGTCTATTATTTTTTTGGCTTTCGGTCGCTTGAATATTGTTTCAAGTACGCCCATTTTATCAGCTCCTTTTTACGGTTAATTTGTTTCTGGTTCCTGTACTGGTTCCGGCTCCGGATTCGGCTCTGTATTTTGTTCGGGTTCCTGCTCTGCAAGCAGCTTGTCGTAAGCCTCCGCTTTTTCTTTCAGCTTTGCGTATTCTTCGCCCGTCATGGCGACAACCTTTTTAATAACTGCCATTATGCTTCCTCCGTAGCCCAGTATTCAGCCTCCAGTATAGAAGGCTGTGTTGTTGTGTCAAGCCATATTTTTGTCGTGCCCGCAAAGGTAGGTATTGCGGCAGGCATTGTAATGTTTTCTGTAGTAGGGATTGCGAGGTCAAATTCCACCGTTGCACCTGTCACCGCTTCGGTAAAGGTAATTTTCCCTCCTACCATGCTTCCGTTTACGTCTTGTGTGCAGAGATAAGCGCCGTCTGCCTTTGCGCCTGTCGGGGAATATGTCGCGCCCGTTACGCCTGTTTCAACTGCCCTTGCTCTTGCCAGTAGTCCGTTTTCGTCAAGAGTGTCACCGCAACGCAGAGGTGCGTCAAGATAAAGGTTAAAAATTTGCTCCTCGTAGTCCTCGCCCCCCTCTTCTTCACCGTTTGTGATTTTTATCGGCACTCTATAGCAGTCAACACCTAACGCAGACGGAGCAGTCCCAACAAAAGAAGTCTTGCCATATTCGATAGCGGTGTTCCAGTCATCGTCTGCTGATGTTACAAGGTCGCCTGTGTGTGTAATTGTTGCAGGATATGTCGGTGTCGGGCTGTTAGGCACATAGGCTTCGCAAGCTACTAAATTAATTCCGTCGCGATAATACACCCCATAGTCTGTGCCGTCATAGGTAATTGTGTAATTACTCCAGTCTGTTTTCATCGTCTACCTCCAGCGGTTCGCTTCCATCTGGTGTTATACAAACAGGAATGTTTGTAATATCTTTTCCACCGTTGATAAACTCGTCATGGCTCATTAACAGCATCTCGTTGCCTTGCAAAACTCCTGTAAATTCTGAATATTTAATGTATTTCATGTCACACCTTCGTTATTCCCGAGATTGTCCATCCCCTGCCTGTTAAGGTGGCGACGGCGGTATCACTTGCGGCGGTTCTCGTCATTCCTGTTGCGGTAAAAGTGCCGTTATCTTTGCTTGCTCCTGCATAGGCTATTAAGGTTGCGTCCATATCTGCTGAGGATAGACCTGTGTTAGATAAAATGGTTGTTGTCGGTACTCCGGCGCCAACTGGGGTGTAAACGCCTGTAACATTAGAGCAATTGTAAAGGTTAAGATTATAAGTTATTTTTCCTTGTAAGTCTGCCAGAGAGCCTGTTATATGAGAGCAATTGTAAAGGTCAAGACGATCAGTTATTTTTCCTTGTAAGTCTGCCAGAGAGCCTGTAACATTAGAGCAATTGTAAAGGTAAAGAGTATTAGTTATTTTTCCCTGCAAGTCTGCCAGAGAGCCTGTTATATGAGAGCAATTGGCAAGGCTAAGATAATAAGTTATTTTTCCCTGCAAGTCTGCCAGAGAGCCTGTTATATGAGAGCAATTGTAAAGGTTAAGAGTATTAGTTATTTTTCCTTGTAAGTCTGACAGAGAGCCTGTAACATTAGAGCAATTGGCAAGGTTAAGATAAGAAGTTATTTTTCCCTGCAAGTCTGCCAGAGAGCCTGTAACATTAGAGCAATTGTGAAGGTTAAGAGTATTAGTTATTTTTCCTTGTAAGTCTGCCAGAGAGCCTGTAACATTAGAGCAATTGTAAAGGTTAAGAGTATTAGTTATTTTTCCTTGTAAGTCTGCCAGAGAGCCTGTAACATTAGGGCAATTGTAAAGGTAAAGAGTATTAGTTATTTTTCCCTGCAAGTCTGCCAGAGAGCCTGTTATATGAGAGCAATTGGTAAGGTTAAGATAATAAGTTATTTTTCCCTGCAAGTCTGACAGGTCAAGTTTAACTGGTTGTGCCACCCCAATGTTGCTTAGTGTGCCTGTTTCGCTAAATGCGTCAACCAACAACCACACAACTTCGTCCTCTACCGTTGTTTCTTGGAAACGGCTCACACACGAAATAGTGCCATCATATAACCACCTTACATTTGTTGCGTTTGTTAGTTCCATATCAAAAGTACCCGTACCGCAACGAAAAGGAATTATGTAATTGGCAAGAGAATTTGTAATCGTTTCTGTTGTGCTGTCCTGTGTGCTGTTGCCTGTGATATCAAGGCTGACAAGCGGCGCACCCGTGCTTTTGGTAAGGGTAAGAATTACATCTGTCACAACTTCCTTAAAACGCCCATAAAACTTTGACAGTAGCATTCCGGTCATAGTCGTGTAATGATTAAAGTGTGCAAAGAGCATTTCTTTTAAGGTCATTTATTATCCCCCTTGCGCTTCTCCGGCAGCTGTTATGGCGACAGCACCGATTACACTCTCCGCAAATATAACAACTTCCCCGGTTTCCGCATCGTATGTATAATCTGTTTCAGCTTCTATTGCGGCATAATCAATCGTTATTGTAATAGTCGCCGGCAGGTCGTAGCCACTCACCGCTACAAGTACGGCATTAATCTCTGTTTTGTAATATGCCGTTGTATCTCCGGTATTTGTCAAATTGGTTAAGGTGTATGTAATATCGCCTTGTGATTCACCGGTTCCGGCGGCGGTTATTGCTATCGCTCCGGTAACACTTGCGGCGGCTATTACTATCGCGCCCGTACCACTGTTGTATGTATAATCTGTGTCCTCAACCGCTTCCACTCCACCGATTGTAACGGTAATCGCTGTCGGCAGGTCATAATTTGTCGCGGCGGTCAATGTTACATTAACCTGTGTTTCATAGAATGCCTCTGTATCGCCGGCAGAAGTGATTTCCGTTAAGTCAAAGGTTATGTTGCCAACGGATTGAGCTACGCCGGCGGCAGTTATAACAATAGCCCCTGTCACTTTTGCGGCAGGGAATGCAATAACGCCGGTTTCTGCGTTATAGGTATAGTCCGTGTCTTCAACGGCAGCCTTGCCGCCGATTGTAATTGTTACGCTGGTAGGCAAGTCGTAGCATGTTTCGGGCGCAATGGTAAACGTGCAGGCTTTGAGATTATAGGCGATCTCGTCACCGCTTGATTCCAGATTTGTCAGCGTAAATGTAATGTCGCCCAAGCTGGATCCTAACCCCAGCACGGAGTTACCGTCAACATCGTACCAAGAGCCAGATGTGCTATCCAAAATATAAAGAGTATGGTCTTGCACCGGATAGCATTTTGTTCCGGGCAGGTACCGCGCCACATCAATACTCTGCATTTCTGCTGTGGTCGCACACCATATGTCAGCTAATTTCAGCCCTCCAGAGCCGATAACATTATAGGTCATTTCGGTCATGATTTTTAACTCCTTTATAGTTAGTTATTTTTTAATTGTTCGTTGTATGCATCCCACCACTTTTGACGGACTGTCAGCGCAGCTAAAACACTTACAAATCCGTCAATATGTGTTCGTTCCTCAATTTTGACCGGACGCATTTTACGGGTTTCAGCGTTTTGTTTCATCGCGACATTTAAAAAATGAGCCTTTAAAAGATTGTTGTTTCCTATTCGCAACGTCTTGTCAAGTATAAGCCCCTCCGCCTCGCGTATTACCGGCGTTAAATTTTCCCCCTGGTAAACATCATCAACGTGGAAGCCGTAATTTTTTAAATCTTGAATAAGATACTGCGCGGAATATCGGTCATACCCGATTTGGAGCGGATATATTTCATAAACTTCAATCATACGCTTGAACCAGTCAAAACAATCGTTATAGTCAACGTAGTTCTCGCCGGATACCGTTATAAAACCTTGCTTGATATAAATCTCATACGGAACGCCTTCACGCTCCTGTAACGGCAGCACTTTATTCGCCGGCATGAAGAATTGACAGACAGTATATAAAACGTCTTTACGTTGTATAAGCACACAACAGGAAGTTAAGTCTGTTGTCTGCGAAAGGTCAATGCCGCCAACACAATAGGATCCGCGGAAGTCCTCAAGCGTATAATTGTCGCCGCACATTTCCTCGACATTCTCGCGCCGGAGCCATGCGACAGAGGAGCTTTGTTTTATGTTGCAGTATTTTGTTAAAAATTCAGATTTTTTTGAAAGGCTATTTTTTGCAATAGCTATTTCCTCTTTGTAAAACTCCCACGGCACGCTAACGTCCATATTCGGGTTTGCTTTTTTTAGCTCATCTTTTTTATCCCACTTTTTTTCATCGTCAATTACATACAAAAACGGCAACAGCCTTTCTTCTTCGCTGTTACCGTTGAGGAGAGCCGTTGATCTTTTTACCAGCTCATCGTATATCCCGTCATTTAAATACCCGGCGGTCGTTATTGACAATATAAGCGGTTGTTGCCGAGCGCCGAGAGCTGATTTCATTACCTCATATTGTTTTAGTCCCTGGTCGCCGCCCCATGATGCAATCTCGTCACAGGTTACCATTTGTGGGTTGAAACCATCGGATTTTTTGTGGTTGAATGCTATCGGTTTTATCGTTGTGTTAAGCTGCTCTATGTATATATCAGATCTGCGCTTTTTGGCTCTTTTTGAGAGAGATAATTCCATCAGCATCGATTGATGAAACGCATCATATACTATGTTCGCTTGTTCGAGCTTGGGCGCTATACAATACAATTTTGCGCCATATTCTTTTCCGGCGAACGCCATGTATTCCATTATTGCTGCCGCGAACAGCGTTTTTCCGTTTTTTCTCCCGACAACAAGAAAAACCTCGCGATAAACTCTTACCCCTTGTTCGTCAACTATTCCGAATATCGCCGCAACAATCGCCTTTTGCCATAGTTCTAATTTTAATTTATCAGATCTGCCCTCGCTGTGATGCATGAAATGTTCAATAAAATATATCGCTTCGTCTGCGTTTTCCTCGCTGTAATAGTTTTTCTTGGCTTCTAAGTCATTTATCAGTTTCTTATATATTTTCCGCACCCATTCGCCCACTACAGCTTTGCCCGATATTATCTGTTCATAATATTCTACGATGTAGTTTATGAGGATCGCCCCCTTTTACACCTTGCGCTTCCCCTTTAAAAAGTCGAGCAACTCATCCGTTTCATTTTCGTCATCTTTGTTGACGCGTAAGTCTGAGATTATTTTCATCAATGTTTGCACCGTCTGGTTGGCGGCTGTGGATGTCCTGTTGTAATCGCCTATAGCCGGATGGGTATAAACATTTTTTCTGCCCTTAACATATTCTTTAGTTACCACCGGTCCCTCGTCTTTTATTGTTTTTTCAAGTTCGTTTAATATCTGTATTTGTACCTGGTACCTTTTGAATGTCGTTATAAAAAAGAAGTTTTGTTCTACGCCATGCTCGGCAGCAATACTCAATATTTCTTGCGCCTGTTCGTTTAAATTCATCGCGTTTTTTATTGCCACGCTATCGCTCTCCTCATAATTTCAACCTCTTTGTATCCCAATTCCTGCAGAGCATAAAGCCTGCCATGCCCCTCTATGATTACATCGTTCTCGTCAACGGCTATCGGATCGTTGTTCCCGAACATCTCAATGCTTTTTTAATCTGTTCTATCTGTTCTCTTGTGTGAATTTTGGCATTATTCCCATAAGGTGTTATTAAATCGATGTTAATTTTTTCTATTTTCATTAGTATCCCTTTCCAAAAACCTTATGTGCGAACCCTGCGGAGTAAAATTATAGGCACCCATCGGTCTTAGCGCGCAGTGCTTTTTATTTTTTTATGGGGGCTATGTCACATTCCCGTATTCGTCATAGCGCGCCCTTCCTGCAGGCTCCCCACCGCTTTTACTATGCTCTTTATTATGACAGACTTTGCACACTAATTTTAGATTATCAAAGCTCAATGATATTTTTGGATCCATATAGTTATCAACTGTAAGCCATATCTTATGATGTACATCTGTGCCAAGCTCTTCTCCGCAAGTCTCGCACATACCGCCGTCTAATGCTTGTCTATAGGCTATGTATGCAGCTCGTGTACGCTGCCATGCTTGACTATTATAGAACTGCTTTAATAAACCTTTTGACATGTTGTCTCCTCTGTGCTGCCGCCATTAAAGCGCACAGTATGTGTGCGTACCATGCGCTTTAATAATCAAATATGCGGCAGGTTTATCGTGATTGACCGGAGAATCGCCAATCACAGGATTGTTATAAAATCCTATGATAGTATTATATCACGATAAAAGATAAAAGTCTTATCATTTTTTTATCATTTCTCAAAGCTCTATAATCCCATACATGATAACAGTAAACTTTCTTAGTGCCTCATCCTTCTTACGATATACTGTCGCAACCTCCACGTTTAGCATGTCACATAACTGCCCGATGTATCCTTGCTGACGATTGATAAAAAACAAATCAAGGACAGTGCGCTGCTCCTCGTCAAGCGCTGCAAGCCCATGCTCTATAGCAGCGATTTGTCGGCGCACGATAGCTAAATTCAGCTTTAACTCGTCTTTCTCCGCGATAGAGGAAATAAGCCTGTCCTGCGCCGTGTTCTCGTTTGTGCCATGAGATGGAGCTTGTGAAAGCTGTGATGTTCTTATTGCTGTTATTTCGGTTTCTTTCATCTTGATTTTTTCTTCAAGATTAGCAAGAGCCTTTTTCTTGCTGTTATACTCACGCAGCTTATATACTGCCTCGGTTTTCCAATTCATGCAATACCTCTCACGCATCAAAAAGATTTGTTTTTTTCCTTCTTGACTTTAGGCGCATACTTTACCTTGTTAAAGCAACCCCATGAGCAATATGGCTTTTCTTTAAATACAAACACATGCTGCGGCGCGGGAATAAATACCTTTTTGCAAACCGGGCATTCGCAGCTTCTAAAATGATTGTTGCCGTTCATTTTTCTCCTTCCTTTCTGGCTTTTCGCCTGTAATAAACTCGGTTAGCGTCTTGTCTGTGATATACCATGTATTACCGACTTTCTGAGCCTTAAGCTCGCCGCTCTTTATATAGCTTCTTATTGTATTTTTGCTTCTATGAAGCATTTCGGCGGCTTCTTTTACGTCGTAAGCCGTAGTAGTCTCTAATTTAATCATCGCATGTGTCCTCCTGCCGTTTTCTAGCGGCTTCTATTTTAGCGGCTGTCTTTTGGCTTATTTCTATAAAGCGGTTTGCATAGTCCCCTTTAAGGCTCACTCTTAAATAGCCCTCGTCCAGATATTTCTTTATAGGAGCGTTATCGTCTGCAACAGGGAGTAAAGAAAAGTCTGGCTCTGCGTCCGCTCCTCTTGCTCCCGCTGGAATAGGTGGAGCGTATTTACAATACTTCTCCTCTATCTGTTCTATAGCGGCTTCTATAGCGTCTTTAATATCTCGTCTAGGGTTATTTATCGGTCTTCCGTCTTCCCCTATTTCATTAGGGAGATTGAGCTTATACTGGATAGCTCTATAGCCTATAGTAAAATATCCCTGTTCCGCTATCTGTTTTGTGTTCTGTCTGGCTATATAAAAGATATACTCCAGAAGCTCGGCGGCTCGGTCTGGGAGTTCAAAATAGTAATCTGGAAGCCCTGTATAGTATGGAGTAATAAGCCCCCAGTTAAGAAGCTCGTTTAAGTAAATCTCGCAAGTAGTGTTGTCTACTCTAGCGCCTGTGAAAAGTACAGCTACTACTCCTCGCTTTACTGTCTTCTTTTTCCCTTTTACTACAGCTCCGCTAACTTTAAGCCCCGTGAGCGTGTCCGCTACGTTGTAAAAGCCCTGTCTGGCTGTTTCTATGTTCTTGTACTGTCCCTCGCCTACAAGCTCTCTTAAAGGGAAGCTAACCCTATCCCTGTACAGCTCCCCGTTGTGTATGGCTTGCTCGTTAGCCCGTAAGAGTATACGGGTTAGGATCTTCTTTGCTTGCGGGTTGCAGTTGACAATCTTTCTAAAATCGTCTATTTCTATCTGTACTGTGCTTTTATCCTTGCTATAGGATATTCTCCGCTTGTCCACGTCCTCCAGTACTCCTAGCTGTATCAGAACATCATACAGGAGTGTTGCTGTCTTTGATGTAGTAATCAAGCCCTCTTTTTCTTGCATAGCATCGTTATAAAACCCCATCGTGCTGTTACACCTCCAATGTTTTTAATAATTTATTTTGTTTCGCCTTTTTGATTCGCTCTTCGGCGATTTCGTAATATATTGGGTCTAATTCAAAACCTATATAGTTTCTATTGGTATTGATACATGCTACCGCTGTTGTTCCACTTCCCATACAGTTATCAAGTACCGTTTCCCCTTCGTTTGTGTATGTTTTTATAAGGTATTCGAATAGTTCCACAGGTTTTTGGGTCGGATGCACACTTCCCTGATTGACTTTGTCGAATTGAAGAAGGTTCGTAGGTTGCTTGTGTGTATATGTTTTTTTAAATGTTTTTCCTTCCTTTCTCGCCTGTATTGGCGCTGAAGGACTGTATCGATTTCCGCTTGTCTTGATTGGTTTATCTCTTAACTCTAATTGTGGGTTGTATATTGTTTTTTCGCCGTTCTTAGTAAAAACCATAATATTTTCAACTCTGCGCATAGGTTGGAAACGTGCGTAACTCATACCACTAGGTTTTTTCTTGTCCCAAAACCAATCATATTTATAGTTTTTTATGTTAGACATTCTTAAATAACTGGAAAACGGCTCACTTCCGAAAAGAACAATAGCACCATTGTCTTTGATAATCCTATTATACTGTTCCCATAACTCGTTGAATGGAATTATACTATCCCACTTGCAAGCCGTTGTTCCGTATGGTAAATCACAAAGTATCATATCAATACTTTTATCATCAATTAACTTCATACCCTCAAGACAATCCTCATTGTAAATCCTGTTTAATTCAATCATTGTCATAGTCCTTTCTCGTCATGCGGCAATTAAAGCGCTACCTATTTGTTTTGTCACTAAATCCACCCCCCAGCTATATCTCCTGTATCGGCATCCCCGTCCCCTTCGCGTAACTGTACTCCAGACTGCACCCTCGGCTATCTTCCCATCCTTCGCACAGCCACAACTCATCACAGCGTCTTAACATCTCAAGACAATGCTCCATGCCCACATCATACGGTATGTCGTGGTAGTAAAACCCTGTTGCGTGAAGCGGGCTAAGGAATACGGTATCTGGGTTATCCATTAGCAGCCTGCGAATAATCTTCTCAACCTTTTCCACGTTCTCCGCCTTCCCCGAAAACGGATGCGCTACATAGATAAGTTTCATGGCTTGTCCTCCATCTTCGCGCCGCAGTTGGGGCAGAAGTTGTAAAACTGCTTAAACGCATTGAAATATTCTTCGCTTGGATCAGACTCAGGTGACACTTCGTACAGATTACCGCACCTGTCACATTCGGCAGTTGCATAATCGCCATAAAAGTTTAGCCATTGTCCTGCATGGCGCTCTGGAAATACGAATGTTGTGGAATCATCAATCATGTGTACTATTCTCTGCGCCGCTGGCTCTCTTGCAAGAAGTTTTTGTTCTTTTATTTTTTCTTTCAGCGCGTCAGCGTCTATCAGTCTGCTCATTTTGCTTCTTCCTTTCCCTTCAACGTTCCCTTGTTCAAGTGATACAGGAGCGTCTTGTAATAGTCCTTGCAATACTTCTCGTCTGGTTCTTCGCCTTGCTGTCCGCAGTCTCGGCATACCCATTGGCGCAGACCGTTCATGATATGGCCGTATGCTTTGTTTGCGTGAGTGCAGGTCATCACCGCGCCTCCTTTGGTTCATTTGTTGGTGTCATTGGCGTGCCTCCTTAATTTTCATGTTCTTGCTCGGCAAATTTGTTCAAAACTTTGCCCATTTCTTTTGAAATTTTATCAGTTAATCTTTGCTCTCAACGCTAAATGCTTCCGCAAGTGACTGTTCAAAGTGCTCTCTGACCGCCGTAAACTCTCGTAGCGCGTCTGAAAGGCTCATGTCCTTACAATTCACTACCCCTCGCTGTTAACGCGCCACAAGGCGTTTTAAAGCCCCCTCAACAGTACTGTGATATGAGAGATTGCGAATGCTCTCTTTTTTTTCGCCTGTTTTTTTAGATGTTGTTTCTGTAATTTTTCCCAACGCATAGCAGGCGGCGTCTGCGGTTATGACATACCCATTTGGTAATTTAATCATTTTTCGTCCTCTCTTTAAAATACGGGCAAGGAGTGTTGATTTTAATTGTTTTGCAGACATCGGGTAAAACCCTGCAAAAGAGGCACCGCTCGCATAGGTCTGTCGATTTTATGTGTTCGGGTTCGCTTTTCATAGTTTCCTCCTACAATTGCATAATCTGCACTTCAACCCTCGGTCTGTCAGAGTACCGTTTTGATACAACGGCCTCCACGATTTGCGCATCGTCATAATAGGCAATCCCGTTAAGCGCATCGGCAATCACTTTGCCCACGTTGTCAAAATCGGGCTTTTTAATTGGGAAAACATCGCCGCTTAGCATCTGCTCCGTCTTTTTCTTACTGGCGCTTTTCGGTATCTTGTAATATGCCTTAATGCAAATCATAAGAGGAGTGTCCTTTTCAAACCGCCGGTGTCCGTTTTTGATAGTGTACTCTGCTTTGATAAGGTTTTCGTATATGACCGTCTGGTCTGGAGTTATAGCCCTGTTGTATTTACCGCAACTCACAAATCGCGGTCGTCCTTTGCCTTGCGGCTCTCCGTGTACCGTAAAGCTGATTATATCGTCATGCTCCATTGTCAATCTCCTTGTCGTTTACCGCCCAGC
>Ga0255344_1004606_pt1 | contig 13845 bp, 10 predicted proteins | sample wastewater_treat_5_FD_192414 | JGI IMG/M metagenome (GOLD analysis project Ga0255344, IMG submission 192414) | Wastewater microbial communities from Lulu Island WWTP, Vancouver, Canada - plant18 | ecosystem: Engineered > WWTP > Wastewater > Unclassified | place: Canada: Vancouver, British... | reverse complement strand
TACGATAAATTCATACATTTTTTTGCAAAATCCCCTTGATTTTTCGGGGGGGTATGATATGCTAAAGGAAATTTGACGTTTTTAGAGGTGCCCTAAATTATACTAAAAACAGAAAAATATAGTATAATTATTGTGCATTATTAAAAATTGTGTATTTATATAAAGGGGTGAAGCTATTGGTTCTAGTTGCCATAGTCGGGGGAAGCGGTGCAGGAAAAACAAGTGTTGCCAAAAAAATTGCCGAGCATTTTGCCGATAGGGCAAATGTACTTAGTATGGATGATTACTATAGAGACCTTCCCCCGGGAATGACCTTAAAGGAATTTAATTTTGATGATCCTAAAGCTTTTGACTTTGATTATTTTATAAAAAACACAAAAAAGTTAAAAGATGGAAGTCCGATTAATATACCCGTGTATAATATGGTGACTTGCAGAAGGGAAGTCGGTATAAGCACGAGCTTTTTTCCTAATGATCTGGTTATTATAGAGGGTATTTTGGTTCTTCATGAGCCTAGATTGAGAGAGCTTTTTGATTTTTCTGTTTATATAGATGCTCCTGCTGATGAAAGACTCATAAGAAGAATAGAAAGAGATACCATCGAAAGGGGAAGATCCATAGAAAGTATTCTTACCCAGTACAGAACTTTTGTAGCCCCTTCTTTCAGGGCTTTTATTGAACCCCAGAAATATACATGCGATATAATACTTCCGGATGGCGTCAGCAATATTACGGGCATGAATATAATAATTAATGCCATCGAAAAGATGCTTGAAATTAACCGACAGGAGGAAGGAAAATGAAAAAAAGTATAATTTTCATGATTTTATTTATCTTACTTGTCTTTACGGTTTGTTTCGCAATGGACGATGCAAGAGTGAAGTCGGAGTATATTAGTTATATTCAGAAGTATGAAATGTTTCTTGCTGACAGCAGCCAGGAAAGCGAGCTTAAAAGCTTTTTTGACGAAATAAAAGATATCGGGCTTTACCGTTTTTACAGAAACATTATGGTAGGAACCGCTGACTATACAGATGTTCCGCAGGGTGTACAGAGATATCTTTCAGATACATCATCGAGTCAGGTTTTTGAAAGCATTGAGCAAAAACTAGCTTTTGCAGGATTACTTTGTTATGTGCAGACAGATCTTTCCGGTCAGACGATAACGAGTGAAATAATAAGATCACAAAGAGTCTTTAACGATGCAACTTCGGAGTATCTAAGATCAGTCGATGATGAAAGATTTACTTATTTTGGCAACGTTATTGCCTATTCACTGGGACTTATAGAGTCTTCTCCTTATACAGACATAAAAAAATTTAGCTTCTCAGGCAAGTTAGAATCCCCAGAATACTTTACTTTTACAGGAGAGCCTATTTTTGACTACGCAAAGATTATTAAAGAAGAAAAGCAAAGGATAGAAGAAAGCATAAGAAAGATATCCGAATCAGGACTGACCGGTTCTGATCTTGAGTTTGAGATCGACAGGGCATCGGATGCTATTTCCTCTCATGCGGTTGAAAAAGCAAAAAGTGATATAGACTCCGTAATAACAATTCTAATAGAAAGTGCTGTAAGAGGCAGAGATTACTTTCTTCTTAGGTATATAGTTTATGTGGCTGCAATAATCATTTTTCTTATATTTTTCAAAAAAATATTTAAATATCTTTTAGCAGTTATTTTTACATCGGAATTTTTGGTTGTTCTTTTTACGTTTAACTTTTCCGAAGATGTTATAAGCTCTTTTATATATGGAAGTTTTATCATTGTGGCAGTGGTAATTTACTTTGTTTTTATGCTTTTCAGGTCATTCGGAAAAGGAGTTTCTGTTTTTTCAAGGATGGTTAATATTATTATTTTTGTTTGTCTTGTCCTTTTATTTTTTACACCATATGTTTATGTTCGAGATCTTGGGATGGTCAGAAACATTGATTTTTGCGACTCAAAGTACAGTACGTACCTTCTTAACGACACTGTTCTTAGCAAGAACTCTCTTTTATTCAAGGCAATTCAGAAAGGTGACTATGATTCAGCCAAAAGACAGATTTCGCGTATTGTAAGTTACGGCAGTCCTCAGTATAAAGAATTTATAAAACCGCATATCCAAAAAATAATATCTGATTATAATGTAGGGGATAAGTTTGCGAACTTTGAAAGAGATTTTGAATTGATGAAAAGCTCTGAGAACATAGCAGTTTTTGCCCACAATACTCAGTATGGAACGAAGGTTTTGGTTTTATTCTTCCTCTCGCTGTTTTTGTTTATGTTATCGGAGAAAGGAATACTGAAAAAACTATCGATCGCAGCAATTGCTGCATCTGTGGTTCTTTCCTTTGTCTCTCCTTCAAAAATGATCATTTTAAGCGAGGTAAGGTATCCGATGCTAACAAGTACCGAGTATTCTTTAAATTTTGTTTTTAACTTAATTATGGTGGGAATGTCCATCCTGCTATTTTTAAATTCAAAATCAAGAGGAGGGAAAAAAGTATGAAGAAACTTTTGTTGTTTGTCATGATTGTTACTATGTTAGTATCAAGCGCTTTTTCGTTTAAGGCAATCATGGTGACTGATACGGGTGGATTGGGAGATAAATCATTTAACGACGGAACATGGTCAGGTGTTCTCAGAGCTAAGAACGAACTTAAGATTGAAGCTGAAGTAATTGTATCAAAGGAACAGACGGATTATATTCCAAACCTTACCGATGCAGCAAAGAGATCCGATGTTGTTCTTGCTGTTGGTTTCCTTATGGCAGATGCTCTTGCAAAAATTGCACCTCAGTTTCCGGATAAGAAATTTATCGGTATCGATATAGTTATTGATCCTATTCCTTCTAACGTTGCTCTTTACAACTTTAAGGAACAGGAATCAGCATTTTTGGTTGGTTATATTGCAGGTTCAGTAAATAAAACAGGAAAAGTGGGTTTTCTCGGAGGAATAAAAGTTCCTGCAGTTGCCAGATTTGAAATAGGTTACAGGGCTGGTGTGGAAGCTTATAACCAGCTTAAGGGTAAAAATACAGAAGTTCTCATAGCTTATGCAAACCATTTCGGTGATGCGCCAAAGGGTAAAAGTCTTTCACTCGCACAGATGGAACAGGGAGCAGATATTGTGTTTGCAGCAGCCGGTGCAACAGGAAACGGTGCTTTTGAAGCTGCCAAAGAAAAGGCACTTGCTCTTTACGGACTTAAAGACGGAGCATCCCTTGATGCTATAAAAAATGCTTATAAAAAGATTGGAAAAGGTTATTTTGCAATAGGAGTAGACGTTGACCAAGACTACTTAGCCCCTGGAATAATACTCGCATCAGCAATGAAAGGTATTGATGTTGCTGCTTTTGAAGGCATAAAATCAGCAATGGGAAGAAAGTTTGCTTCAGGTAATAATGTTGTGGGTCTTAAGGAAAACGGAGTCAGACTTTCTGCTCTTACGTATACCAAAGATATGATTGATCCTACTGCACTTAAAGAGATCGAAAAGTTAATAGAAGATATTAAATCTGGAAAGCTTATTATTCCTGAAGATGAAGTCGGTCTGAAAAATTTTAAGGTAAAATAAAAATTGTTTGAATGGGGTGGGGTATCCCCATCCCTTTTATTTACTTTGCCGATATAAATTTTGTTTGTACCGGCAAAGTAAATAAAACTGAAATAGCAGGAGGTGCTGTAATGTCTTCTACTGCTGAAATAAATTATGAAAATTACGCAGTGGTGATGAAAGATATAGTTAAGCAATTTCCAAAAGTACTGGCTAATGACAGGGTGAATCTCAGTGCAAAAAAGGGAGAGATCCACGCTATTATAGGCGAGAACGGAGCTGGAAAATCTACTCTGATGAATCAGCTGTACGGTCTTTACAGGCAGACTTCGGGAGATATCTATATTAATGGACAAAAAAAAGATTTTTCTGGACCCGGAGATGCTATAAAGGCTGGAATAGGTATGGTTCACCAACATTTTATGCTTGTGAATAATCTTACAGTTGCTGAGAATATAGTTCTTGGATGTGAGCCGCTTAAAGATATAAGATTTGATATAAAGACGGCCAGAAAACAAGTCAAGGAGCTCTCTGAAAAATATGGGCTCATAGTTGATGTAGATGCGGTTATAGAGGATCTTCCCGTAGGAACCCAGCAGAGAGTTGAAATAATAAAAACTCTTTACAGGGGAGCTGAAATACTTATTCTTGATGAACCTACAGCTGTTCTTACTCCTCAGGAAACTCAGGAACTGTTTGTGATCATGAAAAAACTTAAGAATGATGGGAAAACCATATTATTCATAAGTCATAAGCTTAATGAGGTAATGACTATTTCAGATAATATAACTGTTATGCGGCAGGGAAAAGTAACGGGCAGGGTTGCAAAAGATATGACAGATGAAAGACAGCTTGCTAATATGATGGTTGGAAGGGAAGTTGTTCTAAACATAGAAAAGCCTGTAAAAACTCCCGGAGAAACCGTGGTGAAAGTATCCGGTCTTTGGGTGAAGGATAATCGTAAACTTGATGCTGTTGAAGGATTAAGTTTTGAAATAAAAAAAGGTGAGGTGCTGGGTATTGCCGGTGTTGCCGGGAACGGTCAAACAGAGCTTGTAGAAGCACTTACCGGGTTACGAAGAATAGAAAAAGGCCAGTATAACTATAAAGGACATGATTTTTCAAGGAAAGATGTAGCCCAGTTGCGTCAAGCAAAGATAACACATATTCCGGAAGATAGGCACAAGTATGCAATGATAAAGGATTATCCAAATTACTTTAACCTTATTTTAGGACGTCATCTTGAACTGCCTTTTTCACGCAGGGGATTTCTGAGAAAAAAGGATATTATAGAAAATGCCAACAGCATGATAGAAAGATTTGATGTAAGACCCACAGATTCTAACAATCTGTCTGGCAATCTTTCCGGCGGCAACCAGCAGAAGCTTGTTCTTGCCAGAGAGATAGGCGCCAATCCGGATTTTATAGTTATAGACCAGCCGACCAGAGGTTTGGATGTTGGAGCTATAGAGTATGTTCACAAAGAAATAATCAATCTCAGACAAAAAGATGTAGCAATTCTTCTTGTTTCTATGGAACTTGAAGAGGTACTGACCCTTTCAGACAGAATAATTGTAATGTATGAGGGCAGAGCAATGGGTGAGTTTAAGCCGTCAGAGCTTTCAATAGAAGAGATAGGACTCATGATGGCCGGAAAGACTTTAGAACAGATAACTCAGCCGCAAAACCCGGGAGGCGATAAGAAATGACTGTTCAATCCAAAAATCGAGCCATAAAAATTTTGGTTCCTGTACTTTCAGTAATAATAGCTCTTTTAATAGGGGCAGTTGTCATCTTAGCCATAGGAAAAAATCCTGTTATAGCATATAAAGAAATGTTTATAGGGGCTTTTGGTTCAAAGATGTCCTGGGCCTCCAATATAACCAAGATGACAAGCTTACTTCTTACCGGTCTTGCAGTAGCTTTTGGTTTCAGAGCTGGAGTTTTCAATATTGGGGCAGAGGGTCAGATGGCCGTTGGAGGTATGGCGGCAGCAATAGTTGGAATAAACATGGGTCAGACACCTATGATAATTGCCGTTCCGGTAACAATACTTTGCAGTATAATGGCCGGAGCAGTATGGGCAAGCATAGCCGGAATTTTAAAAGCTAAAACAGGTGCACATGAGGTTATTACAACCATAATGCTGAACTGGATAGCATATCATATTGGAAATTATCTTGTTGTGGGTCCGCTTGCTGTCGGTGATGGTGTTCCCAAATCGCCAGAAATAGCTAAAAGTGTGCAGCTTCCACCACTACTCACGGTCCAGGCAAGCACTTTGCCTTCAGGTATAATAATTGCAGTTGCAGCTGCTATTATTATATACATCATTCTTGAAAAAACAACGGCTGGATATGAGCTTAAGGCCGTAGGGTTCAACCCTTATGCTGCCGAATACGGCGGAATATCGATAAGCAAAAATATAATTCTTACAATGGCTATATCCGGTGGCCTTGCCGGACTTGCAGGGGCTATGGAAGTCATGTGCGTACATTTAAGAATTTTTGGATCTTTTACAAGTGGAAGGGGATTTGACGGTATCACTATCGCACTTATAGGTCAAAACAGTCCTATAGGAAGTATTTTTTCGGCTTTTCTTATTTCTTCATTACGTACGGGGTCGACCAATATGCAGTTTGCAGGAATACCTGATGATCTTGTAGGCCTGATACAGGGAATAATCATCTTTCTTGTGGCAGCGGAAAGAATAATAAAAACTTTAATTATAAAGCTTTTCAGGGTGAAAGGCGGTGAAAACGCATGAATTGGTTTGAAGGTATTTTGGCTGTATTCATGTCCCCACTTTTTTATAAGTTAACTATAACTTCTGCGCTTCCTCTTATCTTTGCGGCTTTGGGTGGAGTGTACAGTGAAATAACAGGAGTAACTAATATTGCGCTTGAAGGAATAATGAAGATGGGAGCTTTTGTGGCAATAGTATTTACTCTTATTACAGGTAATCCGTGGATTGGATTGATATTTGCCCTTATATCCGGAGTTCTCATGGCAGCACTTCATGCGTATGTATCCATAGAGTGGTCGGCCAACCAGGTTGTTTCAGCAACAGCGCTCGTGCTTATTGCCGAAGGACTTGTCGGCGTTCTTATGCCTCCTATCTTCGGACATGAAGGCTCTACAAACTTTTTTCCGAAGCTTCCTCTTATAAGAATTCCTGGACTCAAGGAAGTGCCTTTTATAGGAGACATTTTCGGAGAACTTTCTGTATTCTTTTACTTTGCGGTAATAGCCATATTTGTATCATGGTTCGTAATTTATAAAACTCCTCTGGGGCTCAGAATGCGTGCCGTCGGAGAAAATCCCAAGGCTGCTGATACCCTTGGAGTAAACGTCAAAAAGATCAGGTACTTTGGAGTTCTTATGAGCGGTTTTCTCGGAGCTTTGGGCGGAGCATACCTTTCAATAGGAGAAATGGGACAGTTTGATGACAAAATGCCATCAGGTAAAGGATTTATAGCAATCGCCGCCATGATACTGGGAAACTGGAATCCTGTGGGCGCTATGTTTGCAACCCTTCTTTTTGGTGCTGCAGAAGCAATGAATGTTCAGCTTCAGTCTATGCTGAGTCTTCCTTCAGAAGTAAAGGCATTGCTTAATCTCCTGCCTTTTGTTATTACAATCATTGTGGTCGGTGGGTTTATCGGTAAAACAAGATCTCCTGCTGCAAGCGGCGTTCCATACGAAAAAGAATAGATAATATAAAAACTGCGATTTTTAAAGAATCGCAGTTTTTTTTATTTAAATTTAAAATAGGCATTTTATAGTTTGTTTAGTGAATTAAATAAAAATAAGATATTTTTATGATATAATAAAAATAATTATTTATATTTTGTTGAAATAATGGTTTTCAAGGTACAGTTAGGCAAGAGTAAGCATTTCGTCTTTGACTACTGCACAATTAAACCGTATTTTCAGATCTTTTTCATTTGATACGCAGGTTTCATCACTGACATAGACCCAATATCCGCCAATGCTTGTTTCAAAGAATTTTATGGTTACATCAGAAAGAAAGATATCTTCATGCTTATTACATGTGAAACGGATCATTTTTAAAGACAGATCTAAAAGCTTTATAATCCACCTCGTTAATTTAAAGTTATCCTACGATACTAGAATAAAGCAAAGATAGTGTTTAAAATACTTTGGGGGGTGTGAAAGTTGACTGATGAAAACAAGAAAGAAAAAAGGGTACTTAACCAGTTTGTCAGAGGACTTATAGGCCAGTACAAGTACAGTCAGATACTTACTTTTTTTCTTATATCTTTACAGGCAGCCGGAAATATTGTTCTGCCTCTTCTGTTTCAGCAGATAGTGGACAAGTCTCTTCCTTCAGGCGATATGTCCTCTCTTATGCATTATATTATGATTCTTGTTGTAGTTATGGTTGTGGCTCTTTCTACTGGTTATCTCGGGGAAATTCTTTTTGAGTTTACAGGACTTAAAGTAAAGAAAGAACTCAACAGGCGTGTAATAAAAAAATTTCTTGATGTTCCTTACAGCTTTTTTATCAGGAACAGTTCCGGAGAACTGGCCACTCATCTTATATCGGATATAGATAATGTGACCATGATGGTTTCGCAGATACTTCCGATTACTTTGCTTTCTTTAATGCAGATTGCCGGTATTCTTTTCGTAATATTTTTTATGAACTGGAAGCTTGCGCTTATACCAGTTATCCTGTTCTTCGTTTTTTATATGCTTGTGGCTGTAATAAACAAACAGGCTCAGAAGAAGAGTTTAACCGAGAGAACTCTTTTTGGTAAGATGGGGGCTGTTATAATAAATATTCTTGAAAATATAAAGTTCATTAAGGTCGGTAAGCCTTATGGCTGGCTCAACAGTTATTTTGAGTCGCATCAGGAAAACTATATAAAGAGTAAAAAGAAGCTTGTCTTTGTGCTTAAGCTTGTAGGGACGCTTGGAAACGGTATGTTCGGAATAATCGCTTTTGCCGTTTTTTCAATTGGAAGCTATATGGTCATAAAAGATATGCTTACTGTAGGGCAGCTTCTTGCCTTTTGGGCTTATATACAAGCTATAGCCGGGCCTTTACAGCTTATGATACAGGTCAATATGTTTAAGATGAGCTCCTATGGCTCTGTAAAGAGGGTTATGGGTATTCTTGATGAAAAAGAGGAAAAGCGCTCAGATATGGTAGTTCCGTCTGTTGTATCGAAACTTGAAGCTGAAGATATAAGCTTTTCTTTTGATCAGAAATCTATAATAAAAAACTGTTCTTTCAGTACAAGAAGTGGTGAAATAACAGCTATAGTGGGCGAAAGTGGTTCGGGAAAATCTACTATAATGAATATGCTTTTGGGTTTATATAAGGCTCAGGAAGGAAACATTTTTATTTATGACGGCATCAAAAGCTATAATATCACTGAGTATGGAATCAGTGGAGCTGGTTATCTTGAACAGGAGTCCATGTTCTTTAAGGAAGGAACCATAAAAGATAATATTCTTCTGGGAAGAGAAGTAAAAGCGGATAAGTTTAATGAGATTACTTTAAAAACTGGAGTAGATGATTTTGTAAAAAAATTTGAAAAGGGATACGATACTTTAATAAGCGAAGTAAGCCTCTCCGGAGGTCAGAAACAGCTTCTGGCTTTTGCAAGGATTATGGTGGATGATCCGCAAGTGCTGCTGTTGGATGAAATTACTTCTAATATTGACTCGCATACTGAAGAAAAGATTCAGGAGCTTTTAAAACAGGAGAAAGGAAAAAACAAGTTGATTATAATTATCGCGCACAGGCTTTCCACAATAAAAAGTGCCGACAGGATACTTATGCTCAGTGAGGGAAAGATATGCTGCGAAGGAAAGCATGAAGAGCTTTTAAGCACTAATGAACATTACAGGAATCTGGTTTCTATACAAACGGATAAGCATTAATAAAAACCGGAAGGACAGATTAATTAAGTTTAACTGTCTTTCCGGTTTTTTTGGTAGTACTTGGTGCTTTCAGAATCTTCCCAGATCTTTGTCTCCTCTGCCTGATAGGTTGATCACCGATAGTCCGGGTTCTGACTTAAGAATTTTCAGTGCAAGAGCGACAGCGTGTGAGGATTCTATTGCTGGTATTATGCCTTCCAGTCGTGACAACAGTTTGAAAGCATCCACAGCTTCGCTGTCGCTTATAGGAAAGTACTGTACTCTCTGAGTATCTTTAAGATATGAATGCTCCGGTCCTACTCCTGGATAATCAAGACCTGCGGAGATAGAGTACGCATCTACAGGAATATTATTTTCATCGACAAGACAGTAAGAGTAGGTTCCCTGGTATACGATGGGTTTGCCTAAAGTAAGTGTGGCTGCAGTATTTCCGTTTGTAAGCTCTGTACCTCCGCCTTCGGCTCCGAAGAGTTTAACTTGTTTATCTTCTAAAAATGCTGAAAACATTCCTATAGCATTTGATCCTCCACCTATGCAAGCAAAAATATTTTCAGGGAGCTTTCCTTCTTTATCTAAAATCTGGTAGCGTGTTTCATTACCTATAACCGACTGAAAAAACTTAACCATAGCCGGGTAAGGATGGGGGCCAACGGCTGAGCCAAGCAGATAAAATACATCAGGATTTTTGACGTAATAGTCAAAAGCATCATCGACAGCATCTTTTAAAGTCATGGTTCCCCTTGTGCTTTCAATAACCTCCGCTCCGAGCATTTCCATCCTCTGGACATTAGGTTTTTGCCTTAGTATGTCCTCTTTTCCCATAAATATTTTGCACGGTATATTGAACAGGGCTGCAACCGTTGCAGTTGCAACACCGTGCTGGCCGGCTCCTGTCTCCGCAATTATCTGTCTGGCATTCATTCTTTTTGCTAAAAGGGCCTGTCCTACGGCGTTGTTTATTTTGTGAGCACCGGTATGATTAAGATCTTCCCGTTTGAGATAGATCTTTGCTCCGACTTTTTCAGAGAGGTTTCTGGCGTAGTATAAAGGTGAAGGTCTGCCCACGTAATCATTAAGATAGTAGCGATACTGATGTATAAAGCTTTCATCAGCTTGGGCTCTTTCAAACTCACTTGCAAGCAGTTCGAGTTTTTCCTGTAGAACAGGTGGTACAAACATCCCTCCGTAACTTCCGTAATAGCCTTCTTTTTTCATAGTTGTTTCTGTCATAGTATCTCCTCCTGTAAAATAAAATTTGGGTTTCTCCTTTTTTATGTGGAGAAACCCAATAAAAAAGGCACCTTTTAGTTAAAAAGGTGCCCGTTATTTTTATATTCTCAGATATAAATACGGAATGAGCACCTTATAAAAGATGCCACCACCATCTGTTGGATATGCTTATTGAATTGAAGGATGTATTATTTTTATACATAGTTAGCACTCCTAATAATATTTGTATCCATTCTATCATACAATAGATAAACTGTCAAGCATCTTTGAAAAAGCTTTATGCTATGATAAAATTATCTGGGAGGCGATATATTGAATGGGTTTGATATGCAGTACTTTGAAAAATATAAGTATGTCGTCGGTATGGATGAAGCCGGACGCGGACCTATAGCGGGGCCTGTCTTTTCCGCAGCTGTTTTTATTTCAAATCTAGATGAGTTAAAATTTGTATGTGAGATAGGTGCAGATTCTAAGTCATTGAATGAGAAGGAAAGAGAAAGAAGATACAGACTCATAACGGACAATCTTATCTTTGTAAGCTCTTATGTAAGTGCCGAGGATATTGATTTATACAATATATTCAAAGCCACGCAGATGAGTATGCTGAGCAATTACGAAAAACTTTTTTCTGCCGGCAGGGAAGGATATGTTATTGTTGATGGTAAGAATTTTAAGTTTCCGTTCAGGAATGAGTGTATAATTAAAGGAGATCAGAAATCATCAATAATTGGTGCAGCTTCAATTATTGCCAAGTATGAACGGGATGCATACATGGTTAAGCTTTCCCAAAAATATTCTCAGTACAGTTTTGAAAAGCATAAAGGCTATCCTACTAAGCTCCATGAGCAGATGGTAAAAAAATATGGAATCTTTAATGAATTCAGAATTACTTTTGATCCTGTCAGAACTTTGATTGTAAACGGACAAATAATTGCTGATAGGTCGGAATTCTCAGCTCAGAGACTTTTGAGGATAGGTATGTGATAGGGGGTAAGTATGAAGAGAGTATTTTTTTGTGTCGGAATTATTATTTGTGCATGCAGTGTTTTTTCAATTATTCTCTGGGATGGCCAAGCAGGAAAGCAGGATCATTTTATTAGGAGCATTCCACGGTTTTATGATAAAAACAGCTATGTTTTCGGATCTTCATTTTCAGAGACGCAAGAATCTGGTTCTTTGAAGATTATTGACAGGACGGACGGTCATACCAGATACTCGTTTCAAACAGAGTCGCCTGTTTTTCCATGTTTTTGTAAAGATATAGATAATGACGGTGAGAGCGAAATAGTGGCAGTTCTGGCTCAAGGTCCGGTGCAAGTTTTTAAAGTCATCGGAGGCACCTTAAAGATGACTACTTCTTTTTCTCCTGTGTTTACGGATCTTCCGTTTAATGTGACCATACAGGACGGAAGTATAGTGTGTGCCGATGACTACATGGATGTTTTTTCAGCCGGGGACAGAATACTTAAGGTTCAGGGACGTGATGTTCTCAGCTGGTGGGATATAATGCAGATACTAAAGGATATGAAAAAAGGCGAGTACGTTACCGTTAATGTTCTGGATAAAAACTCAAAAATCAAGAGATCGTCAGTAGAATTGACAGAAAACGAAGATTATTTCATGGCTCCCAGCTCTTTCTTTTGTGACAGTGCAGAATGGCAAAGCGACAGATATGTTATTTCAGCTTCAATGAATGGTTTTATTTATCTTTGGGATTATCTGGGTAACATAGTATCGAGAGTTTATATAGGTTATGAGTATTATTCTGTGCCCCCGCAGCCTGTAGATATAAACTATGATGGAAAGTATGAGCTTCTCATGACATCTTTTGAGGGAGTATCGACTCTTTTGGATGCCAGTGGTGAAATACTGTGGCAGTTTGAACTGGGTGACGATATTTTTTCGTTGCCTTTGATATGTGACATAAATAGTGATGGTGATTTTGATATAGTTTACTGTACCTTGAGCGGAAAGGTTATCTATAGTGATAAGTTTGGAAATGCAAGGCTTATAAGTGAGCTTAAAAGCAGAGTTCTTTCAAATCCTGCTGCAAGTGATCTTTACTTGTCAGGAATAATCAACATAATTACTGCGGATGAATCGGGAAAGATGAGCATATTTGATCCGGACGGAAACCTTGTCAAGCAGAAAGAGATTCCTTCGGAAGCATTTTTTTCTTCACCACTGGTGATAGGGCTGTATGATAACGAAACTGCATGGAGCAATAAGATCTTTTTGGTTTCTTCATCCGGAAAAGTATACAGGTACGATACTCTTACCGATGAGTTAAAGTTTAAAGCCGACATAATCGATACCTGTTCTGCGAATGTTGTTATTGATGATGTGGATATCGATGGGGTAGCTGAGCTTTTAATCCCGTGTGAAAGCGGTGATGTAAAAGCAATGCAGATTGGCGAGTATAGCAGACTTACGCCATGGACCGAACCAAACGGCGATCATTTTGGAAGTTATGTCAGTTACATAAATACGCCCCTTAAAGTTGCTCAAGAATTTGAGACTTTTGAAGCTTCGGATATCAGGAGCTGTTCAGTGGCAATATCGTCCTTTTTCAGGTTTTCTGATAATGAAGAGTATGTTTTCTCTGCATCGGGAAGTATTTTCTATGAAGACGGGGAGTCGATGTATATACTGACATCCCTTTCAGCATGCGGAATAATTCCGGTAATGACCAAGCTTAATGAGCAAAACTTTTCATATATGGATGTAAGGCTCAAAGTAGGAGATCAAAGAGTTGCACCTGACAGTATTTATATAAACAGAAAGCTTAAGGATCTCTGTATAATGAAGGTATCTAAAGACAGGATCAAACAGGATATTTCGCCGGCTTCTCTGGCTTTTTCACAATCCAATGCATATGAGCTTTATGATTTTATTGGAAAAAGATCTATCAAGGTTGGACTTTCAGAGTCAAAAACAGGTTATGTAAACTTTTTTGCATATGAATACCGTGACATTATCAGTGAAGAAGCTTTGCTTGGAGGTTCAGGTATTTTTGATGACGCAGCTCATATATGTGCATTTATAGGGTACTCTCCCCAAGGACAGAAGATAGCCATAACTGCGGACGAGGTACTCGAAAGTTTTCAGGCTCAGGAGTATATAAAACTTGTATACAGTAACGAAAAAAACAATGATGCTGTT
>Ga0255344_1004595_pt1 | contig 13879 bp, 28 predicted proteins | sample wastewater_treat_5_FD_192414 | JGI IMG/M metagenome (GOLD analysis project Ga0255344, IMG submission 192414) | Wastewater microbial communities from Lulu Island WWTP, Vancouver, Canada - plant18 | ecosystem: Engineered > WWTP > Wastewater > Unclassified | place: Canada: Vancouver, British... | reverse complement strand
AGGAAACAAAAAGCCCGTCTTTTTCAACGGGCGGTTGATAACAGATAAGGTTTCTTATCTGCAATGATATTATAACATAAAGGAGACAGAATGAAAAAACAAATAGAAGTAAATATAATATTACCACCGACAGCGAGTTCTGATATAGATATGGATTTAGTAGAACTAACGAAATATCTTGTAGAGACAGGAAACGGTGGAGAAAACAATGGTGGGATGGGACTCGGTGGTAGATTTGGATACGGAACAACCTTTGAGAACGATACTTTTATGATGCACGAGTTTTGTTGGTGTGAAAGAGATGACTGTGGTTGGTGTAATGGAACTAAACCTAACTTCCTATACAAACCAACGAACTTACAAGTGTTTTGGTATAAATGGATTGGCAGAGATATGGAGTTCAAACCTAAAAAACCGACACCTACAGAATGGGAAAAGATATTTAAGGATTGTATTAAATCTATACCACAAACTTGGGAATGTGGAAAATGCGGTTGTACATACGAAACACGACAAGAAGCAGAACAATGTTGCTCGGAAGATGCCCCAAAATAGCAAACTAAAAGTTCTGAAAATAGTAACTTTAGAATACCTTATTCAAGTATTTCCCCACATATTAACTGAATTGTACTATTGACAAATATGGAACAATGTGGGACAATATAATTATGAAAATAAATTTAACTAATAAAAAAATGAATGGGGGTGATAAATAATGGGATTAGATATGTTTTTGTATAGAAAAACTTATGTGAAGAATTGGGAACATACTCCAGAGGAAGAAAAAACGAAAATATCGTTAACTGGTAATAGAACAGAGGGGATTGACACTAACAAAATTGTAGAAATAGTTGAAGAAGCTGGATATTGGAGAAAAGCCAATGCAATCCATAATTGGTTTGTAGAAAATGTCCAAGATGGAATGGATGATTGTAGAGAATATTATGTTAGTGAGGAACAGCTAAGAAACCTTTTATCATTGGTTGATACTGTTCTTAAGGAGTCAAAATTAGTAGATGGTACAGTAGTAACTGGGTACCTTATTAAGGATGGAAAGGAAGAACCTGTACTACGAAAAGGTAAGGTAATTGAGAATCCAACAGTAGCAGAGAGATTACTGCCTACAAGAAATGGATTTTTCTTCGGTGGTACGGAGTATGACGAGGATTATATTCAGGATTTAGAGAGCACAAAAAGGATTTTAGAAGAAGCACTAGCTAAAGGTGGGGATTATTATTACTCATCTAGCTGGTAAAGTATAAATTTTGGAGGAGGTTATTATGTCTAATGAAATTGATTTGTATAAAGACTTAGAGGTAGCAGAAAGAAAATATCAGAACTCTGTTGATGCAGATGATAAGAAAAGCAAGAAGTATTGGAAAAAGGCTATCAAAACCATAACCAACGAGATAAAGGAGAAATACCCAGACCTGTCTTTAGAGAAAAGTAGATTTAGTTTTGGAAAAGATAAATTCGTTAGTGTAAGTTGTGTGCCTGGCTGGAATGGTGGTCATTCAACAATCATATCACTATACATACGAAACAATGAAAAGGACACTACAGGTACTGAGTACAGAATGGATTTAACAGACTTAAAACCAATTCTTTACAGCCTTGAGTACGAAGTAGAAGAACCAAAAGGAAGTCAGAAGTATCCGTATTTAGTTCCAATATTTAAGGAGGAATAAAATGTCAGAAACAGTAGCAATAGAAATGTTAAGAAAATTAAAGTCTCTGAGACAATCAGATTTAGAGGACAGTAAACGAAAGTTCGGTGAGTTTCTAAGGAATGAGGGAGATTTTAAGGAAGGAGAGTTTGATATTGATAAAATAGAGGACTATATGGACAAGTATACAGATGATGAGTACGGTATAGTCGCTTACTCTTTGGGATGGTTAGAAGCAGAGAAGTACATAATTAACGAGTTAGAAAGATTATTGAAGGAGGTGAAAGTAGATGAAACCGTTCAAAACTAAGGAAAGTAATGACTCAGTAATAGTTTATTATGATTATAAGTTGAGTGATAGTTTTTCTCATACCAAGGTTAAGTTGTTTTATTCTCTTGGAGGAATTAACTATTTTTCTGGAGAGAATAACAGGAGGGGTATTTACTTATCAGTAACGCCAGTAACACTATCTGATAATGGTGGTTTTACTTCGGAGAGTTCTGTAATGTTTTCTGGTCTCAAAATGTTATTGAAGGAATTAAAAAGGTTCTCTAAAAAGGAGCTAGATGGTTTGAAAGAATATCTTGAGTGGGGTAATCCAAAACTTGAGCTTCTTATTAGTCAAGTAAAAGAGCAAGTAAATGCAGGTAGATAGACTATTGACAAATATGGAACAATGTGGGACAATGTAGATACTAAAGTTTAGAAGGAGGTGAAAGAAAATGACAGAAAAAGTAAATAACGCTGAACTATCAGCAGAAACCAAGTCAGCCATCAAGAAATACAGAAAATTGATGCTACTTGAGAAGAGAGTAGAGAGAGCTACAGCAGAGTTAGAAGAATTGGTAGCCAAAGTCCCACAAGCCGAAATGAACGACTATGTGGAAATCACTACCAAGATGTCAAAATAAGTATTTAGTTAGTTTGAGGAGGTCTTTATGAAATTATTAACAAAAGAAGTTCTTGACTTATTTGAAAAAGTAGGAAGTCAAGATGATGTTCCCCTTGATGATAGGATAGTAGTGTGTAAATTCTTTAATCCTACAGGTGCGGGGACTTGGTTTGCCACATCTTATGACCCAAAAGAAAAAATATTTTATGGGTATGTATCAATTTTCGGTGACCACAATGACGAGTGGGGTAGTTTCTCATTAGAAGAATTGGAAAACTACAGAGGATTATTTGGACTTGGTATAGAAAGAGACATATATTTTATACCAGCCAAATTTAGTGAAGTGGTGAAAGTGAGTGCCTAAAATGATGAAAGTTGGATTTGAAGAAAAAAGAAATAGGTCAAAAAATGTCATCTTGAAGGTTATAATTGGCACTATTGCTTTGTTAGTGATAAGCGACAAAATAGGTGATAACATCAATATAGAATGGCAGATGCCGTTAAGAATTGAGTCAAGGAAAGTGAAAAATGAGCCTCTACAATGCCCCCCAAGCGGAGTTTCAGAGATAAGCCATATACAAATACCTGAAACAAATGAAGAAACAAACGCTACTCCCACATCAAGTGGGGGTAGTTGGTTTGGAGAGGCAAGTTGGTATGGTGCAAAGCCAGAGTGGTGTTTAGGATGTGACTCAAACTTTATAATGGCTAATGGAGAGAGGTTAGATGATAGCAAGATGACCTTAGCGTTCAACGAATTGCCCTTAGGAAGTATGGTAAGAGTTACTAACACAGTTACGGGAAAATCAGAAATTGCAGAAGTCACAGACACGGGAGGTTTTGAGAGATTGGGTAGAATTGCAGACCTTTCGTTGGCATTGAAAAATGCCTTAGGTTGCGAAGGTCTTTGTCAAGTATTTATTGAGTCTCTTGCAACCGAGAGATAATAAAAGAATGGAGGTTAGAAATAATGACAAAAAACAGACCAGATTATTACTGTCCAGTATGTCAAGAGTATTGTAAGGATATTATAGAGGTTTATGACAATGTTTTTGAACACAGAGCTTGGAATGAAGATTGCTATGAGTTACAAAGTTCTGATTTTGATAACAACTTAGTTAGAACTATCTGCTATAAGTGCTATATGTACTCATATAAGATGGTTGATGTTATAGAGAGTGATAAGATAATAAATGTTGACAAATGATAGTTAATGTGGAATAATGTGTTCGTTTAATATAAAGTATCAAGTTTAAGGAGGCTGAATCAAAATGAATATAGAGCCAGATAAGATTTACACAGCAAGACAAGTTGCAATGCTTGGATTTATTAAAAATACTAAGGGTAAAAATGATTACAACTTTGTTCTTGACCTAATAAATGGGGGTGTGTTGAAAACATTGCCTGAGTTACTTGACGGGAAAAGACCGTTTTATAGAGTGTTAGGCAGAGATATAATTGAATATAAAAGAGTTTATGAAGGTAATCAAGAGTTATAAAATTAGTAGTTTTGATGCTAAAAGACGCAAAAATGGAGTTTCTTATAACATCAACTATGTTTTTGATGAGGAGTGGGGTACTTATAGGTGGGAGTGCTCTTGTAAGTTCTTTGAGTTTCACGGAAGATGTAAACATTTAGATAATTTTTTCGCCTACTTAAAGAAAAAAGGTGAAAGTAAAAATTTAATTAGAGGAGGTCAAAATGACAGAAAGTAAAAAAATAGACTTAAGTCTACTAAAGAAAGAAATTCCGTATAAGTGGAAAATCCAATCAATTAGTCGTGATGGTAAAAAAGCAAGTTGTGTAGCTTACATAGACGCCAGACAGGCTATGGATTTGTTAGATGAGGTAGTTGGTCAAGGAGGTTGGCAAGATAAGTACAGAACCGAGACCATACAATATAAAGCAGAGTCTACAGATGATAAGGGAAAAATAAGTGGTGGTTCAAGAGACCAGCTTATTTGCTCAGTTGGTATTAAGGTAGATGGTGAGTGGATTTGGAAAGAGGATACTGGAACAGAATCAGACTACGAAACAGAAAAAGGTTTGTTCTCAGACGCATTTAAGAGAAGTTGTGTTAAATGGGGAGTTGGTCGCTTCTTGTACGATATGGACATAGAATGGGTAAATGTTGTAGACAGAAACCCTGTTGATGACGCTGGTAAAAGGATTTGGGATTTAACAGAGTACATAGAGAACAGAAGAAAAGAGAGGATAAACGCAAAACCCAAAAAAGAGACAGCAGAAAATGACCAGTTATTGAGAATAAAACCAGCAGTAGAGTCGTTAAATGCTTGTAAAACAGTAGACCAATTAGATAAAGTTATTGGTGCTTTGATAGAGTCCAAAAAGTATGAAGGTAAGGACATTTATATTCTTAAGAACTTAGCTGAAAAAAGGAAATTGGTTTTGGAGAAATCACAATGATAACCACTCAACAATATAATTCTGCCAAAAGATACATTGAGGACTTGAAATCCAAGTACCCAGACGAAGCAAGAAATCCTAATAGTGGGGTTAGTGCGGAAATTTCCAGTAGTATTAAAGTTATTAAAGACTACGAATCACAGCGTAGGATTATTGCAGAAAAAAGAATCAATAAATTACAAGCCAGAGCTGTCGTAGTAGTTGATGAAAATGGTAACTGATTTTTTGGAACATATATCCTACAGCAGTTTAGACCAGTTCTGTAGGTGTCCAAGATGCTGGTTTCTCAAATATCAGTATGGATATAAGATGCCTAGTAGCCCTGAATTAGACCTTGGTTCAGAAGTACACAAGTTAATAGAGAGTTACCATATCTCTACCCCAGAAGAAACAAAAAAGTTGGCTAAGAGCCATTTAGAGCCATTTTTGACTGCTTACGCTGAGGTATACAAGAACGAGGATTTTGATGAGGTAGAAAAGTATTTTGAGGTTGAGGTTAGTCACCCGTTTAATGATAGAACGATACCTATTCCGCTTGTTGGGTACATAGACAGAATACATAATAACGAAGTTCACGACTTAAAAACCAGCAGTCATAAGTATTACGATACAGACATAGAGCAGAAATACCAGCCTTTGATTTACAGCTACGCTTATAGAAAGATTTATGGAAAAGAAAACAAGTTTTTCTATGATGTGTTGGTTAAGAATAAAACCCCGAAGTTACAGATAATTGAAGTTCCTATAACACAGGAAAAAATAGACGCTATGCTTTTATGGGTATTTGAAATGTGGGATAAAATTAACAGTATGGAAATCCCGTCAGAACACGGAGATTTCTGCTGGAATAAAGGATTATTACCGTGAATCCAGAACAGGCTTATTCAGAGACAAATACTAAAAAGATACTAAGAATTTATAAGGAGTGGCTACAGAGGTCGTTACCAGATGATAGATTTCCTAACATAACATTTAGAGAAAGTCCAAAATTTGCTGATTTTGATTTTTATGTGTATTTTGATGGTGAGTTAGACCACCATATAGAAGTTAAGGAAAGAAGGAATACGATTAACAAATACAAGAGTACAAAAGTCCCGTTAAGAAAGCATTCTACAGCAGAGCATTTTATGAACGCATATGGAATTAGAACCTATTTCGTTTGTGGTTTTACAGATTGCGTTGCTGTACTAAACTTGTGGGAAGAACCAGATGAGGATACAACTATGGTGGCTAGATATGATAGAGGTGATGATGAAGACATTTATGCTATGTACAGAGTTACCAGATTTAGGAAAATTAGTGTCTTTACAGGGTATTAGCGGTTTACACGCTGTCCGTGTAGTTTGGCATATCTGTTTATTACAGTAAAGCCCAAAACTGCCGATACCCGATATAGGTACTAATTTTCGCCTACTTGCTTTTCTAAGTAAAAGGAATATCATTATGATAATGACACGACTAAATCATCTCAAATTGATAACAAGAACCCCCTTTGCACATAGTCGTGTCATTACCTCTGGTGCGAGGGGGATTTTTGTTATTAAAAGGAGTTAGAATGTCAAATGGATGGATAAAAATTCATCGTAAAATGTTAGACTGGGGTTGGTATAACGATATAAATGTTAAAGTATTGTTCATTCATATACTGCTTACTGCAAATTTTTATGATAAGGGGTGGCAGGGACTTACTATTAAAAGAGGACAACTTGTTACGAGCAGAGAACATTTAGCAGAACAAACAAAACTTACAGTTCAACAGGTTCGCACAGCACTAAATAAGTTAAAATCAACCAACGAAATAACAATCAAAACAACCAATAAATATACTATAATAACAATAAATAAGTATGATGAGTATCAAGATGTTAACCAGCAAGATAACCAACAAATAACCAACAAACAACCAACAAATAACCAACAAATAACCACAACTAAAGAATATAAGAATATAAGAAATAAAGAAGATAAAGAAGTATCTCTCAAATTAAAAGAAGAAAGTACAAATCACGCATTAAAAGTATTGGGGTGGTTTAACCAAGCAATGGGTACTAATTTTAAGTCAATTCACGGGTTTGAGTCCAATTTAGAGTTCTGGTCAAAGGTTTATTCTGACGAGGATATTCAGAAAGCATTACTTGTTATTAGAGCAGGTAAATGGTGGGCAAAAGACCCGAGTCCAACTTTATTGTTTAGAAGAAAAACGCCTAAGGGGGAACCTGTTGATTACATAGGTGAATTATTGAACTTAAAAGGAGGTGATATTAGTGTGGAATAATTTAGAAGGTAATTGGAAAGAAGCAGTACAGAAGTTTTATGATACAGAATTTCCTACTGATGAATTTAATGATAGGAGAGTGGAATATGAGAGAGAAGAAGACGAAACCAAGAAAGTGTGTATGGGAGTATCAAAAAGTAATGTTAGGCATAATTCAGGGTACAAAGAAAGTGATAAGCATTTTGGAAGGAAGACCAATATATTGCAGGTAATTACGATAGATGGTTATGAAGTAGATGCTTGGGAAAGTTATTGTTTTGAGTGTGGAAAGGTTTTTGAAAGCGGTATGACTATGTTTAACAATGAAACTAATGAATGTGTAGAAGTTAAGACTTTGAAAGATAGTATTAAAGATGAACTTGTATTTAGTTAAGAACAGTACTAAAATATTTTCTGGTAATTTTATTATTAGAGGAGGCATTTATGAATAATAATTCAGAAGAAAAAACAGATTGGGAAACTTTAGTTTCTGTTGGTGTACAGGCTAGAGAGGCAAAAGATAATTCTCAATGGCTTTTAGGTGACCTTGCTATGCAGGTTGAAAAATCGTATGGCAAAGATTCTTTAGGCAAGTTTAGTGCTGATATAGGAGTTAATAAAAACACACTCAACAGATACAGGTCAGTATCAAAAGTATGGAAACCCAGCGAGAGAGTTGAAGTTCTTAGTCATAGACATCATATGGTGCTGTCCTCAAGAGAAGATAGGTTGGAATGGATAGAAAAAGCAGCTGAAAATATGTGGTCCGTTGAGGAATTAAAAATTCGTTTGACTAAAAGTGAGCAGGGAATTGAGGATAAGGTTAAGGTTGGTTCTATGCTTTTGAGAAAAGATGAGTGGGAAACAATCCTTAAATGGTTTGCTATGTGTTTAGATAATCCAGAGGCTATGAAACAAATCACGGAAAAGGATAATGTTTTGGTTGAAAAGATAAGAAAAAAGGTAGACAAACTAAAAGAATTAGAGAAATTTGACTACGAAAATAGTATAAAGTAAAAAGATATGGTGGTAAAATAAACATATGCCCAAGTCAAGAAGAGCTACTTTAGAAAAAAAACTTGACGATTTGTGGAGGAGAGTTGGTAAAGAATCTGCGAGGTGTGAGGTATGTGAAACTCTGCCTTCAGACGAGCAGTTTCATTATAGTAAGTTGGACCCCCATCATATAGTTGGAAGAAGTAATCGTTTGCTAAGATGGGATTTGCGTAACCGAATTTTTTTGTGTCCAAGTCACCATACTTTGGGAAAACTTAATGCCCAAAATAATCAAGGAGGTTGGTTCTGGTCAAAGTTTACAGAAAAGGAAGATTGGTTAGGTAAATATAGACCAGAGGATAAAAAATACCTTGAGAAGATGATGACAATTCCTTTCAAGCAATGGACAATAGAACAGCTTGAAGAAAAAGTTAAGGAGTTGGAAAATTATGAGGTTAATGACGAATACAGAGATTCAATAGTAAGATTGAGTAGAAGTATTTAGATTATAGGAGGTGATTGTTATGTCTAAAGAAAATTTAATAGAATCTCTAAAAGAATTAGGTAGAGTTATCTTATTGGCAATAATTCCTATTACGATAGACGCATTATCATCAGGTAAATTTGATATTAAAGTAATACTTGTTGCTGGAGCTATCGCAGGGTTGAGGTTTATTGATAAACTACTACATTTGAACGCACCAAAAGGCGAGGCGGGAGGTCTCACACGCTTTTAGAACCTTGTCAATTTAATACGATTTTAATATAACTGTATTTTTGACGGTAGAACGGGTTATGTGAGGTTTTAGTATAGAAGTAATAAAAATACCTCTTTGCTATAAAAACTTCAGCAGAACCGATTGTGGTGTCAAATAGCCATATAAAATAAAAAAGGAGAATAAAAATGGATGCAGCAACTATAACAGAAATACTAATAAGCATTGTTACCTTAATCTCAGCGTGGTTTATAGGTAACAAAAATGTATGGGGTCAGCGACTAGGGCTACTAGCTAATTTGTGCTGGTGGTTCTATGTTATCGCTTTTAAGAGGTATGGGCTTGTCCCTATGGAGGCTTTCTTTACAATATTAAGTATAAGAAACCTTATAAAATGGGAAAAAGAAAAAGATAATAAATAATCAAAAAGGAGAATAAAATGAAAGAGTACACCAAATCAGAATTGATGGATGAGCTGTCAGAATTGTATACGCTCCAAAGAGAGAACAGGAGAGAGCGTAAGAAAATTAAAACCCTCATCAGAGAGCTAGAATTAGAACTCTGGAAAAAATGTGATGAGGAGTTGGATGCAAGAGGGGTTAATGAGAAAAATAAGAAGGAAGGCAAATGATGGGGAACCTTGAAAAAGAAATTTCTCGTGTAAAGGCTGAAAATCGTAAACTGAATCGGCTGATTAAATCCTATGAAAAGGAAGGCGACATAAAGGATAAAATTGTTTCCGTAATAAAAGACTCAATCCTTTCTTTACCGGAAATTGAAATCCCGAAACTTCCTGAAGGAAAGTTATCAGCCAATCCCGAAACAGCTGTCTTGTTGATGTCAGATGTTCACATTGGGAAAAAGACTGCAACCTATAACCCAGATGTGTTCGTCAAGAGACTTGGAGTGCTCCAAGAATCAATGATGAGTATTGTTGAAGCCCAAAGAAGTATCAGACCAATCAAGAAATTGGTGGTTGTGATGAACGGCGACCTAGTTGATGCTGAGGCGATTTACCCAGCACAGGCAGTTGACTTTATCTCAATACCAATCATTGACCAGATATTTTCTGTTGGTGTTCCTGAACTTGTAAAGTTCTTAGGATTCTGTCTGGAGAACTTTGAAGAAGTTGAGTGCTATTGCCAGATGGGAAACCACGGGAAACAGAATGCTGCTAAATGGTCAAGTTCTAAGTCAACGAACTGGGATAGTGTGCTTTACAAAGCACTTGAGGCTTCAACGATAAATCAGCCTCGTATAAAATGGCATATAGCCACAAAGGACTGGAAATCCATATTCAAAATATATGGGTATGGGTTCTTGGCTACACACGGGGATATGATTAAGCGTATTTACAACTCTCCGTTCTATGGTATGACTCGTCAAGCAGAAAGATGGGCTAATGCCTACAGAGATAAGATACGCTTAGACTATGTCTTGTACAGCCATTTCCACTCCATTAACACGGGTATGCGTCACAATAGGTTGGAAATTTTCGTGAATGGAAGTTTTACTACTGATGATACCTATGCAGAGGAAAACATTGGGGTTGCTTCTGTTCCTGAACAACTTTTGTTTGGTGTACATCCTCATTTCGGTGTAACTTGGCGCTACCCATTATTCTTAGAAGGGAGAAAGAAATGAAAAAGTACATAGCGATTTGTAGTTGTGGAGAGGTTTGTGTTACCAACCAAAGAAGCGAGTACATCAAGTTCGTTGTAACGCATCAAGGAGAGGGTCACAGTGTCTGCTACAGAGAGGTATATTGTGAAGAATACAAAACCGAACAAGCAGACGATTAGGGACAATCGTAGAAAGGGAAAGAGAGTTCCAAAATCAGGAAAGAAAAATACACCAAAGACAAAAAAATAATTTTGGTGTACAATATATCCGAGGGTGGTTGTTGTTTTCCTTTATGGAGACCTCCTCTAACCACCCTCGCTATTTTATGTATGGAAAGATTTGTTGTACTAAAAACTAAAAGTTTATCTGTAAGATTGAAGCTATTGTTTGATTTGCTTTTTCGTAATAGAATTGTTTTAGATATGTGGTCTATCTTGGAGAGTATGAATATCTCCATTGGAGACCTAAGAAGGTTTGATGTTTCAAAAAAGAAAAAGAGGTGATTAGTTATATTATGCCAAAAAAGATAGATACAAAAAAAGAAGTTGAGGAAAAAGTAGACCCAAAAAAGTCAGAATTTGAGGATATAACCTTGAAATGTATTGATTGTTCAGCCAATTTCGTCTTTTCAGCTAAAGAGCAGGAGTATTATAGGGATAGAAATTTAGCCACTCCTAAAAGATGTGTAAAGTGCAGGTTGATTAGAAGGTCAAAGATTAACCAAACGGTTAGAATAGATGGCTAAAAACTTGACTTAAGTCCTGTTTTTGCTATAATGAAGCCATAAAACAAAATAATATAACGAGGGGGTCTATGCTATTTACAATAGGACATTCAAACAAACAAATAGACGAGTTCATAAATATTCTTAAAAAGAATAAAATAGATGTTCTAGTAGATGTCCGTTCAATCCCATACTCAAGTTGGTTGCCACAATTTAGTAAATACGAATTATCAAAATCCTTAATTAGTAGTGGTATAAGATATGTTTGGAGAGGAAAGAATTTGGGAGGTAAGAAGGAAAATGTAAATTATGATGAGGCAATAGAAGAGATTTCTAAACTTTCAAAGCAACAAAATGTGTGCATAATGTGTTCAGAAGCAGACCCCAAAAAATGTCATCGTTATACAAAACTAACGCCATCTTTTATGATGAAAGGTGTTGTTCCAAAACACATATTGTGGGATAATGATGAGAGTGATAACAGAATGAAGGTTAATAGCGGTCAAGCCAGTTTATTTTAATGATGCGGGTTCGTCTAAATAATAGGATACCGATTTCTGAAATCGGAGATTGTGGTGCAAGTCCACACCCCGCACCCAGAAAAAGTAGTTAGAAAGATATATGCCAAATAATTTTAATAAGGTATTTTTAGGACACACGCCTAGAGACCAGCGTAATTTTTTAACAGTAGTTTTGAAACATCTGAGAAAAGATTATAATGCTGTAGTTATACCAGCTTGTGGACATTTTACTTTAGCTAAGTGTGCTATTGAGGCTGGTTACGACAAAGAAAAGATTTTCTGCTCAGATATTTCGTTATACACCTCTTTGTTAGGTTATCTGTTTTCTGGAAAGCCTGTAGATAGTATAGATTTTCATTTGTCCACATCTTATCAACAGCAGTATGACAAGTACGAAACAGATATTGAGAAAGTAGCTTTTGTGATTTGGCTTATGAAAGTAAAGCAAATGGAGAAGTTTCCTTATGCGTCAGTAGTTATGGAAGATTTGAATTTCAACAAAGATGCTCACATAGCCAAGTTAGTTGATGAATTGAAGAAACAGGTTGAGTATTATTCTGGTATAAATTACGAGATAAAAGATTTGAGAGAGGAGTTAAGAGTTTGGAAAAAGTTAAACCCCATCATTATTGTTAATCCGCCAGTTTTTGCAAAGGGATATACGAAGATGTTTGATTTTGGAGAGGACATAGTTTACAACCCAAAGGTTGAAGAGTTTATTTGGAGTAAGGAGTACATTCCTACCTATGAAAAGTCCAAAGAATTACCTCACCCAGTAATTTGGTATAGATTTGGAGATGCTTCTGAGTTCAATCCAGACGAGATTATTTTTTCAAAGGAATATAAAATCAATAAGCACGATTTTTGGTTGATAACAAAGCCAGAAGTCTTGAAAGATTTTGATTTTTCAGGATATGTGTCTACTTTTAGAAGGAAAAAATACAAGCCGTACAAAGCACCTATTTGGGGTTTGTACGATAAGATGACGCCAGATAGTAAGGTTAGGTTTGTTAAGGTTAACAATGATGTTGGTCTTTACTACAGAGATTTGTTTGCTCATAGATTAGGTAATACGAACTGTGAGATTTGTTTTTTAATGCTTATTGATGGTAAGGTTTATTCTACTGTGGGGTTTACTGTTAACCACGCTGTTCGTTTACAAGATGATTATGCTTTTGAAAATTATGGTTTTTCAGCACCGTCAAAAATATACCCTCACGAAAACAGATTGCTGATGATGATGATTTCCAGCAAGGATATGAAGAATGTTCTAATTAACGCAATGGCTAAGAGGAATAGATTTTTTACATTAAAAGGATTTAAGACTACTTGTTTGTCAAAATATCGTAGTATGAAAACCCACCGTGGTATATTAGAGAGAACTAGCCGTGAATTATTGCCTAACGGTATGTATAAAATTAAGGCACAGACGGATTGGCACGACAGGACATTTCAAGAGACACTCCGTTTGTATTTGAAGGAGATGGAAAGTTATGCACAACAACCAGAAGAAAGCGACTAAAGTCGTAGATTTGTATAATGGAATGAGTATTTGGAAGGTTCATATTGATGCTATTAGAGAGCAGGATATGAATGCTAGAGTAATGCAGACCTACAAGTTTGATAGGTTAGTAGAGAATATCAAAAAGGATAAAAGGTTAGAAAGTTTACCGCTTACTTGGAGAAAACCAGACTCAGATGAAGGAGAGGTATTTAGACTGATTTCTGGTCATCATAGAGTTAGAGCAGCCAGAGCAGCGGGTTTGCAGGAAATTTTTGTAATGAATATTGACGAGGATTTGAGTAGGTCAACAGAAATATCTAAGCAGTTAGCCCATAACGCTTTACAAGGTGAGGATAATCCAGATATTTTGCTTACGCTTTATCAGGAAATTGATGACATAAATGAGAGAATAATGTCAGGATTGACTGAGGTAGAAATAGGAAAAATGGAGATGCCGAATGTACCAGCAGATGATTTGGAGTTTGATTTTGGTTTTGAGGACATTCATATTCTGTTTTTGAAAAAGGATTTTGAACAGTTTGAAAAGGTTATT
>Ga0255344_1004582_pt1 | contig 13920 bp, 13 predicted proteins | sample wastewater_treat_5_FD_192414 | JGI IMG/M metagenome (GOLD analysis project Ga0255344, IMG submission 192414) | Wastewater microbial communities from Lulu Island WWTP, Vancouver, Canada - plant18 | ecosystem: Engineered > WWTP > Wastewater > Unclassified | place: Canada: Vancouver, British... | reverse complement strand
AAAAAATAGCCTAGATACTTTGTAGTATTGAGAGAGTTTACACTCCACTCTATACAAAGCACTAGGCTTCTGCATTACTTAACAATATAAGATTTAAGACCTCCAGGGAAAAAAACTTCTGAAACAAAGTGGATTTCGACTGCTCCAATGGCAATTCCTAACGCTAGGAGACAATCTACTACTTCCTTGTTACCAGTCCACTGCTTCCCGTACTTGTTCATAAATGCATCTATGAATAGCATCCCTTTCTTGAAACCTACAGGAAGTTCATTTAAAAGAGAGACTATTTCTTCCTTATTCTTCTCTAGCTTAACACGAGAGAAGTTAAATGAACAAAACTCACCTTTCACTTCAATAAAATCCGACCATGCGGATCCTCCAAGAAGGCTGTTAAAAAAACTTCCTTCACAACTTCTGGATTTAGTCCCATCTATACCTCCTTATTACTACTTATACCTATACTGTTAAGAGCTAGCGACACATTATAAACAAATACACACTAAAAATCAATACTACAAGCTATCTATCCTCTTTACTTACAAAATGATAGAATAAGAAAGATAATTTAATAAAATTATACAAATATGAAATATCTTGTCATAGACAAAAGACAGAGGGGTGAAATTGGTAAGAAGTTAGATATACCAACAGGTTCTGCAAGATTACTGGAAGAATTGGGAAAGAAGAATATAGAATCGGATTTCATATACAATGATCAATTAGAATTCATATTTAATGAAGGCAAGTTCATAATAAAGGCTGGGGGTAAGGATATTACAGAGTATACACACATAATATTCAGAGGCCATGCCCTACATAATGACAAAGAACACCACTATAAGAGATATATTATTGATTTTGCAGAACAACACAACGCAGAAAATCCAGATAAAAAAATATTGGTACAAAATGCCGAAGCGATAAAACGATTCCCCTACTACAACAAGATTGCAATGGCACAATTCTGTTCGATAAATAATATCCCATATTTTAATACATACTTCAGAACAGATGGAAAATACACAGAACAGAGAGATTATCTAAAAGACTTTCCACTAATTACAAAGGACTATACTGGTAAAAATAGAATTGTAGTAATTGACGGTAAAGAGAAGATAAAGAAGAATGTATTTAAGGTTGAAAACAACAATGAATACAAACTAAATCCTGACTTCTTCCTACAAGAATTCTCTGATTCTGGTGAAGATTACAGAATTTTTGTTAAATTAGGGAAGGTAATTGGTGGATGGAAAAGAAAAGCATCTCAGGGCTTTATGACTGTAAACAAAGGCATATATGAGATGTACAATGAACCAAATGAAGAGATTAAAACTATTGCAGAGAAAGTAGCTTCCCTACTAGATGCTGACTTCATGGCAGTTGATTTTATGTATATTAACGGTAAACCTGCAGTACAAGAGTGGAGTTTCCACCCAGGATACAAAGCATATGAGACCAAGATTGAAGGAGAACCTGTAAATATTGCAGAAGCTATTATTACTGCTTTTCATTAAGTCAGTTTAATCAGTCAGGTTACCTTCATCGTATACCATTACTACAACAATACTATATTGCATTTCTAACATGATATTTAACATACTAGAAGCTTTGTAAAAACAAAGATTGGCTTGTTAATAAAGGAAATACGATGAAGGTAACCTAGTATACTCGTTCATTTTACTCACCAAACTAAGGAGAATTTAGTGAGTACAATGATAATTGGAATAAAAAAACAGCCTAGATACTTTGTAATATTGAGAGAGTTTACACTCCACTCTATACAAAGCACTAGGCTTATACATTCATATTAGATTATCTCCTTCTGTTTTTTCCTCTTTTTCTTTGTAACTTCTTGTGCTTTTTTTCATTTTTCTCTTTTTCAAAAGATTGCCCCATACCAACAGAGGATACAATGAGCGAGCATAAACACAAAACAAGTCTTATTACAACGATTACTGTGTTTTCTTTTGATAATAGCATGAGAACAGAGCCAATTAGCCCAAAGATAGAAGCAATAACCAGTAACAACCAGTCCCTCCAATTGTTCGGCTCTGGTCTTATACATACAACTAAGATCCAAACAAACATTATACCAGAAGCGAAGGAACACAGGTGTGAACCAAATACATACAACATAGGCACCTCAATCATCATAAACCTCCTTTATATCCTTCTATCCTTTTTAGCCTTCAAACAAAAAACAATACTAATCAATAAAGCAACAGAGAACAAGGATAGTGCAAGTTCCCCAACTACCTTACTGATAGGCATGAAAAATAGCAGAATACTCATCAACACAAGAACCCCCATGCTCAAGACAAGTCTTATATAGAAAGCGGATAGGCTCTTGGACAAAGAGAAAACAGCCGACAGAAAAAGTACGACGGCAAAAACAAAGCATAAGCCTGCCAGTATTGACACAATCATAGTAAAACTCCTTTTAGTTTTTTTATTTTCGCTATATAGATAGCTTTATAACAACAAACAATATTATTATCAAAAAGCTATCTATATATAACAAGGAAGAATAATCCTAATAGAATGTTAAAGAACTGTATTATTAAATACCTACCTACATTATACCAATTTTACATTAAAAAGTCCATACTATAGGCAATTGAAGGGTTTGAACCATTCTAAGTTATAAAAACCCCATATCTTGTAGTACATTAACTAATCGTAACAAAATGACAATAGTCCTTATGGTGAAAAGCAAATCTTCAGAGGTAACCGTACTTACTATATACCTACCTTTTTGAATATCTTGTTCCACATCTCCCTTGAGGGAACTATCTTTGCTTTAGGTATTAACCCCTCTCGTACCCAATCACACTGCTTAAAATCTATCTTTCCTGCATACAGAAGTGGATACAGTGATTTATCTTCATTAAGTTTCTTCAAGACCTTTCTAAACCCTCTGAAATATACAATATCCTTTGTATAGATACCTGGCTTTGCTGTATCAGCCAACCCTCTTTTTACTCGATATGCAATATTAAAAGCAGAATATTTAGGCAGAGAACCTAACAAAGCATTGTACAACTGTCTAAATGTCATACTCTCCCCTATTTTAATAGCATAGACATAGGCGGCTTTCTTTTTCAAACCACTCTCTGTTAATACACCCATCTCACTCTCGTTCCATGTTGCAAGACCCTCCTCAACATCAAGATATGCTGGTAGGTTCGCATTTCCCAAGGCTGTGAAACCTGTATTTGTTCCACTCACAGATCTTAGTACATGTGTACCAACTTCATGCACAATCAATTTTCTTAATTTGAATTTACTCCTCTGAATCTCCGCATTGACAAGTATCTGTTTTCTTTTCACACCAACCTTAACTCCATTCTTGGGTATATTTATTGACCTCTCCACTTCCCACCCTTCTAGCCCCAATTCATTAAACACCCCATCAAACACTTTCACTATTTCATCATATCCTAAGAAATCTTTTGCATCAGGAGCCTGTACTAAATTGTAATTCTTCACAACACCTCTTAATACTCTTGCTGCATTTCTAAAAAGAATTGGAGATGGCATACCAAACCTCTCTTTGGATATCTCTGTAACCTTCTGATTATTCCCCACTGCATTCATTAAATCATTCGCCTGTTCTTTAGATGCAATTAGGTCAATGTAGAATTTTGATATTCTGGGATCAACATCAGAAATCACATCTATCTTAGACAGTTTGTTAAGAATCTTTTCATTATCATTCTTAACAATTCTGTATTTGAAATATGGTTCATATGTATCTGAATCAAAAAACTTTTTCTTCTCCGCTTCGAGATTTAGAGGCGTAAAAACAAGAGCTGTTGGTAGTCTTAGCTGTTCCAGAAGTTCTGTCACTTCCTGCAATGTCATCTCTTTTTTCCTTTTTTCAAATATTGCCATATGCTATTTTGACAAATTATCTTCTAAACTCTTTGTTAAACGAGAACTTTCTCTCTCCTGTTGCTAACAATTCTAGTGCAATACCCGTACCTTTGACAACACAGTATAGTGGTTCATCTGCTACATGGGCTGGAACTCCTGTTGCTCGAGCAAAGAGCTTGTCTAGATTTCTTAACTTTGCTGTGCCACCACTCATAACCATACCTCGATCGATAATGTCGGCTGATAGTTCAGGTGGTGTTTTTTCTAAAACACTCTTAATCGCCCTAATTATATTTTTTAATGGAAACTCTATCGCTTTGGCAACATCATTTGAATCTACCACTATTGACTTTGGCATACCAGCACCAACATCTCTTCCTCTCACCTCCATCTCCTTAGGGTCTTTTACTTCTACCGCCGACCCTATCTTTATCTTAATATCCTCTGCTGTCTGCTCACCAATCAATATACCTTTTTTCTTACGCATATATGAAATGATATATTCATTCAAAGCATCCCCACTTATCCTTAAAGACTCATATTCCACTATTCCATCCAGAGAAAGCACAGCAACTTCTGTTGTACCACCACCCATATTCACAATCATATTCCCTGAAGATGTATGGATTGGTAATCCAGCACCCAAAGCAGCAAGTAGTGGTTCTGGTAGTAAAGTAATTGTCTTCGCACCAACATTGTTTGCAGCTTTCAACACAGCCCTTTCTTCTACAGAGGTAATACCAGCAGGTACACTCATCACTACATCTGGCTTGAAAAACCTAGCTTTCCCCAAAGCCTTATCAAAAAAATGCCTCAAGAGAGCCTCTGCTATCCTTGAATCAGCAATTACACCTTCTCTAAGTGGCCTCTTTGCCACAATATTATCTGGAGTCTTACCAATCATCTCCTTTGCTTTCTTTCCAACAGCAATTACAGTTACATTATCTAAATCGATAGCAACTACAGTGGGTTCTGTGACTACAATACCCTCACCCTGTACAAAAACAACAGAGTTTGCTGTGCCTAAATCTATACCAATTTTCTTTCCAATCATCTCACAAAAACTACAAGTTAATTACTATCAAAAATCTATTAACATTGCTCCCTTCATCTTCCTTACTGTCTCCTTAGCAACTGCAGAAATCTCTCTACTTCCTCGCAATGCTTTCTTCAAAAGTTCATCCTTCATACCTTCCCCCTCTTTTCTTCTTTCTCTAATTGGAGAAAGGTATGCATTCATAATTTCAAACAACCTCTCTTTCACTTCTACATCCTTGATATTCCCCTCTCTGTACCTCTTCTTCATCTCCTCAACCTCACCTTTCTGAGAATCATTAGCAAACAAGTCAAGATATGTAAAAGCAACATTTCCCTCCACCTTCCCTGGATCTGTTGCATGAATCCTGTTTGGATCTGTATATACCTTAAAGACTTTCTTTCTCAACTCCTCCTCACTATCTGCTAAATATATCCCATTGTTTAGACTCTTTCCCATCTTCACATTCCCATCAATCCCAGGAACATTAACCTTAACTCCATACAAAGCTTCTGGTTCATTAAAAATCTTCACACCATATGTACTATTAAACTTCCTTGCAATTATCCTAGAATCTTCAACCATGGGGGCTTGATCCTTACCTACTGGAACTAAATCTGCATTCACACACAGAATATCTGCAACTTGATGAACTGGATATATGAAGAAACCCAGAGGTGTAGAACTCTCAAACTTCTTCTGAGCCATCTCTGTCTTAATCGTAGGATTATGCTGAACCTGTTGAACAGTTGTAAAGTTAGCTAGGTAGATGAATATTTCATTAATCTCTGGTACCTCACTCTGAATGAATACATGAGATTTGTCAAAATCAATTCCTACTGCATAGTAATCACAGAGAACTTCGTAAATACTCTCCATTACTTTAGACGGATTATCAAAATTATCTGCAAGTGCTTGAATATTGGCAACCTCGATAAAGGAGTTATACTCATCTTGAAGTTTTACTCTGTTTTCCAAAGTACCCTTCAGATGCCCAATATGCATCTTTCCAGTAGGTCTATCACCTGTTAATATCCTTTTCTTCTCCATACCATATATTTTAACAATTAATTCCCCATTATGCTATACTTAACAATACAAATGAAAAAGAAGAAATCTGCAAGAAAGATACATTTCGATGCACCAAAACATATTCCAATAATAACCTCAGTATTAGTCATTATTCTCTCAGCAACACTCTTCTTCTTTGCTAAAGGATACACCATTGATTTTTCCAACAGAGCCCTCAAGAAAACTGGAGTGATAACTGTAAACTCCAAACCGATAACAACGGAGATATATATAGATAATGAAATGATTGGAAAAACAAACAAAAGCAAAGCAGTAGACATTGGAACTCACAATGTAATGATAAAGAAGGAAAAATATCACACATGGCAAAAAGATGTTCGTGTACTACCAGAAACATCCACCATTATCACTCCATGGCTACTACTGCAAAAACCAGAAAGAAGTACTGTTTGGGAGAGTAAAAGCACATATGCAAACCACTGGGTTAATGAAGAACAAAGCATTGCACTAATACTCCTCCAAGAAACTGATGGAACCTACACCCTCTGGAGATACAAACTACAAACAAGCATGCTTGATTTCTTCGACAAACCAACCAAAATCTGGACAACACCTACCAAAGATTTTGAAATATCCCTCTCCCCAAACGGCAACCTCGCACTACTCAACCTTCTTGATCCAGAAACAAATACTAAGAATATATATTTTTTTAATACAGCAACACAATTCACAATACAGACATTACAAAAACTTGACTTAACAAGAGATAGGGAATATCAAACTGAATGGGCAAAAGATAACAAACACCTACTATTAATCTCTTCACAAGACATACTATCCTACAACATTAATTCCCAATTAACATACTCCATACTGCAAAAAGAAGTAGAAACCGAATATATCTGGGATACAGACAAAAACAGCAATTTTTACATTCTCAAAGACCTGTCCAAAAATGATGATGAGGTATATACATACTCCATTGAAAAGTATGGATTAGATGGTACAGGAGAAGCATACTTAATTAATAATATCAGCTTACAAAAAGATGAAAAATACATACAGTACTTTAGAGAGAACCCCTTCAACTATATCCCATTCACAAACTCCGTTATCAGCACACAAACTGTAGGACGAATAGTTGACTTTCAAGTAAACAGTGACATTGCAGGTGTCTTCATCAGAACAACCACCGCCTCATATTGGTACGACATCCTTTCTAGAACATATATGATGGTAAATCCTTACCCTTCCGAGATATTAGCATTCTCCAAAAACAACAGACACTTCCTCTTTGATAGTATGAACTCCTTAAACACCTACACTTTTAGAAAATATTCGGAAAACCCAATTGAAAAAACAGGCACATCACCATTCCCGAATGCAAAGAAAGAGAACAATGTAAAGTGGATTGACAATTCAACATACTTCTCATATACAAAAGAGAATACCCTACACATCGTAGAAAAAGATGGAGATAATGACATTTCATTAATTCCGATGGATAATATACTTTTCTACAATATCGAGGCGGGGAAAAACAGTATCACCCTCTTTGAAAAAGATACAGAGGGGAACTTCATTGTCAACCAACTGAGGGTACAGTAATGCAATATACGCACCTGGCCAGAATCGAACTGACAACCTACGCGTTAGGAGTGCGTTGCTCTATCCAATTGAGCTACAGGTGCATATAGTTAATGCAGGTAACCTCGTGTGGTTCTCCCTATTATACCAATAACTATCGTATTTTTCATCCACTTTTTTAATCTACTACAGGGTACATATCTTCACCTTTTCGTGATATAATAAGGATTGTCATGGAAACAGAATTCATTAAAGTAAGGGGGGCAAAGGAGAATAACCTTAAAAATGTCTCTGTTGATATCCCTAAAAACAAATTAGTTGTATTCACTGGAGTCTCTGGCTGTGGAAAATCCTCCTTAGCTTTTGATACCATCTATGCAGAAGGACAAAGAAGATATGTAGAATCCCTCTCCTCATATGCCAGACAGTTCTTAGGCATTATGAAAAAACCTGATGTAGATTCAATTACTGGACTCTCCCCTGCCATCTCAATTGACCAAAAAACAACAGGATCCAACCCCAGATCAACCGTTGGTACAATTACAGAGATATACAACTATCTTAGATTACTTTACGGACATGTTGGACAACCACATTGTCCTAATTGCAATATCCCCATTGAATCCCAAACCATAGAAGAGATTGCAAAAAAAGTACTCAAGAGAGTAAAAGGTTCCACGGAAAGTATCATCATTGTTTCACCGTTGATAAAAAACAGGAAGGGACAATTCAAATTCCTACTAGACAAATTACTCTCCAGAGGGTTCCTTCGAGTAATAATTGATAACGAAACATACCTACTAGATGATGTAGAAGACCTTAATCTCGATGAAAACAAGAAACATACCATTGATTTAGTTGTAGATCGACTAACTACAGAAGACTCACAGTCAAAAGAATTCAAAAAAAGATTAACTGATGATATAGAACTTGCAACTCACGAGTCTGGTGGCGAAGTAAAAGTCTTTGTAGGAAAAGAAGAACTACTTTTCTCTGAACATAACACATGTACTAAATGTGGAATATCATTCCCTAAAATCACTCCACTCTCTTTCTCGTTCAATGCACCAGAAGGAGCATGCGATAACTGTGCAGGATTAGGCTTTCTTAAACAAATTGATGTCAGCCTACTATACAACCCTAACCTAACAATTCGTGAAGGTGGAATATTTCCTTGGGGAAACAGAACGACTAAAGATAGTTGGACAACAAGAATTCTTAATGAAGTTGCTAGGGTTCATAATTTTGACCTAAAAACTCGAATTGGAGATTACCCCCAAGAGATTTTCGACCTAATCTTCTACGGTAAAGGTGCTAAAACACATTATAATATCGAGTATACTAACCGATTCGGACATACAAATATGCACTCTACTCAATATGAAGGTGCTGTTCATGAATTAGAAAGGAGATACAAAGAAACTACTTCCGAATATGCTAAACAGGAATACGAAAAGTATATGAGAGAAACTGTCTGCCCTGTATGTAATGGTAAAAGATTAAAACCATATTCGCTTGCCGTAACAATTCAAAACAAAAACATTGTTGATCTAACTAATATGTCTGTGACCGAATCATATCGCTTCTTAAAGAATCTTTCATTAACAGGGAACAAGAAAGAGATAGCAGAACCCATTGTAAAGGAAATATTAGTTAGATTAAACTTCCTAATTAATGTAGGACTAGAATACCTTACCCTATCAAGACAAGCGTCCACACTTTCTGGTGGAGAATCACAAAGAATTAGGTTGGCCTCGCAAATTGGAACAGGTCTCTCAGGTGTAGTATATGTGCTAGATGAACCTTCAATTGGACTTCATCCTAGAGATATTTCTAAACTTACAGAATCATTGAAGCAACTTAGAGATGAAGGGAATTCATTAATTATCGTCGAACATGACCCAGAGACTATGAGACAATCTGATTGGATTATAGATATTGGCCCAAAAGCGGGAAAAAGAGGTGGAGAAATTATAGCAGAGGGTACATATGAGCAAATCAAGCAGAAGGATACTGTTACTGCTAAGTACCTAAGTAAACAGCTTGTCATAGGCCAGGATATTCAACGGGGAGAGATGAGTGAGAAGAAGGGTGAAATAGAAATATCTGGGGTTTCAACAAACAACTTAAAAAACATAGATGTGGAAATCCCTTTAGGTAAGCTAATTTCAATCACGGGGGTTTCTGGCAGTGGCAAGTCCTCTCTGATAGAAAACACTCTCGTTCCTGCTCTAGAAAACAGAATCATGCATTCTAAACAAATCGAAGGCGAATACACAGGCATAGAAGGAGTTGAGAAAATAGATAAAGTCATTAGCATTGACCAGTCCCCTATAGGTCGCACTCCACGTTCTAATCCCGCAACATATACAGGCCTCTTCACTCATATCAGGGACCTCTATGCAAATCTTAATGAATCAAAAGCAAGGGGTTACAAATCTGGAAGATTTAGTTTTAATGTTAAAGGTGGAAGGTGTGAAAAGTGCAAAGGTGAGGGTGAGATAAAAATTGAGATGCAATTTCTCTCCGATGTATATATCACCTGCGATCAATGTAATGGGACAAGATACAATTCCGATGTTCTTCAAATTGACTACAAAGGAAAAAATATTGCCGAGGTATTACAGATGACTGTAGAGGATGCTCTACCATTTTTCAAAAACCATCCTGTGATTACAAGAAAATTAGAAATACTTAACAAAGTGGGACTCGGATATATCGAACTGGGGCAATCTGCCCTAACTCTTTCAGGTGGGGAATCACAAAGAATTAAACTTGCAAAAGAGCTGTCTAGAATCTCGACTGGCAAAACCTTGTATATCTTAGACGAACCTACTACAGGACTCCACTATTATGATGTCGACAAGCTACTGAAAATACTAGTTGAGCTTGTTGACAAAGGCAACACTGTCATCGTTGTAGAGCACAACTTGGAGATAGTAAGAAACTCTGACTGGATTATAGACCTTGGGCTAGAGGGTGGAGATGCTGGAGGACAGATTGTAGCAGAGGGAACTGTTGCAGATATAATAAGCAATCCGAAGAGTTACACAGGTAAATACTTGAAAGAAAATCTCAAAGAACTTGGTATTAAAGTATAAACAATTACTCCACCCCATATTAAAAATATGCCAATTCACTATACCTATCGGTGAAACATTACAAGGTAAATTTCTCATTAGCAATACCAACCTTAAAAATACTTGGTGTTCAAATTTCAACAGTCAGAAGAATAATTCGATTGCTAAGAACAAAATTACCACGCACTAAATTAGAGAGAAAGCTCTGAGATTTTACAGGTGAAAAAGAACCTTCAAAAAAGATTGATATGTCTCCATCATATTTCCCAATGTTTCACTCATCCTGTAGCATATTAAATATCTCCATAAAAATGATAATAGTCCTCTCCATGAAAGCACAAACTCATGCGGTAACCGCTATTAACTTTTCATTAGAACTTTATAAGAAATACTTCTCTATCCTATCAATTTCTGACTCGAATAATTTTACTATCTTCGTAAAATTATATTTCTTCGCAAGAGGAATATACAGATTCTTCACCTCACGAATATACCTCTTGTACTTCTCGGGCTTCTTCAAAACTGTCGGCTCGATAATGCAGTTAATGTTCGCTATCCTATCAACCATCTTCACAATAACTGCCGACCTATTCTCCGATAATCTACCTAGATAGTTTTGAGTCACAAGGTACTTTTCCTCTGGAGTCATCGACTGCTCTTCCTCCTCTGGAGTTTTACTCAACAATTTAATTACATCTGCAATTTCATCCCCGAATTCTTTTTGTATCTGCCCTATTTTAACATCAGTGTCCTCTACAACATCATGAAGAAGAGTCATAACAACAAGTTGCTCTAAATTAACCTCTCTCTTAAACAAATCAAGAAGTAAATATGTTGCATAATATATGTGTTCTTCTATATACGATGCACCACTATCCCTAGTTTGACCCTTATGTGCTTTCTCAACTAACACCAATGCTTTTCTAATCACGTCCGAATGTTTTAATTCGGACATTTGGGTGAGTAAATCTTTTTTTGATATATTTGGTAGCTTTGTCATTACTTTACAATGTTAATAATTTCAAAAATATCTTGGATAACATAATCTGGTTTGTAATCACCTGCTAATTGATCACTTTCCAACCATATTGTATTCATTAAGTATCTCTTCCCTGTTTCCAAATCCTCTAAATCATCATCAACAAAATACATATTCTTAGGATTAATATCTCCAAACTTACCCAACAGTATTTCATATATCTGCCCATCTGGTTTTTGTACTCCATAATCACCACTGAATATAATGGCATCAAAAATATCTTGAAACCCGAATGTGTCCTGCATATAGTGTCCCCACTCTTTAGGAATATTGGAAAAAAGAGCTAACTTGTAATGTCTTTTTAATACTTTTAACATATCTAAGACTCCTTGTTTCAAGCTAATATTTCCTAAAAACTTAGCCTCCTGTGTAGAGAAATTTTCAAAACCTGCACCATTCCAAAAGGTTTTTCTATCAATCCGATCAACCTTGTAATCTTCATAATACATTTTTACTTGTGGAATATCAGTACTAGGAAAAGTTAAGTAGAAGATTTGAGATATTAAATGAGGATTGGTAGTTAAGGTACCAATCATATCAAAGATTATTAACTTTTCATTAGAATATTGTTTTGTTTTAGAATCCATAGGCAGATTTTATACAAATATATAATAGTATACCAAATCGGGATGACTCGACTTGAACGAGCGACCTCTACGTCCCGAACGTAGCGTTCTAGCCATCTGAACTACATCCCGTTACTCTACAATCTCACCCTCTTTTACCTCAACCTTACCCTTAGCAGGTCCTACATCCTCCCTGCTACCCAACCTCCATTTCCTGTATTCGATAATGATATTTAACAGGAGTAAGGCCCCATCATCTAAAGTTCCTACTATCGGTGTGACATCAGGAATTAAATCAACAGGGAGAATGATATACAAAAGGACTAGTATCAATAGCCAATTCTCTTGAAAAAAACTTTTCTTTCCCTTCATTTTCTTAAATTCAAAATTAATATTAACTACATCTTCTCTACTACTTTAATCCCCAAGACATTCAATCCATACTCGACCATATTCATTACACCTCTCACAATTACAAGAAGGATACCCCTCTCTTCATCTTCCATATCAGAGAGCCTTACATTCTGATAGAAAGAATTGAAACTTTGGGAAAGTTCAAAAAGATATTGACAAAGAGTTGAAGGGGAATATGTCAAAGCGCTATCAAGCAGAATACCACCCCCCTTGCTAATCTGCCTTGTTAAGTTTTCTACATAGGGATTTGATAGGCACCTGCCGAAACAAACTTCACCAGCACCTTCACTTCCAAACTCTCTTACGAGAGAACTACACCTAGAATACACATATTGAATATATGGACCTGTATCTCCGTCGAAAGATATTGCCTTGTCAAAGTCAAAAGCAATATCACTTCCAACGGTTACTTTCAAGAATGCATACTTAATTGCGCCGATTGCAATCTTCTCGGACACCTTCTCTGCATCCCCAACAGAAACAGTGGAACTTTCCTTCATCTTTTTAAGCACCTTCTTCTTTGTTTCGTCTAACAACCACTCGGCAGAGATGATGCCTCCTTTTCTACTAGACATCTTCTGTGCATTTGGCAATTTTACCACTCCGTGAGCGAAATGTTTGACACTTTTGGCAATGTCCTCATCTAGCTTGCTAAGGGCGTCCATGACTACTTTGAAGTAGCCACTTTGCTCATTTGCCGTAATAATTATAGAAGTATCATAATCAACCTTCTCTTTCTTCTTAAAAGCAAGACCCAACTCCTTAGCCTCATACGTTGGCAACCCATACCTGTTCACAAACACCCTAGTATGCAAATTCTTCTCCTCATCACCTTCATAGATAATTGCACCATCATCCTCTTTAAAAATCTTCCCAACATTCTCCAAAACCACCTTCAAACCAGTTGCTCCAACCTCACTTTCAAGGAAATAGTTATCAAACCTCGTCCCTAGCCTTTCATATATTGTTTCAAAATACTCCAAACACCAGAGCTTCCCTTTAACATATTTCTCTTCCATACCAACATCTTCAAATCTCTTAAAATCCTTCTTCTCCAACACTGGATTTGTAATGTAGAAGATGTAATAGTTAATCTCATCTATCTCTTTCTTAGCCACCTCGTCATCAGAATAGTCATATCTCTCTGCACCTTCCACATATGCATCACCTAAATATTTAACTCTTTCTGCTAATGGTAACTTTTCCACATCTAAAAATGTCTTACCTTCATCCTGTAACTTCTTCTCCAAACCCCAAAGTGTTTTAGCAACATGAAGACCAATATCACCT
>Ga0255344_1004577_pt1 | contig 13933 bp, 16 predicted proteins | sample wastewater_treat_5_FD_192414 | JGI IMG/M metagenome (GOLD analysis project Ga0255344, IMG submission 192414) | Wastewater microbial communities from Lulu Island WWTP, Vancouver, Canada - plant18 | ecosystem: Engineered > WWTP > Wastewater > Unclassified | place: Canada: Vancouver, British... | reverse complement strand
CTCTAAGGGGTTTTGAGTCATCCATGAATTTCAATATCACAACATAATTGTCAAATAAGGTTTTAGAACCTCAGAAATTGCAAAATAATTTTAAATGGTGACATAAATGGTCTTGCTGCTCTATAATCCCGCATTTGTCATTACACCCCAATTTCTAATGGCCGCCATTAGAAAAATAGCATGGAATATGATATGATAACATACAGTTAGCATAGTTGGCAGTGTAAACAAAGACCTCAACGATGCCGTTGGGGTATGGAGGCAGTGTGATTTATCACGGGATGCGATCAATAAATATATGTTTATTAATCTTTTTTCTTTACCATCTCCCGTCTCTTTGTTAACATTACAATATAAAACATCGGTGAGCAAAAAATGGCACGATATTTGCTCTCCATTATAATGTGATTAAAATCCTCAAAAAGGGGGTTCTATGAAAGTTGTCATATTTGCGGGCGGCATGGGCACGCGCATCTCAGAAGAATCCTACCTAAAACCCAAACCTATGATTGAAATAGGGGAAAAACCCATTTTGTGGCATCTTATGAAAATATTTGAGGCCCAGGGTTTTAACGATTTTGTCATTTGCCTGGGTTATAAAAGCTTCATGATCAAAGAATATTTCCTTAATTATTACGTTTACAATTCTGACGTTACCGTCAATCTGCTGACAAACAGTTTCGAGGTTCACCGGTCCAACACGGAAAAATTCCGTGTCACCCTGGTTGATACCGGCCTAAACACCCAAACGGCAGGTCGTTTAAAACGAGTCCGGCATTACATCGGAAACGAAGAATTTTTGCTCACATATGGCGATGGGTTAGCGGATATCAACCTCAAGAAGCTTATTAATTTTCACCATGAACATGGAAAAATTGCCACCGTTACAGCCGTTAAGCCAGTGGGTCGTTTTGGCCTTTTGGGCATTGAAGGTGACAACCGTGTATCCAGTTTTGACGAAAAAATTCAGGGAGACGGTGGATGGATTAATGGTGGTTTTTTCGTTCTGAAGCCCGAAGTATTTAATTATTTACCGGATAATGCCGATAAATTCATGTGGGAAGAATATCCGCTGGAAAAAATAACAATGGACAACCAGTTGATGGCATACAGGCATACCGGCTTCTGGAAATGTATGGACGCATTGAGAGACAAAGGCGTGCTGGAAGAATACTGGGAGAGTGGCAGCGCCCCCTGGAAGATATGGGAGTAGCCAAGAGTTAATCTAATGTTCAACAACATTTATCAAAACAAAAACGTCCTCCTCACCGGCCACACCGGCTTCAAGGGTTCCTGGCTGGCGCTGTGGCTGGCGCAGATGGGCGCAAATGTTACCGGTTATTCCCTGCAACCGCCGACCGAACCCAACCATTTTCAATTACTCAACCTTAAGCTCAAATCCGTCATTGGAGATGTTCGCAACACAGACAAACTCAAACAAATCTTCAAAGAGCAAAAACCGGAAATTATCTTTCATCTGGCCGCACAAGCCATCGTCCGGCAATCTTACCTCGAACCTGTGGAAACCCTTGCCAGCAATGTTATGGGAACGGTCAATGTTCTCGAAGCGGCAAGGACATGCAGTACGATTCGCGCTGTCGTAATTGTCACCAGCGATAAGTGCTATGAAAACCATGAATGGCCATGGGGATACCGCGAAATCGATGCGCTTGGCGGTTACGACCCGTATAGTGCTTCCAAAGCTTGCGCGGAAATCGTAACCGCCTGCTGGAGAAACTCCTTTTTCCATCCCGATGATTACGGTAAGAGCCACGAAATCCTGATTGCCAGCGCCCGTGCGGGCAATGTCATCGGTGGTGGCGACTGGGCGGCCGACCGGCTCATCCCTGATATTATGCGCGCCGCAAGCAAGGATGAAAAGGTGAAAATCCGTAATCCTCACGCCACACGTCCCTGGCAGCACGTCCTGGAACCCTTGAGCGGATATTTGCTGTTAGGCCAGAAACTGTTGGAAGGCCGCAGAGAATTCGCCGAAGCATGGAACTTCGGCACTGCGGAGCAAGATAATCTCAGTGTTGGCGAAATCGTCGAACAAATTAGAGAAATGTGGCCACGGATTGATTATGAGATCCATCAAAGCCCTAGCCAGCCTCACGAAGCGGGTCTGCTCAGGCTGGATTGCTCCAAAGCCCGTATACAACTGAAATGGTTCCCTGTCTGGACGGGAAAAGAGACCATTGAAAAAACCGTTGAATGGTATAGGACTTTTTATGAATCCGGCAAAGTGCAAAGCATATATCATCTCAATTGCTACATAGAAAGTGCGAAAAGCAAAAATATTGCATGGGCAGAATGATCATGGTAGGTGTTACTGAGTGTGGATAAAAAATGACATTAATATTTAGCAGGCATGCCAAACGACAAATGAAATGGCGAATGATAACAGAAGATGATGTCAAATTGACAATAAATAGTCCGGATAGGGTAGAAGACACTATACGAGGAAGAAAAAATGTTTATAAAATGTTGGAAGGCAGGACTTTAAAAATTACATACACACAAAAAGATCAAGACCTCGTTGTTATTACTGCAATGGTAAAGGGAGGCAAATAAATGAAAATTGAATATGATAGAGATGTTGATGCCCTTTATATCAGACTTCAGGAAAAAAACGTTGCGCAAACAATCGAAATAAATGAGGGACTAAACATAGATTTTGATGACCAGGGGAGATTAATAGGACTGGAAATATTGGATGCCACAGAAAGTTACGGTTTGACGGATATTTTCAATATTTCCACTGAAAATCTTTTCCCCAAGGAGAAGTTAATCAGACAAACAGGATAGCTGCCTGATTAATTTAAAGCCTTGTAATAACTGTTTATTTTTGGTGGAGGTCAGGTAAAATCATGAACACAGCGGAAAGGCTATATCAGGTAACCAAAGAATTGCCGGAACCCCTTTTGTCAGAACTATTGCTCTTTGCCGAGTTTTTACTCCAGAGAACATTGTCTGAAGGGCGTCAAACGGGAAACATTGCACAACGCATTCATCAGCGTTTCGCGAATTTAGAGGGGGAAGGCTTGCCGATTCCTGCGCGCCAGTTATCGCGCAGGCCGCCCCAATGGGGTCACTGATGGAGCAATCAATTTTATTAGATACAAACGTTTTGTCAGAGTTGATGCGTCCTCAACCGGATGCGCAGGTATTGGCTTGGTTTAATTTAAAACCTCGTAATGTGAAGGATTTTGCTGGAATTCCAGGACTAATACTTATCAATCCATGGGAAGCCGTATGATTTTCACACAAACACCACTGGCAGGAGCATTTATCATCACCCCGGACTTAATCGAAGATGAGCGGGGATTTTTTGCCCGGACCTTCTGCCGCCGCGAATTTGAAGCGAATGGACTGAATCCGAACCTCGTTCAATGCAATATTTCCTTCAATAAACAAAAAGGCACGCTACGGGGCATGCATTATCAAGTTGCACCCCATGCGGAAGTGAAGTTGGTCCGCTGCACAGCCGGCGCGATATATGACGTGATCATCGATTTACGGGCGGAATCGCCGACGTTCAGGCAGTGGATTTCAGTGGAGTTGACGGCGGAAAATCATCACCAGCTATATGTTCCGGAGGGTTTCGCCCACGGTTACGAAACGCTGACGGACAACACCGAGGTAGCATACCAGGTTTCGGAATTTTATTCGCCGGAAAGCGAGCGAGGCATCCGCTGGGATGACCCGGCCTTTGTAGTATCGTGGCCTTTGCCGGTGGCCGCCGTTTCCTCCAAAGACGCAACCCATCCGAATTGGGAGGCCAAGCCATGAAGGTCTTTTTAACCGGGGTTTCCGGATTTATAGGCTCCCATGTAGCCAAGGCCCTTCTGGAGCGAGGCCATCAGGTCGCCGCATTGATAATGCCCGATGATCCCATGCCCCGACTGCAGAATCTGCGAGCGTTAATGGAAATTGTCCGGGGCTGTCTTGGGGAAGAATCTGTTTTGAAGGCACTTATCGATGCCTTTCGTCCGGAGGCCTGCATTCATCTTGCCTGGTATGCCGAACCGGGCAAATACCTTGATTCGGAACAGAACCTTCAATCGCTTTCAGAAAGTCTATCTCTCTTTAATATGCTGATCGCCGCGGGATGCCGGCAGATCGCTGTGGCAGGCACCTGCTTTGAATATGATACGGACTACGGATACCTCCGCGAAGAAACTCCCGTGCGTCCGGCAAGTTTATATGCTGCGTCAAAGTTATCCTGCTATTGGACAGGACATCAATTAACCGTCAAGGCTGGCGTCCGCTTCGCCTGGGGGCGAATCTTCTACCCTTACGGTCCGATGGAAGACCCCCGGCGTCTGGTTCCGGCCGCCATTGCTTCACTGCAAAAAGGGATGCCCTTTGCCGCAAGCACGGGAGAGCAAATCCGGGATTATATTCATGTTGCCGATGTCGCATCCGCTTTTTGCGCATTAATTGAAAATGAAGCTGACGGCATTTTCAATGTCTCCACCGGCGAGCCCGTATCCGTTGGCACGCTGCTAAAGACCATCGAGCGGGGTATGAACCGCCCCGGCCTTGTTCAACTAGGCGCCTTGCCGGCCCGCTCCTGGGAGCCACCCTTTATTTGCGGCTGCAATATAAAGTTGAAAAGCCTGGGGTGGAACAGTTCTTATTCCTTATTGGACGGCCTGTCTCACACTATCCATTCGTATCAAGAAGAAAGCGAGCACACAAGAATATGAAAGCAGAGATCAAACCGCGTATTGAATTGGAAAACAGGACAAAGCTGGAAGAAGTTATACCGCTTTCGACACCTTTCGTCCTGTTTCTGGATCCCTCGGACATCTGCAATTTCCGGTGCAAGTTTTGCCCGACCGGCGATACCCAATTGATGAAAAGCGTCAATCGGCCATCAGGTATGATAGACTATGAATTATATAAAAAAATAATAAATGATCTTGACGCTTTCGATCAGCCACTTAAAGTGCTACGTCTTTATAAAGACGGCGAACCGCTTCTGCATCCGCGATTTGCCGAAATGATCCGCTATGCCAAGAAGAGCGGTTACGTCGATCAAATCGATACGACGACCAACGCATCGCTTTTGACCCCAGAAAAAAACCTTGAGATTATCGACGCCGGCCTGGACCGGATCAACATATCAATCAACGGTCTGTCAGATAACTCCTATCGGGAGTTTACACGGCACAAGGTGCAATTTGATAAACTCGTTGACAATATCCGGCACTTTTATGAACACCGGGGGAACTGCCTTGTCTTCATTAAAATGGTTGGAGATAATCTCACAACCAAAGAACATGCCCGTTTTTATGAAATATTTGGCAACATTTCCGATCGAATCTTTATTGAGCATGTCGCACCCTGCTGGCCATCATTCGAAATGATGGATGTAACGCCGAACGAATCAGTCGGCATCTACGGCCAGGAAATCCGGGAAGTTGAAGTCTGCCCATACATCTTCTATTCCTTGAGCATCAATTCGGATGGTAAGGTCAGTCTGTGCTTTCTGGATTGGTCCAGAAAATTGATTATTGGAGATTTGAACACACAATCATTAAAAAGCATATGGAATGGGAAAACATTATTGAACTACCGTAAAATGCACCTTTTGAGAAAAAGGAAAGATCATCCTCTCTGCGGCATATGTGGTCAATTGTCACATGGTCTTCCTGACAATATTGATCCATTTGCCGAAATACTAATAAAGCGGATTGAAGGATAGGTAAGCATGTGAAGCCATTATTTGATCATTGTCCCCTATGCCAGTCGGCTCAGATAGAAACTATTCATGAGCTGGACTGTGGTAATCTTGACAAATCAAGACTTTATCCTGTCATCAGGATCAAATGTTGTCTGGGATGTGGTCACATTTTTAACGCGCTGACCGCCGAGGAACTGACGGGACTTGCGTATTACTACAACGATGAATACGCACCGGCTAATTTAAACACGGCGAACAAAACAGGTGACTTCCCCGGTAGCACAGACAGCCTGACCACGAGACGATACGATCAACTCTATGGAACTTTGTCACACCACATTAATGTTCAGCAAGAGGTCATAGATGTCGGATGCGCTCTTGGTGGCTTTCTTGATTACCTGAACGATCATGGGTTCCAAAGATTAGCCGGCGTTGATATGACACAGACTTATGTGGAAGAGGCACGAAGGAAAAATAAATATCGGATAGAACTTGGAAATGCCGAATCTCTGCCCTTTCCTGATCATACATTTGATGTCATTGTCATGGAGCAGGTCCTGGAACATTTATTTAACCCGGTTCAAGCATTTCAGGAAGCCGCAAGAGTATTGAAAGCAGGCGGCATATTTTGTGTAGGGGTTCCCGACGCGTCAAGATATTCCGATTTTTACTTTTTTGACTTTTATTGGCTGCTTTTGCGTGAACATATTCAACATTTTGATGCCACACACTTAGAACTTTTAGGAAAAAGGGAGGGTTTTGAACTCCTAGAATGTCGGCAAACCATTCATGCCGTCATGAGTGAAAAAATGGTGATGCCAAATCTCTATGCTGTTTTTCGTTTGCGTGGTTCGGGTCTGAAAGCCAGTGAGGATAATGCCCCGCATTTAATTTTAAAGCAACAAATGGAAGATTACATTTATCAGGAGAAAATCAAACAATCCCTGAAAATCCGTAAGATCACCAAGCTCATTGAATCACGAAAACCTGTTTTCGTTTGGGGTATTGGTAGGGAGTTTCTTTATATTTATGAATCGACGGGATTAAAAAGCTGCCATATCGCTGGTCTTATTGACGCCAATTCCTATAAACAGAAATCCTGCTCTGTTAATGAAATGAAAATTTGTGATGCCGGCGATTTGCTGCCCAAAGCCCCGGGCAATTCGGTACTGATGATAACCGCCATTGCGCATACGAATGCCATTGAGGCAGCCGCACGATCTCTTGGGTACAAAGGGGAAATTTTCGAGTTATTATGACAGATGCGCAATAAATAATGCTTAAGATGAACGAAGGAGCTCATTAAAAATGATTTTTGACGACCTACTTGAAATAGAAAATTGTATAGATGCTTTTTTTGAAACACAGAATAAGACACAGCCGATAATTTTTTTTGGCGCGGGCTTTGCTCTAAAAAGAATACTGCTTAAATTTGAGGAGAGAAAGCTGCCCGTTGCGTGTATTTGCGATAATGATCCGTCGAAACAGGGTATTAAATGGGAGAATCGTTACGATATACTATCCCTTAAAAAAGGCATGGAGCGATTCCCTGATGCTTTATACGTTATAACATCACCTTTATACTTTGAAGAAATATCAAGCAACCTCGAAAAATCAATTGATGAGGATCACATATGTCCTATTGATTTTGAATGCGGGCATTATTTCAGCGGTAGGAATTTCAAAGCCTTTTTCTTGCAAAATAAGGAGAGATTTGAAAAATTTCACGACCGACTCTATGACGATGCTTCAAAGAAGGCTTTATATAGTGTAATAAAAGCGCATCTATCCGGCAAACGAAGCGATTTTGTATCAGCATGCACAGGGACTGACGACTGGTATCTTTTTCAATCCCTCCTGCGTCCATCAGCCGACAGTGTTTATCTGGATTGCGGAGCCTATGATGGAGATACGGTGAAGCTGTTTCATCACTCAGCAGTAAACGGTTATAAATCCATTCTTGCATTTGAACCTGACGGAACAAACCGGGCTGCATTACAAAATACGATTGATAGTAACAATATCAAAAACATCAAAATTATCAAAATGGGCGCCTATGATTTTTCCGGTCGTTTGGCATTCACCGAAAGCGGTGTTTATTCAACCATTGTCCATGCCAACCAATCAGAACAACCACCATCAAATGCCGTAGTAGAAATTGAGGTTACGACCATTGATTCCGTTTTAAACGGCGGTTTTGCAGACATCATAAAAATGGATATTGAAGGTTCGGAATACAAAGCTCTTCTGGGGGCTGAAAAAACCATAAAGAAGCATAAACCGCGTCTGGCGGTGTGCCTTTATCATAATATAACGGATTTTATCGAAATACCCGAATTGATATATAGCATGGTGAATGAATACAAGCTCGTCTTAAGACATCATTCAAAAAGCTGTACAGATACAATTCTTTATGCAGTGCCATAGATGGCCGAATCAATCGTTTAGTCGCTTATTGTATTACGGGGAAACCATCAGACTCTCATGCACAATGCTATCCACGGAGGTGCAAAAGTGAAAGTTTTTCTACGGTCGTTAAACATCTGCCCCATGCGCAGGGTAAATTTTTCTCAATATCGAGAATCGCTCAAGCAAAACGGGCATCAAATAGTCGATTCGCCGGAAATGGCTGATAAAGTACTGGTATGGACATGCGCTGTCCGAAAAGATTTTCACGATAACAGCATCAGAGTTCTAAAAGATTTTCAAAATTCCGGATATCAGGTTGTGGCGGCTGGTTGCTTACCGTCCATAAACCCCAGCTTCATACAAGAAGAATTTCACGGCGAGGTGATTCACTTTAATAATGACGACAAAGAATTCGCAAAAATTTTTGGCGGTGTGCTTAACGAGGCGCCCTATCCTGTTGCCGAAGCCCCTATCCTCATCCCTTTAGATCAATATCGCGCACAGCATCCCAAAATGAAAATTGTTAATGATGATCAGTACATAAAATTATTCATCGCCGAAGGTTGCACACAAAGATGCTCATATTGCACTGAAGTGCAAGCGTTCCCACCCTTTCAAAGCTATCCGCTTAGCAAAATAGTCGCCAAGGCACAGGAACTGGTCGACCGCACAGGCGTTAAAAAAGTAGCTCTCTTCGGTGATGATATCGGCGCCTATGGGACTGATATGGATTCCAACCTGGTGAGTCTTTTACACGCACTGGTGGATATGGATCCCAATATTCAAATATCCCTCAAACAAATCAATCCAATCTGGTGGAAAAAGTATTTTTCTGAACTGAGCGAACTTATCCGAAACAAAAACATATTTCAAATGCTCGTGCCCATTCAGTCGGCCAATACACGAATTCTTAAATTAATGGACAGAAATTATTCGTCTGAAGATCTGGATTTCCTGTTCAACTCCATTCATGGAAATACGGAAATCGAACTTGAAACGCACATCATCTGCGGATTCCCTACAGAAACCGTATCGGAATGGAATGATACCGTCCGCTTTGTCTGCAATCACCGCTTCCGATACGTCATGGGTAACATTTTTATGCCCGGAGAGGGAACAAAAGCCGAAAAAATTAAAAACCAAATCGATGAAAAAGAAAAAGAGCAACGAATGCTGATCGGTGCAATCGAAATGGAAAAACAGGGAACGGTTGTCGCACACAACCTGAGCTGGAGGGCTAAAGAGCACCTAACACATACGCGGATTGATTTTATGGAAATGTAATAGCGGCGGTTGCGTTATGTTAATAAATGGTGATTGCTTATTAAGGAAAACGACAGGAGAGTGCCTTGCAGACAAAAAGAGCATGTCCCATATGCAAATCTTTTAATTCAAAATCCATGCTGACATCGGAATTGAAGACGTTTGACGGATCGATACTTCCTTTGAACATTCAGATCGCTGAATGTATGGCATGCGGTTTTGTTTTTAACGATGATCCCACCGACGAACAAACACTGAATCAGTTTTATACAAAAGAAAATTTTTATTACGCAGAGGGCAGCTTTGGGACTGGTGGAAGTGATTTTGCCAGATATAAGAACTACGTTGAATTTTTAAAACCATTTCTTCAACGTGCTGATGCCATCGTTGACGTTGGATGCGGCAAGGGGCAGTTTGTCAAATATCTGATTGACAATGGATTCGTTAATGCCAGCGGCGTCGAACTGGACAAAAGGATGGTCGAAATTGCAACAAAACAGGGCATACCGGTTCATGAAGGTTCGGCCTTTGGTTTTTCATCATACAACGACGATTCGATTGATTTGATGATCTATACAAATGTTTTTGAACATTTACTGGATCCCGACAGCGTGATCCAGCAAGCTAATCAATATTTAAAAACCAACGGTCTGTTATTTATCGAAGTTCCTAATGCATTAAATTATTCCGAGGCGAGAGTATTTGATTTTTTCTGGCTTGCCACTATCGAACACATCAATCATTTCAGCAACCACTATTTAGAGCTTCTGCTGACCAGGCACGGTTTTGAGCTGATAACCAAATCGGAGATGACCATCCCTTACAATAATCCGTCCTATGGATACCCTTCATTAAAAATGCTTTTTCGGAAAAAGCAAACTCAGAAGTGCATGACTGGTCAACCTGAATATCATGAACAACTGCGGAATAGAATATGTGATCATATAAATATGGAAAATGAATATCTCACAAAACACCGACAAATGCTTCAAGTATTGAAAGATTCAAAAGCAAAACTCTATATATGGGGTATTGGCAGAGAGTTTTTCATTTTGTCCACATTTACGGAATTGCTGAATTGCAATGTTCAATCGCTATTGGATAAAAATCAAGACAAGCATGGCAGAACAGTCTCTGGAATTCGCATTGTCGCACCCGAACAGATCCAGCAGGCGGCAGCGGACGCAACTGTATTGCTGACGTCCGTTTTTAATCAAATTCAAATGCAGGAATACCTGCGTGAAATATCCTTCTCAGGATCCGTAATTATTATTACTTAGAAGGCAGGTCCATGAATAAAATAAAAATTTTGCATATCACAGCACATCTTGGCGGCGGCGTAGGAACGGTTCTTTCGAAAGTATCTCTCGGCCGAAAAAAAAATCAGTCCACGATTGAGGATATTTTCATCTGTTTGGAGGCGCCGGAAAAGCAGGAAACAGTATCGGCCATGTGCGCAGGGGGGATAGAGGTTCATGTTTGCCCGAACGAATCGGACATTAAGCATTTCATTCAAAATGCCGATATCGTACAGTTGGAATGGTGGCAACATCCATTGCTTGCCCAGTTTATGAGCGAAAACAAGATCAAAGCACGGCTGATCGTCTGGTCTCATACATCAGGACTCAGTTACCCGGACATCCCGCTCAAATTCGTTTATACGCCGCATACTTTTCTTTTTACTTCACCCGTCTCCCATCAACACATTACCAGAACCGAAAAAATCGATACCGTGCATAGCTCCGGCGGATTCGCCAATATACCATTAACACCGCGACCGCTCAAAGATGGAATTCTCAACTACAGTTATCTTGGTGCGCCTAACTTTTCCAAACTGCACCCTCGCATCGCCGATTTCCTGACGACCGTCAGGACACCCGGATTTAAGGTGGATTTTTTCGGCGACGCGGAGGCCAATCCGAAATTACGGACAGCCGACATGGCGGATAAAATCATCCTACGCGGTTTTACAACTGATCCTGTCAGCGTCTTAATGAAATCTGACATATTAGTATACCTGCTCAATCCAGATCATTATGGCACCACCGAAAATGCTCTTTTGGAAGCAATGGCTGCAGGAGTTGTACCGGTTGTTTTCAACAATCCGGTGGAGGCGTCCATCGTTAAGCACAGGTTAACCGGTATGATTGTTGATTCACCCCATGCATTTGCCGAGGCAATCGTTTTTTTAAACAACGATAGAAGCGCTCTGCAAAATATGGCTCAAGCAGCCAGTAAAGATATTCGGGAGAGATTTTCACTGGAAAAGACGATCCAAGGTCTGGATACACATTATCGGAGACTGATGCGGGAAGAAAAAAAATCTTTTGACTTTTCGTCTGTTTTTGGAAACACTCCCCATGAGTGGTTTTTATCCTGCATTGGTAAGTATTTGAAATATTTTACTGTAGATTCGGATAAAGATCTAAGAGTCGCTCGTTTGTTACATCCGGTTCTTTACGAACAATCCAAGAGTTCTGCTTTCCAATTCTTCAAATATTTCCCGTATGACAAAACACTGGAACGCTGGGCTAATATGCTCACAAATGATTTGCGTCATGACATGTAACAGGGGGTGAACCAATGAGCTTAAAGCGAAATATACTGTTGGTGGTATTGCCATATCTACTTCCGCGAAAAAATATGAAAAATGTCAAACTCCGTAGTTTTAAGGCATTTCCGTATGGATTGCTGTCGATCGCAACATATCTCAAGAATAAAGCTGAAGATCACGTCACCGTTGAAATCATAGATTGTAATTTCAGCAATGGTGAAAATTATCTTGATCTTCTCAGAAACAAGATAGCGTCCTTTAATCCGGACATTGTGGGCCTGTCCATGATGTTCGACGATTCCTACCAATACGTAAAGCAAATCTGTGAGGTTGTAAAAGAAAGAAAATCGGATGCCCTGATCATCATGGGCGGACAAGCGGCCAGTTCTTCCTATTCCTATATTCTGGAGGATCAGCCATCAATTGACGCCCTTTGTTTTCAAGACGGAGAAGTGCCACTGCTCCGTCTGGCAATTAGCAGCGACTTGCGCCAAACGCTCGACAATGACAACGCTTGGGTAACAAAAAAGACTTTAAAGCAGGGCAAGGCCCCACAAAAAATGGTTTTGGAGAATATAGACGAGGTGGTCGATATTGATTATACTTTCGTCGATATCGACGGTTATGCCATGAAAGAGGCTTTTTCCCCTTTTTCCAAGTGGCATAAAAAAAATAAGCAGTTCTTTCTGATCACTTCGCGCGGATGTCCGTTTAAATGCGTCTTTTGCGCGCACTCCGCACACAAAGACAGGAGCATGAGATATGCCGACGTTGACCGTATCATCAAACATGTCGAATATCTGGTCACCCGGCACAAAATGAACATTTTGACGATATATGATGACCAACTTCTTTATAATCAGGATAGAGCAAAGGAAATATTTCGCCGGTTGGCCGATTTCAACATCAGAATCGAATGCCCCAACGGCCTGTCCGTCGCCTATATCGACGAAGAAATGGCGATGCTTATGCGTCAGGCCGGCATGGATACGGTAGCGCTCGCCATTGAATCCGGATCTCCCCTTGTTTTAAAAAAACTCATTAACAAACCCTTGAAACTGGACAAAGTCGCTCCGGTAGTCGGTTATCTCAGAAAATACAATTTCTGGATACAGGGTTTCTTTGTTACGGGCATCCCCGGTGAAAAAGACGAGCACCGGGAAGAAACCATCCGGTTTATCAAGTCCGTCGGACTGGATTGGAGCGGCTTCAGTTGCGCCACACCCCTGCCCGGTACTAAACTCCGCCAGATTTGCGTTGAAGCCGGTTATATCGATGCGCATCTAAAGATCGGCGAACTGGACACAAATACCTATATCATCAAAACACCGGATTATTCACCCGCACATATCGTTAAGAAAACATATCAGATGAATCTGGATGTCAACTTTGTCAATAATTACAGAATGCGCACGGGCGATTATGAAACGGCGGCGAAAGCCTTTGCCGATGTTATCGCCCGCTACGGCAACCATGCGTTTGCCTATTATCTCTCGGAGGCTTTGGATAAAATGGGCAGCCTTCGCGAGGCCCGCAACAAAAAAAGTAAATATTTTACCATCGTGAAAAATAATCAATTCTGGAAAGACCACGCCAACTATTTCGGTCTTCCAAAGGATACTTATGACAAGTAAACACACTCCGCTTGTGAGCATAATGCTGCCGTTATACAACACGGTGCCGTTTTTGGCCGCAGCCAGAGAAAAATATTCCATAAGACTCAAAATGAAAGCCTGGGAAAAGATTTTTAACAATGTCTTATCCGGGGAAAAAAAGAAGAGGGTCTGGGATAAACAAAAATTCAACACCGGATCCGCCATCGTCAAATTGTCCCAGTCCAACAGTCAGTGGTACTCTAACAACAAGGAAGACGTAAGACAGTATTTGAGAATATTCCCGGAGGATCCTATTCTTTTAGCATGGGAGAAATTATTACGCTAATTAAACCCACATTTGTCATTAGAACTTCTCCAATGACAGAACAACCGGATAGCTAAACAGTTGTGACCTTTCCC
>Ga0255344_1004569_pt1 | contig 13943 bp, 10 predicted proteins | sample wastewater_treat_5_FD_192414 | JGI IMG/M metagenome (GOLD analysis project Ga0255344, IMG submission 192414) | Wastewater microbial communities from Lulu Island WWTP, Vancouver, Canada - plant18 | ecosystem: Engineered > WWTP > Wastewater > Unclassified | place: Canada: Vancouver, British... | reverse complement strand
AGGGAGAACCGTCTGTGTTTTGAGTAAGCCATTTTGCAGACTGCGAATGCCAAACAAGAGTATGGCCGTTTATAAGAATCCCGTTTTCCTCTGCCCAGGATACAAGTTTATCTGCATTGGAAAAATTATAGTTTCCCTTTGATGGAGTTAAGTACTGCGGTTTCATATCATTTTCTGCAGTCACAACAGCATACTGATGTTTAAACATAGCAAGTGTTTCAGGATTGTTAAAATCACTTGGATTTAAAATATTGCCGATTATAAACTTATCTGCATACTTTTTTGCTATTGAAGGAAGCGAAAGCTCCCACTTTGCAAGCTTCACTACTTCAATTTCGCCAATCTGACTGATTTTTATACTGTCGATATACCAGATATCAGCATGCTTTTCTTTATCGTTTATGACAAAACGGAAGTCTACACTTGTAATTGGTTCTTCCATCAGCGGAGTTGTAACATTGACTTCTTTCCATGAATCAACAGGCATTGTGCCGAATTCGGCAGGCATTTTATAGGCACTAAGATGATACGCACCGTTTAAAACAACGCCGGGTCCTGTTAAGGTGCTTTTCCCCTCATTTCCTTTTGACGGAGCATAAAAAAGAGACAACAATATTATACTTCGTTCCAGCGCTCAGAGGTTCTGCTAAGATGAGACGGACCGCATTATCTGCTCCGGTATACGATGAACCTTCAATGTGATTAACTTTAAGAGACTGCAGATCCCCCTTGCCGAAATCCGAAACCCATTCAATTTTTGATGAGGCATTTGCTGTAAATTGCTTCTGCAAAGCTGTATCGGAGAAATTGACAGACAGGTTTACTTTTTGAGCACCCGCCTGATACATAACTGCCGACATAAGTAAAAAACAAAAAAGTATTTTACTCTTTAGGATTTTTCCTTTTGAATTCATAATTACCCCTAATTCTTGTGATATACTAGCATACAGTATACAGCAAAAAAAAGGAGTCCGCCTTAGGATATTTTCTCTACACTTCGCAGTCTGCAAGCTATTATCAGTAAACAGGGAAAAAAATGAGGCGGAAACTTACGCTCCCGCCTCTAGTTCGAACTAATCTTTTGCTGATTTCTTTTCACGCTTTTTTTCACGTTTTTCTTTTAAAGAAAGCACAGGCTTTTTCTTTTCTTCTGCCTTTCCTTTGTCTTTACCTTTTGGCATGTAAACACCTCCTGCTTATGGTGCATCTACAAGTAGTATACAACGAGTTTAAAAAAAAGCAAACAAAAAAAGTAAACATATACACTGCAGTATGAAAAAATGCAAAAGCACCAATTGTTAAATGCTTAGTTTAAAACAATTGGTGCTTAGCGCTCTAAGCAAGTAATGCTTTAAGCATTACTTGCTTGGCGCAGTTTGGTGTTATTGTCTAAAGATTTTATTCATCCCGCTGCGAGGCTAAACCTTAACATTTTTTTATGGTATACTCAGATTCATGAATACAAAACCAGTAATTGCTGTAAGTATGGGAGATCCTGCAGGAATAGGTCCCGAAATAATCGTTAAGGCTCTTAATAATCCTCAAACACAAGGGGAAGCGCATTATCTTTTAACAGGAGACCGTTCTGTCCTGGAAAATGCCTGTACAATTTGCGGTATTTCAAAAACCATCCTCGATGAAGATTTTGTCGAGATTATAGATTTGAAAAACTGTCCTTCCAATTCCTTTGAATTAGGAAAGGTTTCAAAAAACTGCGGGAAAGCCGCGTATGAATACATTGAAAAAGCGTGTTCTCTTGCTATAGAAGGCAGGGCAAAAGCACTGTGTACTGCCCCTATCAATAAGGAGTCCCTTAGAGCAGCCCTTGTTCCATTTATTGGACATACAGAAATTCTTAGCGATCTTACAAATACACAAGACCCTCTTACCCTTTTTGAGGTTCGCGGTCTGAGGGTGTTTTTTCTTTCGCGCCATGTTTCATTAAAGCAGGCCTGCTCCCTTGTAAAAAAAGACCGAATCATTGATTACGTAAAGCGCTGTACAGAAGCTCTAAGCCAGCTCGGCATACAAAGCGGGACTATGGCTATTGCTGGTCTTAATCCTCATTCGGGGGAACACGGTTTATTCGGTAATGAAGAGGTTGAAGAAGTAGAACCTGCTGTAAAAGTGCTTAAAGAAATGGGGTATGCGGTAGAAGGACCGATTGGAGCCGATTCTGTTTTTTATCAGGCATTAAAAGGAAAATACAACAGCGTTCTTTCGCTCTACCACGATCAGGGACATATTGCGACAAAGACGCTCGACTTCGAACGTACAATATCTATTACCTGCGGCATGAATATTCTAAGAACCTCGGTTGATCACGGTACGGCCTTCGATATTGCGGGTACTGGAAAAGCAAGCGAAGTAAGCATGATCGAAGCGCTCCGCCTCGCTGTTAAATATAGTAAGAATTACTAATTTTTGTTCAGATGACGGGACCTGCAATTCCTTCGTCAGGGCAGGAGATTTTTCTTTTTCCACTCTGTTTCAAGCTTTTTTGGATCGCTTACCATGAGTGTTGTAAAAAACTCTTCTGCCTGAGGAAAAATCTGAGACAGGCAGATTCTTTCATCTGCATTAAAATCGGAGAGAACATAGCCTGCAACATCATTATGATCAGGACGGCCTATACCGAACCTGAGCCTCCAAAAATCTGCTGTTCCCAGGCAAGCTTTGGCAGACCGCAGCCCGTTATGCCCGCCTAAACCACCGGACCATTTTAAGCTGATTGTACCAAGCGGAAGCTCAAGTTCGTCATGAACTACCAAAATATTCTCAGGTTTTATCTTATAAAAATTGGCAAGTTCTGCAATACTTTCGCCCGAAAGATTCATATATGTTTCAGGCTTTATGTAGTATAAGGGGGCTTCCCGTTTTTCGGTAATACTTGTATTTTTTTCCAGGGCATAATCGCCTTTAAATTTTTTTGTAAATGAAAGACTATTCACCGTAGACATAGAGTCTGCAAACAGCCATGCTACATTGTGCCGGTTTTTTTCATATTTTTTTCCATAATTGCCCAGGAAGGCTGCTAATTGAATCATAATCAAGGAGTATATATGAAAAAAAGAGCCGGCTCAAGATACGTTATCTGGAAATCACAGTCTCCCCTGTTTTTTAACTGATAAAGCTCGCACAGAATTCAGTGTGGCAATGAGAGACACGCCGACATCGGCAAATATTGCAAGAGCTAGGGGAGCATACCCCATTGCGCCGAGAGCCATAACTGCAGCTTTTACAAAAAGCACAAAAACAATATTCTGCTTTACTATAAAAAGCGTTCTTCGTGCAATCTGCACTGCTAGAGGAAGTTTAATAAGTGCATCGTTCATAATAACAATGTCCGAGGCTTCTACTGCAGCATCTGAACCTAAACCACCCATGGCAATACCGGCATCGCTTAGCGCAAGGACAGGAGAGTCGTTTATTCCATCTCCTGTAAAAATAACACTTCCCCTCTTTTTCTTTCCGGATCTGCTTTTAAGGTCCTGGATTATATCTGTTAGAATCCTTGCCTTATCAGCAGGAAGAAGGGACGAAAAGACCGTATCTATGCCTGTTTTTTGTGCAATAGAGAGCGCACTCTCCCCGGTATCGCCGGTTAAAAGAACGGTACGTTTAACACCCAATTTTTTTAATTCCGCAACAGCCTCTTGAGCATCATCTTTTAGAACATCACTGATTATAATGTGACCGGCATACAAATTATTAACAGCTATATGAACACAGGTTCCTGCACACAGGCCAGCGTCACTGCAGCGGCTGCATGAATATTCGTTTCCGAATCCTTCCACCCCTTCACTTTTCATAAGTTCTGCATTTCCGGCTGTAACCTGTTTACCGTCAACAACAGCTCTAATTCCCTTACCTGCAAACTCTTCTACATGTTCAACCTTAGCAGATGAACAACATTCCTTTGAGTGAGCATTTCTTAAGGACCGCGATATTGGATGATTAGAATGCATCTGAGCATGTGAAGCAACCGCAAGAAGTTCATCTTCTGTAAGTGAACTTTGTGCCCCTGTGAACGGATGAATCATACTTACAGAGAACGTTCCGCGGGTAAGAGTTCCTGTTTTATCGAACACTGCTGTATGCACACGCGATAAAACCTCTATAAAATCTGCTCCTTTTACAAGAATACCCGAACGGGAAAAGGCTCCAATGCCGCCGAAAAAGCCGAGGGGTACAGAAACAACAAGGGCGCAGGGACATGAAATGACCAAAAATACAAGGGCGCGGTAAATCCACTGTTCGAGAATTCCGCTTTCATACAGCCCGTTAAAACCGCTGTTAATAACCAGAGGAGGAATAAAGGCAAGAAGCAGGGCGCTTAGAGTTACGATTGGTGTATATACTCCAGCAAAAGCTGATATAAACTTTTCTGTTTTAGCTTTGCTCTCAGATGCATGTTCAACAAGATCAATAATTTTTGCAGCTTGAGAATTTTTATATTCCCTGAGCGCCTTAATTTTGAATAAACCCGGGCTGGAATTTATTGCACCGCTTAATACTTCCACTCCCGGCCCTACCTCTGCAGGAAGACTTTCCCCCGTAAGAGAGGAAAGGTCAATAAACCCGCTTCCTTCAATTATTTCTCCGTCAACAGGGAAACGCTCGCCAGTGCGCACAAGGAGAATATCTCCCGGCACTACCTGTTCAGAAGCAATGGTCTCTTCTTTTCCTTCACGAAGCCTGCGGGCAAAGGGCTCCTTAATATTTACAAGGGCACTAATTGACCTGCGGGATCTTATTGCAGCTGCCTCCTGAAAACTTTCCCCCACCTGATAAAACACCATGACAGCCACGGCTTCCGGGTACTCGCCAATTATAAAAGCTCCAAGTGTCGCAATGCTCATTAAAAAGTTTTCATCAAAAACCTTACCCTTGGAAATATTTTTTAAAGCACTCCATACGACATCATAGGAACTTACAAGCCATGAAGCAAAAAACACGAGTAATTGAAGGTATCCTTGCGCAGTAACCGGAAGACGGAGCGCCTGCACAGGATCACCGGTGCTTCTAAGGTATAAACCCAAAGCTGCCAATACAAAAGTAACTAAAAGCCGTAAAAGCTTAACTGATATATATTTTTTTTCATCCTGACCTTTTTCGACAGGACAATCCAGATTAGTTTCAATACAGGATTCACAATGTTGACAAGCCATAGTTAACCTCACTCGCTTATATGTTCCATTCCCTGGTCGAGAATGCTTTGAATATGATTATCGCAAAGAGAATACAATAGAGTTTTCCCTTCCCGCCTGAACCTCACCAGACGTGCATTTTTTAGTAAACGCAGCTGATGCGAAACCGCAGACTGGCTCATTTTAAGCTCCTGGCTTAAATCATTTACGCAAAGTTCACCCTTTAGGAGAACATATAATAGCTGAATACGAGTCGAATCCGCAAAAACCTTAAAAAATTCAGCTAGATCGAACAACAAGGTTTGATCAGCATCATTTTTTTCTATTTTCATATCTTCATTAGAGCTCAAAATACCTCCATTTCATATGCACACTTGTTCATATGTACAAGTTAAATTATATACAAATAAATGTCAATAAAAAGACTTATAATTCCTACTATTTGAGTAGTTTTATATTATTTTTTCTTGCTTTTTCCTCAATACCTGTATATTTTTATATAATGACAACTATTCCTATGTACCCTGAATTCATAGATATTCAATGCTCCTTATTCGATGAAATTCACCCGTTCTTACAGCAAACTGGTGAGGGAATCTCAGAATTTACGTTCCCCAGTCTTTTTCTGCACCGCACTAAGTACGGCTATAAACTTACCCGCCTTTCGCAAAACTGTTACGCACTCAGCGGCACCTATAAAGAGAAACGGTTTTTTTCACTTTTGGGGCTCATGGCAGCTGAGGATGAAGATAAAGTTATTCAATTATTAGATCAATTTGATTACTGGAAAAACATGAGCGAAGCTCAAAAAGAGAAGCTTTCACCCGGTTTTTTACAGAAAATAGAACAATCCTATGACATTATTGATGACAGGGATAACGCAGATTACCTTTATTATAGAGAAGACTTGGCGCTTCTTCCCGGTAAATCGTTTCATAAAAAGAAAAATCTTGTAAATGCCTTTGAGGCTGCCTATACTCCCGAAGTTAAACCCCTTGACGGTCATACAAAAGAGGATGCACGTAAAGTTCTCGATGAATGGCATGCAGACCGGGATCCTTCTATTCCCACAGACTATATTCAATGTGTAGAGGCACTTAACAGCATGGATCTTGAAAACAAGAAAATATGTATGGTTTTTTCCGGAGTTGTTGTATATGCAGACGGCAAACCCGTAGGTTGGGCCTTAGGAGAAACAATAAACAAGGGTAATTCATTTTGTGTTCATTTTGAAAAAGGCATAAATTCCTACAAGGGTGTGTATTAGTATTTAAATAGGGCAACAGCTCTGTCCCTCCCCCCACAGATTACGTATATTAACAGAGAACAGGATTTAGGAGATGAGGGACTGAGACAGGCTAAAATGACCTATAGACCCTGCGGATTTGTCAAAAAATACCGTATTTCACCCAAATCATAAAAAACACAAAAATTTTCTGTTATAGGTACCTTATTAAAATTATAAGTGCATGCTCACGCAAAGAGGCAGAATGTCTCGTCATACTGCAATAAATGTGCTAAAATCATGACAACCGGAGGAAACTGTGCAGTTTGTAAGTACTAGAAATAATAAAGATAAAGTCAGCTTTTCCAAGGCTATTGTTCAGCCCGTCCCCAAAGACGGAGGAATGTATGCTCCTGCATATGAGGAAAACTTACGTCCTTGGATCCTTCATATGGATGACAGCACGCCTTTTAATTCGATTGCAGGCTCCCTGACATCGGCACTTCTTAAAGATGAATTCAGCCCGATTATTTCGGAGACTATTGCAGCAAAGGCCTTTCCCTTTAGTCCAGTCCTTTCTCAAATTGATAAGAACTTATTCGTTCTTGAACTGTATCACGGGCCGACAGGTTCGCACAAAGATTTTGGTGTTTCATACCTTGCATCCTGTCTCGAACATATTCTCATTATGCAGGATAAAAAAGCAACGGTTCTGGCTGTAACTAACGGTGAAACAGGGGCCTGCCTTGCTCATGCATTTAGAAACAAGACAAGGCTTCAGGCAATCCTTCTTTATACGAAGGGCAGTATGCGCGGTTTTAAAGACAGCGATTGTATATGGAATGGGGGAAATCTTTACCCTGTTGAAGTAAACGGAACAGAAGAAGACTGCTTTAGAGCCGCACGTGAAATTTACGCCGATCAGGATCTTATTCAAAGGTATAATTTAACGCTTGCAAATTCTCTTAATATTGGACGGCTCCTGCCTCAAACATTTTTTTACACCTACGCTTTTACCCGTTTAAAAAAACTAGTGCACAGCGACATTTACTATGCCCTCGCCGCCGGCAATTACGGGAACCTTGTAGCAGGTCTTTACAGCTGGAAATTTTCACTTCCTGTTAACGGCTTTATTACGGACAGTTCAGCCTCACTCTTTGCAGATGCACAGGGCAAGTGTACAATTCTTGATTCTGTCATACCTCTTAATAAACGGGGGCCGTCTGATCCTGTTAACCCTTCAAATATTGAACGGCTTGAAGAAGTATTTTTTGCAAATCCTGCTGTTATAAGAGGACTTGTGTATCCTTCCATGGTAAATCCGAAAGAAATGGAAAAAGCTTTTCAGGATTTTTATATTACATACAAACGGATAATTGATCCGTCAACGGCAAGCGCATGGGCTGCGGCAAAGAAAAAAAGCGATGTAATTGAAGCAGATGAGGGAGCAGTTGTGCTGCTTGCAAGAAATCACCCTTCGCTGGAGGCAAAAACAATAAAGCAATGGTGCGGCGAAACAATTGTAATGCCGGATTCAATTAAGGAAATGTATGTACCAGCATCTTCAAAAAAAACTATAGACCCGGAAAGAAATGCTGTTGTAAATATTTTACACGAGCTTTCATAAAAGAATAAATTGTAAAAGGGAGACATTTCTTTATGGCGATAACTGAATCTTTTATTATAGAAGCCAAACGCCTGATATATAAAATAAACTCCTATGCAGAAATGATCTATTCGGACGCAGTTATTCTCGATCTTACAGAATTTGCAGATTACTGGAGAGATGTTATAGCACATGCATCGGAGGTAAAAAGAATTCTTGTACAGGCTGTTCCAAAACAGGATGAAGTAAACGGTTTTGAAAAAGTTGTAAAAGAAGAAATCTCCAGAAGATGCCATATTATTCAAAGACTCTTAACCGATTTAAACACAATTATTAGAATAGAAAAATACCCTGATATTCAGTCTGATATAGAAACTCTTTCTGCCTTGGGACTACAGCTTCATTCCCTTTTTGAAAAACACCTCCATATAACATCAGATAATTTAAATAATATTCCTTTGGATGAACTTCAGCATGCCTCCGACTATTCTCTTTCCCGCTACCTTGCAGGCATGTCCGATCGGGTAAAAAATGCTGCAGCAGGAACAATCGTGTTTGCCGGAGTTAACGGTAATGAGTCAAAAGAAATTCAGCAGATGCTTATGAACGCTGCCTTTCATACGGTCATCTTATCCGAGCACGATAATCTGACGGATGTACTCTTAACGTATGATGTTTCTCTTATCTGCTATGACTGCGGGACAAATACCAAACTCGGGTTTGACACACTCCAGCTCCTCATCGACAATCCTGCATCAACAGATATTCCGATCCTTATTTGCGGTTCCGAGTTCAGCGATCTTTTAGCAATGCAGTTTATTGAATCGGGCGCTATAGACTATTATTCATCCTCAAAAAGCAAGAGAGTATTATTTGCACGTATTCAGGCGGCTATAATAAGGGCGAAAAATAATTATCACCGCCAGCTGTATATTCGAGCCTTGGAAATGAATTCATCCAGCACCTCTAAGGAATTTAGAGAAGCAGCAGAATATGTGGCAGATCTTCTGCCTAAGCCGTTCTCTTCTCCATCAGTATCAGTTGACTGGGCCTTTTTACCCTCGCTTGAATTAGGAGGAGATGTTTTCGGTTATAAATGGGTAAGCGATCATCAATTTGTCCTGTACCTTCTCGATGTAAGCGGACACGGTCTTGAAGCTTCTCTTTATTCTGTTACTGTTATGAATCTTTTAAACAAAGAACTGCTCAGCTCTACAGATTTTCTTGACCCTGCATCGGTACTTTCGAGCTTGAATAAAATATTTGACATAGAAAGCCAGAATAATATGTTCTTTACGATTTGGTATGGCGTGTATAATACACAAACAAGGGAACTGCGCTATGCAAGTGCAGGATCACAACCTGCAGTTCTTGTTAAAAATGAAACAACACAAAATCTTTCTTCCGGCGGACTTATCATCGGGATTGATGACGATGCTGAATACAGCAATTTATCAGTGTTAATTGAACCAGAGACAGATATATATATCTTTAGCGACGGCATTTATGAGCTCCAAAAAGAAGAAGGCTTAATGATGAGCCTTGATGATTTTACAAGTCTGTTAAAGCACAGGGCTAAGGAGCCTGGAGAAAAATGCGTCCGCTTTGCCCGGCGTGTTGAACAGCTGAGTAAAAGCGGACAGTTTGAAGATGATGTTTCACTCATCCATCTTCATTTTTCTTAAAAACTATTTTTTCCCGGTTCCTCTCTTTGTTTTTGCTGCCGCTTCTTTTACAGTCTTTTCTTTCGCCTCTTTTACAGTCTTTTCCTTCGCCTTGCTTACCGGAGCTTCAAGAAGCCCAAGCTTAATTAAAGCCTTTTGAATTTGTTTTTCATCCAGTGGTTTTAGCGCAGCAATAAATCTCTCTGCATCATAACCGGAAGCACTCAATGCCTTCATTACAATAGAAAACAACGAAAGTATATGAAGATGTTCGGCAGGTTTTGCAGTAAAAACAGCATACACAAGGGCAGCAGCCCATACTGCAAATTCTGTTCTTTCTTTATTTATCCAAAGAACATTGTCATAAATGTTAGCCCCCAGAATGATTGATGCTTCTGGAGAACGAATAACAGCTTCCGTCACAAGGTAGGCTGACATTGGAAGATCCTTAACTAAGATTGGATAATCACAGAATTTGGTGACTTCAAGCAGTGTCTTAAAAACCTCATACATATCTTTAGAAGGTCTTCCGTATTCCACCAAAAGATCTCTCACCTTTCTGTCCAGACACCAAAGATTAATAAGCTCCTTACTGTCTCTGGCACTGGCTTTTTCACCAATTACATCCCGTACAGAATACAACAATGTATAGGCCGTAAGAATTTCACTCATAAACGGGTGAGAAAGCATTCCTTCATACAAAAAGGCTGATAATGACGCAGTGTTTTCCGAGACCTTGGCAGTGGTCTTACCTTGTGCAATCTCGGCAAATTTTACAAGATTTGTAAGACGTTTTTTAAAACGTTCCCATACAATTTCACTATCTGCAGAGAGTCCTGTCTTTTTTTTATCAAGGATTGAAGAGAATCCATAATTTCCCTCTATAAAGCGCAGTAATGTTTCAAAATAGTGAATACCTGCTTTTTTTGACTTAGTTAAAATTGAACTAAGCGCAACATCCTTTATTTTTTCAGTTTTTTTCCGTACTGCGGGGGTAAAAACGACAGCAATCTGATCAAAAAAATCTTTGGTTGCAAAGAGTTTAAGGGCACTGTACAGTTCTTTTAGAAAGACCTCTTTGAGGGCTATGTCAATATCCATGACGCCCCGGCCGCTAAGGTGGCTGCAAAGAAGAGCCCATTTTCCGGTTTCGTCGTCTTTTACCTCGCTTATATTTACAATCACCTGGTATTCAAATCCGTTCAAATGTACAAACAAACCGTTTTCATGAATCTCTTTACTGGATCTAATAAACCAGAGTCCCGTTCTATGTTCTTGAAATATGCAATAAGCATTAGCCTCATTACTTAATGAGACAGCCTGTGCAATGGTTTGGGTCTCAAAATGAGTTTCACCTTCGGAATTCTTTACTGCAAATCTGCATGAATCCTTAATCCATCCGGAAGCCTGCGCATAAACGTTATTATAAAAAACAACAGCTCTTTCATCTTTAAAACGGTTAGAATAGGCAAAGATATTCTCATTTACACTGCCGTTATTCCACACATCATAAAATCTAAAATTTTCAATCTCTGCAAAAAGATACCGCTTTTTCATAAGCGGAAAAATATCCCGTTCATGCCGTTCAATTAAAATTTGATCAGGTGTTTCTTCCCAATATGCCTTGGTAAATTCCATGCCGTATTTTTCTGTAAACCCTTCAATTTGACCATGACCGAACATAGGAAGTCCCGGCATAGTTACCATAAGCGTACAAACTCCGAAGTATTTGTCTTCCTTTCCGAACTGAGCGACGGCGGTTTCTTCATCGGGATTATTCATAAAATTTACAAAGCGCTTTAAAACCTGAGGGTCAAACTCAAGGGTATTTTTTACTGTTGAGCGATACTTTGAGTTTTCTTCTTTTTTAAGCATATTCATAAAGGCGCTGTTATACACGCGGTGCATACCAAGGGTTCTTACAAAGTATCCTTCCATCATCCAAAAGGCTTCTGCTAAAAGAAGGGTGTCGGGCACTTCTGCTGCACAGCGGTCTACAACCTCCCGCCAGAACTCATTCGGAATTCGCCTCTCAAATTCATCGTTTGAAAGAGCATGTTCTGAGCGGCTGGCAATGTCACCGCCCTGTCCCGGTTCCGGGTACCAGAGCCGTTTAATATGTTTTTTTGCCAACACCATTGCAGCATCAAAACGGATAATCGGAAAGTTGCGGGCAACTAAAAGAATTTTTTGAATGACCTCTTCTCTCGCTTCAGGATTGAGAAAGTCTATTTGTGCTGTATCATTCCAGGGAAGCCCTGTACCGTCATTTCCATGATAGATATAGCGCACCTGCCCGGAAGAGTTATCGACACGCTTATACACAACAGCGCAGTCGGTTTTATTATAGTAATTATCTTCCAGATACACTGATATTCGCGGATCCAGCGAGAGATTTTGTCCGTTAAATGAGTATGATGGAAAGGGACAATCCCTCGACTGTAAAAATAAATCGGGCTTTTCTACTACCCATTTTGAATCAAGTCCTGTGTGGTTCGGCACCATGTCCGAAGCAAGCCTGATGCCGCGGTACCAGAGGCGCTTTCGAAGATTATCCAAAGCTTCCCATCCCCCAAGCCCCTGTGCTATGTCGTAATCATGAAGACTGTATGCGCTCGCTGCAGCTTCACTGTTGCCGTTTATCTGTTTAATGCGCTTGCTGCCCCACGAACGTTCCCATAAACCAATAAGCCACAAGCCGGTAAAACCCTGTCTGGAAAGAATATCGAGCTCAGAGTCGGGAATTTGATCAAGAGTTGTAATGTCTCTTTTATATTTTTTTGTTAATTGATCAAGCCAAACAAGAACAGTTTTTGCCATAAGAACTACACGGGGCATCCAATCCCTGTCCGAGCTGAACCTCTCGTATTCGTTCATTAAATAGTCGTAATTATATGCTTCCATGGGAGGAGGACCTGAAAAGTTCCCGTTCCAGCCCGGTTTTTCTTCCTCCTGGATGAGATCGATTCCAGACAAAAGTCTTAAAAGCCATTCTCCGAGTAGAGATCCCCAATGCTGTCGTATATAATCAAGCTGTCCTTTAAGGCTATTGGGACTTGCAATCACCGGCTCTTTTAACATGCTTATGAGATCTGTCTTATTAGGCCCAAATAGAGGCTGCTTAACAAAAAAAGCCTTAATTTCTGTCCATGTCTTTGCATATGATGCATTTTTCTCAAGATGTTCATTTGAAAACAGCATTGAAAATGGCTCAAAAGCAGGATTTTCATTTGCAAGATGCAGCATGCACAATTCTTCTAAAACAGTCACCTTGTTTAGTCTTACTTGAGAATCTGACGTACTACCTTTTTTAACATTGCCGGTAAGAATATCGGCTGCAGAAGAGCTGCCCTCTAAGTATTCCTTGGCACTCATCGTTCCCTTATAAACAGGCAGCGGGGGAAACTCTTCAACAAAGGCCAGAAGCAGGGTGTAAATTTTTTCCTGTCCAAGTTTTTTTTCTAAAACATTATACAGCTCGTCAAAGGCATTAGGATTCTCCTCTTTTCTAAACAAAAAACATACATAATGAAAAATCTCATCGATGAGTGACATGGCATTGAGCTGTCCGGCCTTTATCATCCGGCTGCTCTCTAAAAGAGGATCAAAGAGATCATTAATCTTTTTTGCAAATACACGAACCTGTTTAAAATTACTAAGAACTACATTTCCCGACGAGGCAAAAAGGGGATCATCAAAACTGCATTTTTCACGAATAGCGCGGCAGATGTGAAACTCCATTAAGGGGTTTGTTTCGAGCGTCCGGTACAAATTTGCCGCCGCGGTTTTTTCCGAAACGGCGGAGACGTCTGTAAAAGCTGTTTCAAATAGTTTCTTCATTATTCTTTCCTTGTATGCTTTTCTGTAATCTCATGAATTACTTTCTGTAAGGGCACATTGGCAATAAGCTCCTCTATTGAACAGGGAAGCCTGTAGGTCCAGTTAAATTCGGTAACAGAACCGGGAATATTAACACGCTCAGACTGAGGGTCATCAGCATAATATTCAGCACATAAAGCTAAAAAATCCTGAACTGGATGAATGCACAAAGCGCTCGCAGCACGGGCAGCTTCTTCTAAAAGGTAGCGTGCGGTATCGGGATTGTACTGACCTAAAGCAATATTATGAGGAGGTGGAAACGCTGTATAAAAATCCCGGGCATCGTTTTCTGTAAGCCACCATAGACGTAATGTCGAAGAATCATGAACAGAAGTAGAGGCAACACTTAATTCGGGATATCTGCTGAACGGAATAAAGGGCTGACCGTGTTCATTCCATGCTCTATGCCAGCGTATTAC
>Ga0255344_1004568_pt1 | contig 13945 bp, 9 predicted proteins | sample wastewater_treat_5_FD_192414 | JGI IMG/M metagenome (GOLD analysis project Ga0255344, IMG submission 192414) | Wastewater microbial communities from Lulu Island WWTP, Vancouver, Canada - plant18 | ecosystem: Engineered > WWTP > Wastewater > Unclassified | place: Canada: Vancouver, British... | reverse complement strand
AAGTATTATCAGGATAGCTCCAATGATTAAAAAAATACCCAGACGGATTTTAGCGGCTTTGGAAACCATTTTATCCTCCTGTCCGGTCTTTAGATTTGTTAATTGCAGAATCCAAATTCACCTCTCCACTAAGTAAACAGTTTTGAACAAACACGGGAGAACTGGCTTTCAGGGTTACTTTTCCTTCACAGATAACATCCTCTCCGAAGCTTACATCGCCATCAATTTTCAGTTCTTTGCATTCACTTAAAGAAGGAATACCTTTGCTGAATCTTTTTTGCAAATCTTCTATTTTACCGTAATATTTCTCCTCCAGTTCAATTACAGGTGCCTTTTCTACGCCTCTTTTCAAAACAATCTGATATTGTTCATTCAATTCATAAGCATCAGACCAGAGAGCTAAAAGTTCATTTGTTTTTTTCACCGGCACAAAACGCTCCCGACTTACTACTAATGCTTTAGAATTATTGAACACACTAATGGCTGAACCCATTGCCGTTTCCAATTGATAAACCGGAGTTCCATCCACAACTTTAGGATTAACAATTAACGGTAACAACATCAAACCCTCATTGGCAATCATTTGCCATTCCAGGGCTCGGAGGTCAATCCAGATATTGTTGGTGTTGAAATATTTATAATAGTCAATATCCTGAAAGCGAGGTAAATCCTCTTCAGGACATTGAGCAATTTCTCTCAAAAGCAATTGTCCCGATTTATCTTCACAAAGGTGACCGCCTTTTTTATCCATTTGACTGCGTAAACAGACCTCCATTACGAAAGGAATATTGTTATTTTCCATATAAGCAGGAATTGATGTATCTACAACAGCTCCCAGGTTATCAGCATTAGAAACAAAAGCATACCGGTAGTCCTTGGCAATCATTTTATCCAGTAAATCCCCTAAAGCTGTATAAATATCGCCATGCCCCGGAGGATTCCACATTAATTTTGTCTCTTTATTTTCGTAAGGCATAAGAGTATCCTGACGAATACGGGGAAATTTATTCTGCAAAAAAGAAAGAGGCAAATCCTGCTTACCTAAATCAGGATATTTTTCCAGGTATTTTAAAGTATCGGCTTCGGTATTGAAACTATTCATAAACAACAGAAGAACATCATATCCGGAAAGTGACCTTAAAGTAAGAACCTGCCGACTGATAATATCCAGAAAGTTCAGATTATTTTTCACAGGCAAAAGTGATTTCGCTTTAGAAAGCCCCATACTTGTTCCCAAGCCACCATTAAGCTTAATTACAACTGTATTTTTCAATATTGAAGTTCGGGACAGATGTTTTATTTGTTGATAATCAATTAGATTCTTTTCCGAAGGCGGTCTTATTGCATCTTCACTAATAAGCCCTTTTTCGCCCTTAACAAGTTTCTGATAATATGCCTCAAAAGTCCGGATAACCTCATCCCTTATGCCTTCCTGTTTCATCAACCGGATAAAGGGAGTGCTCATATTTATGCTCCAAATTCCTTATTTACAAGATATTTTACCATTTCTTCGTCCACCTTTTCCGCCAGCGTTATATTGCCTTCTGCACTGTGTTTTTCGTTCCAGGCAGTTCCAGTTTTAATTGCACCTTCATTTTGAGCCCAAGCTCGGCGCGCAATTCCCCCCATAACATCCCAGGAAAGACCACTTTTTACAACTTCATCCATTCTTTCGCTGCCATCCAAAACAATTCCATTTCCACCATTGATACAACGGCTAACTCCAACTCCACCTCCATTGGAAAGAACTACCATAGTCATTCCTCTGGCAACATTTCCGGCAAAGCAATGGGTAGCCATTTCTGCCATTAAATTTGAGCCGTCATAGATATTGGCTGTTTCGCGGAAAGGAGAATCCGTCCCTGAAACATCGTGATGGTCTCTTCCCAACATAACAGGACCAATTTCACCCTTACGAACCATCTCGTTAAATTTCAGCCCAAGTTTAATTCTGCTTTCTTCATCGGCATAAAGAATTCTGGCTTTAGTTCCCACCACCAGTTTATTCTCTTCCGCAGTGGAAATCCAATAGTAATTATCTCTATCCATAGCACTGCGATTTTTGTCTATTAAAGAGATAGCGGCAAGGTCTGTTTTGTGCAGGTCTTCATCTTTCCTGGAAAGACAAATCCACCTGAAAGGTCCGTAGCCGTAATCAAAACAAATAGGTCCCATAATATCTTCCACATAGGAGGGCCAAATAAAGCCATCATTGGTATTTATTCCGTTGCGGGCAATTGCTGTAACTCCAGAATCAAATACACTTGCCATAAAGCTATTGCCATAATCCCAAAATTTGGAACCCTTTTCTGTTAAATTTTTTAAGACATTAAAATGCCGCAACAGGGAAGCATCTACTTTTTTCTTGAATAATTCAATATCTGCTGCCAAAAGTTTACGCCCTTCTTCATAAGTAATTCCTACGGGTGTATAACCACCTTCGTAAACGGCATGACAAGAGGTTTGATCCGAAAGCAATTCCACTTTTATGTTATGTTTATCTATATATTCAAGCAGGTCAACAATATTTCCGTAATAAGCAATAGAAAGAGGTTTTTTGCTTTGTCTGGCTTCCTCTACCCATTTAAAGACCTCTTCCAAATTACTGGAGACCTTGCTAACCCAACCCTGATCAAACCTGGTTTCTATCCTGCTTTTATCCACTTCAGCAATAACGCCAATGCCTCCGGCAATTTCTATTGCCTTACTTTGAGCTCCACTCATTCCACCCAAACCAGAAGAAACATAAAGTACTCCTGCCAGATTTTTATCTTCCGGAATTGCCAAATATTTTCTACCCGCATTCAGCAAAGTTATGTAAGTTCCGTTTACAATGCCCTGAGGACCTATATACATCCATCCCCCGGCAGTCATTTGACCGTAATTTGCCACCCCTAATGCCGTCAGGCGTTTAAATTCTACAGGGTTATCCCATTTTCCAACCATTAAGCCATTCGTAGAAATTACTCGGGGAGCTTCAGGACGCGAAGGAAAAAGCCCTAAGGGATGCCCTGAGGCAACAACAAGGGTCTGATTTTCAGTCATTATTTCCAGGTATTGTTTAATTAGCCGATATTGCATCCAATTCTGACAGACCTGTCCCGATTCACCATAAGTTACCAGTTCATAAGGATATAAGGCAACATCAAAATCCAAATTGTTATCTATCATCACTTGAATAGCTCTGGCGGGAGTAATGCCTTTATATTCATCAATAGGTTTGCCGTAAATATGACCCTGAGGACGATAGCGATAGCCATAAATTCTACCTCTGGTTTTCAGTTCCCGTAAAAATTCCAGAGCCAGAACAGGATGTAATTCTTCGGGAATATAGCGCAGGGCATTTTTTATAGCCAAAGTAATATCCTTTTTGCTCAAATCCAATCCCCTGTCCGGAGCTCTCCGAATTTTAGGTTCAAAAGTTGGTTCCGGAGGTAGTTCCGAAGGTAAATGGACTTCAAATTTTCTATAGGTCATTTTTTATCTCCTGAATTTTGTCTTATTTAGCATAATATTTAGAATAGTGTTATCAGCATCTTGCATTCCCTTAGCTACAAAATAAGCTAAATTATCAATTGTTCCTTCAATACTTTCAGTAATTATACCATCATTGGCAGAAACACAAATTCCTGCTTTTGCTAAAAGAGATGCTTGAACAGCAGCACTTGTAGTAGTGGCAACTTTTAAAGAACAACCTTCTTTAGCTCCGTCACAAACCATTCCTGCTGTATCCGCAATCATATTTTTGATGGCATATTCAATTTGAGGATAGGTTCCTTTTAAAAGTAAAACAATGCCACTTGCAGCTCCTGCAGAAGCAGAAAGGCATCCGCAAATACAAGAAAGAATACCTATTTTTTGTTTTATATACACACTCACCAAATGCCCCAAAGATAAAGCTCTGATTAGTTCTTCTTGGTTACTGCCAAGTTTTTCGGCAACCGCAATAATAGGTAAAGTAATAGCCAAACCCTGATTTCCGCTGCCGGAATTACATATTACGGGTAAGTTGCATCCGCTCATTCTGGCATCAGTTGCTGCAGCTGTAAGAGCCATTGCATAATGATGAATGTCATCGCCTAAAATTCCGCTTTTTATCTGGTCCATAATCATTTTGCCTACATTTATGCCGGATTTGTTAGATAAGCCAAAATCAGCTATTTTGCGGTTAACCTTCATTCCCAAATCAATAGTTTCCAAACTGCTGATATCTGTATTAATGCAAAAATCGTAATAATCCTTCAAAGTAAAAGCTGAAGGTGAAATTAAGCGGGGTGCTTCTTCTGTTCCTATATCCTTATGATGTAAAACCTGCTTATCCTTTTCCAAATGATACAGCCAATTATGCCGCCAGCGTAAAATTGCCTTGCTTTCAGATTTTGAGGTTTTTAAATTTACCTCAATCCATATTTTATCTTCCGTATCTTTCATCTTTGTATTTATTCTATTTTCTGCCAGCATCTGCTGCGCCGCATCAATTGTCTCTTCATTCAAATCTAATAAAACCTCCAGTTCTTTTTCCGGCTTTGCAACTAATATCCCTAAAGCAAAAGCAATATCCAAACCAAGCAAATTCGTATTGGGAATCCCAACTCCCATTCCGTTTTTCAAAATATTCGGGCTAACAATCAAATCAGCAGAAATAATTGTCCCATCCAAAACACTCGCAGCATAAGCACCTGCCAAGGCAACAGCAGCTGGTTCCGTACAACCTAAAGCAAGAGATACTTCTTGCTTTAGAAGTTCCAGGATATTCCCTCTATCTTTCATTACCTGTCCTAATATTCATTTTTGCTTTTTTTCAATTCTTTCAATTGGCTTTATTCCGTCAAGTAAAAAAAAGAATAAAAAAAGTCAAGAATTTGTAATATTTAAAGTTAAAGACGAGATTAGAATGGAAAAAGAGGTAAATAATGTAATATAAATAGTTGCAATCTAATAAATATTTATAATGAAGATAAATAAAAATAAATAGCTTGCTTGTACTTCTATATCAGGAATTATTATTACATATAATTTTATAAGAACCTATCATATTCAGACATTCTTTATTACTTTTTAGGAATTTCAATTTATCAATACATAATAACTAAAATTAACTTAATATTTTTTGATTTGCTTTTTTTTAAATCTACTTTATTATATATTTAATCAAACTATAAGTGAGGTTTTTAAAATGAGCTCAAATGACAAATGGGAATTTTACCAAGATTCACAAGATCTTTGGAGATGGAGAAGAATAGCACCTAACGGAAGAATAGTTGGTTCTTCATCTGAAGGTTATAAGAACAAAATTGATTGTATTAATAACGCAAGGAGAAATGGATATACAGGATAAATGAAAAGAAAATAATAAGACCCTCTATTTATAATAAATAAATATGAAATTAAATCATAAATATTTGAGGTGTATTCATAAATCAGAAAATCAATTTTAAAAATTTGTCTTGACAGATTAAAGTATTACCAATCTAAAGTAAAAATACGATATTGGATTATTATGAATTTTTAAAAAAATAAGCGAGTAGAACTCTTACCTTATTTGAATAAATTATGGGTACTTTAAAACAGATAGCATTTAAAAGAAGAATGATAAAAAGGAATAATGTCATTTTTAATATATAGAAATTATTAAAATTGGGAGATAGATATGGAAAACTTATTAGATGACTTAAAAAAGTTACTAAAAAAAGACGAACGCCTTGTTGACAAAGGAAAGTTACACAAAAATAAAATAATGGAATTAGCCCTGAAATTAGATAAGGATTTATTAAAACTTCTATATTCAAATGATAAAATGAAAAAGGTCTTTTTTACAGATATAGAAGGAGTTTTTATTTTTGATAAGGATAAATTTATTAGCTTTGTCTCCAATAAACAATTTTTACCCGATTCATACACTGCTTTTAAGAACAAAATCGGTTTAACTGTTGATGATGAATTTATTAGTGAAAAAAAAGATGTAGTTCTTTCCTGGCCCTACAAAGATTGTGTTCTTGAAGGAGGTATGACTAAGGAAGATCAAAATAGGGATGAAATTTTCTGGAATGAAACTCTTGCTCCTGATGAAATAAGCCGTCTTCTTGAACCCAAAGTTTTCACCAATGCAAAAAAAATTGATAAAGACGGTGAACATAATTTTGATGGTTTTAGAACTGATATTAATGGGGATATTAAAGATAATCTTATCATCAAAGGGAATAATCTCTTAGCATTACATTCACTTAAAAAAAGATTTGAAGGGAAAGTAAAATTAATTTATATTGATCCACCCTATAATACTGGCAATGATTCTTTTAGATATAATGATGATTTTAATCATTCTAGCTGGTTAACTTTTATGAAAAATAGACTAAAAATAGCAAAAGAATTATTATCCAATGATGGTTCTATTTATATTCAAATAGATCATAATGAAAGTCATTATCTAAAAGTTCTAATGGACGAGATTTTTGAAAGACAATATTTTCAAAGAGAAATAATATGGGATCTTGGTAATCCTTCAGGTTATAAATCATTAGCAAATAATTGGATTCGAGGGCATGATACTATATTATTTTATAGTAAAAGTAATGACATCATTTTTAATAAGAAATATATTCCATATTCGGATTCTGATATAGAGAAATACCCAGAAAAAAAAGAAAGACAAGGATTGGCTATTACTGATGTTTGGAAAGATATACCCCCAGCACAAAAATGGGGAAAAGAAAAATATGAACATCAATATGATACGCAAAAACCTATTAAATTAATAAAAAGAATTATAGAAGCTTCATCAAACACAGAAGATCTTGTATTAGATTTTTTTGCTGGTAGTGGAACTACTGCAGTTGCTGCAAGCCAGCTTTCAAGACAATTTATATTAGTAGAACAGTTAGAAGATACACAAAATATAATAAAAAATAGATTGAATGAAACAAATTACATTAGTATTGAATTAATGAAATGGAATGAGAATTTTATCCAGATGATATTAAAAGCAAACTCGAAAGAAGAATTGATGACCTTATTTAAAATAATGGAAGAAAAAGCGTATCTTAGTTATAAAGTTAATATCAAAGAAATAGATGAAAATACTAAGGACTTTGGAGATTTATCTATAGAAAATCAAAAGAGATTTCTTTTAAAATGTGTGGATAAAAATCATCTTTATGTAAATATTGGTGATATAGATGATGAAGATTATGCAGTTAGTAAGCAAGATAAAAAGTTGAATAAGGAATTTTATAACATTTGAGGTATATTTATGCTGTATGAGATACTTAATAATCTAAATATTAATGTTGTTATACCTTATGAAATAAGCCAAAATCTGAATCCTAAGTTTGAATTACGAGAATACCAAAAAGAGGCATTAAAGCGATTTATATATTATTTATCTACTCCTGATTTGAAAAAACAAAATCCACCTTATCATTTACTATATAATATGGCAACTGGAAGTGGAAAGACCCTAATAATGGCAGCTTTGATTTTACAATTATATCAACAGGGTTATCGTCATTTTATATACTTTGTAAATAGTGTAAATGTAATAGCAAAGACAAAGGATAATTTTTTAAATCAGTTATCTGAAAAGTATCTCTTTGCTCCTAAGATTAAGTTCAAAGATAAAGAAGTTTATGTTAAAGAAGTTCAAAATTTTGAAACCTCCAATCAGGATGATATAAATATTATATTTACTACGATACAAGAACTTCATATTAGATTAAATACACCCAAAGAGAATTCACTTACTTATGAAGATTTTAAAGATAAAAAAATTGTTTTACTCTCGGATGAGGCACATCATTTACAAACCTTAACAAAAGGAAATAAAGAAGAAAGCGAACTGGAGAGAAGTTGGGAATTTACTGTAAAACAAATATTGAACAGCAATATTGATAATATCCTATTAGAATTTACTGCCACTATTGATTTAAACGTTAACGATATCAGACAAAAATATGAAGATAAGATTATATACCAATATAATTTAAAACAATTTCGTATTGATAAATATTCCAAAGAGATAGAAGTTCTGCAAGCAGATTTAGAGCCGGTGGAAAGGGCTTTACAGGCAGTGATTTTGAGCCAATATAGAAGAAAAATAGCTGAAAGAAATGGAGTTCATCCTTTAAAACCGGTTATTCTTTTAAAATCGCGAAGCATAAAGGAATCTAAAGAAAACTATGATAAATTTATGAGTAAATTAAAAACATTAACAGCTACTGATATTGAGAAGATTGAAAATAGAACCAAAGGGACTGACATAAGTAAGATATTCAAATATTTTCAAAAGGAAAATATTAGCTTTGAAAACCTTATAAAAGAGTTACAGGAGGATTTCTCAGAAGAAAAATGTATTTTATTGGATTCAGAAAATATAGATGAAGAAAAACAATTAAAATTAAATTCATTAGAAGCTGAAAATAATGAAATTAGAGCTATATTTGCTGTAAATATGCTTAATGAAGGTTGGGATGTATTGAACCTCTTTGATATAGTTAGATTATTTGACACTAGAGATGGTAAACATAGTCATTCTGGTTATAAACCAGGTCCAACAACTATATCAGAAGCACAACTTATTGGTAGAGGTGCAAGATATTTTCCATTTCAATTAAATGAAGCACAAGATAAATATAAAAGGAAGTTTGATGATGATTTAAATAACGAAATTAGGATATTGGAGACACTTTATTATCATAGTGCTCACAATCCAAGATACATAGATGAAATCAAGAGCACACTTAAAGAAATGGGTATTTTAGAAGATGAAAGTCAACAAATAGAAATAAATTTTGAAATAAAAGAATCCTTTAAAAAAACGGATTTTTGGAAAAAAGGATATGTATATATTAATGATAGAATTCCTAATCCAAGAATAGAAATAAAGAGTTTAATTGATGCTAGAATTGATAATATATATGAATACAAGATGAGAACCGGTAAAATAATAACAGAATTAATATTATCTGAAAGAAATGAAATTATAGAAGTGACCTCTGAGGAACAAAGTAAAATTACTTATAATCTTATGGATTTTGGAGAAAATGTAATTAGAAATGCATTGGATAAAATTGAATTTTACAGCTATGAAAACTTAAAAAAGTATTTTCCTTATATCAAATCAATTAAAGAATTTATTAATTCTAAAAGTTATTTAGGCGGAGTAGAAATTAATGTAATAGGTTTACAGAATGAGATTAACAACCTCAACCAAAAAGATAAACTGGATATTGTGTTAGACATTTCCAATAAAATAGCTAATTCTGCTAAGATTAACACTGCCGAATATATAGGTTCTACTAAATTTAAAAATAAACTTTTACAAAATGTGTTTAAGGATAAAATGATAAGGATGTATAAAGGGGATCAAGATAGAAAAGAAATGAAAAATATACAGTTAGTTAATAAGGATTGGTTTGCCCATAATCAATTTTACGGGACAGATGAAGAACAAAACTTTATTAATTTTATAGATAGTTTTATAAATACTCTAAGAGAAAAGTATTCAGATATAGCTTTACTTCGTAATGAAAACTATTTTCAAATTTTTGATTTTGATGAAGGTAGAGCTTTTGAACCTGATTTCCTATTATTATTAAAGCACAGAAATAAAATAATTAATATTTATCAGATATTTGTTGAAGCTAAAGGTAATCAATTTAAAGATTCACAGGGTAGATTCGAAAATTCTAAAGAGGGCTGGAAACAAAAGTTTTTATTAGATATAGAACAAAAAGCTAATTTGGAGAATAATATTTTTGAATACATAGATGGTAGTTATCATCTTCTTGGTTTACCCTTTTACAATGAAGATTTAAAAAATGAATTTACCGAAGCTTTAGAAAATAAAATATTGAAATAATAGTTCATATTTTATTTCGATCTGTTGTTCTCAGTATAGTATGAATTATTTTTACTTGTGCACGTAGATCCTCTTTCAAACTTATATTTTTTAGCTTTATCTACAATATCTTCAAAAGTATCTGATTCAAATTTATCCATAAACGTAAATAAAGTATCATTATTTATGCCATACAATGGTGTCACTTTGTTTCTCCTGAGCTTTTTTACAGTTTTTTCAAAGCAATATCGGGATTAGAATTGGCATAACAATATACACATCCATTAGGGCAGGTATTGTATTGACCGATATCTTTGCTTTTTATGCAGCCACAGAATTTGCGTTGTCCTTTATCTTTCAATTTCTCATAGCTGTAGGATGATCTATTATTTGAGGTAGCTAAAAAATCGTTCTGGTTAGAAGGTTTATAGCTCAGGAAATTCATTAGTTCTTTATCATCGGAGAAGAGCTCAATAATCAAGCGGTCATCAATGCAGCGATTATGTTCAATTCCATATTGTTGCAGGTCTATTTTTTCAGCGCAGGTAGCTATTTTCAAGTTCCATTTCTGGTTAAGTAGCATCAATTCCCTGGCAAAATAATGCATAGTGGTAATATCTATTTCCTGAATTTTATCGGGCAAAGCGCTAAGATTGCGTTTCACTTTTTTGTAGATTTCTATGTCTATAAAGCTGATCACTAATTTATTCGTATAGGGGAAAAGCTGGTCACCAATTTTTTCTATGCGTTTTAAAAGTTCATCGGGATGTAGTTTATCACTGATAATAAGAGGATCAAAACGCCAGATAACTTTTTTTTTTCCAATAAGTTCTGAAAGTTCTATGAAGGTCTCCAGGCGTTTATTCAATGCCGGCAGATTCTTTTCCCAGTTTTCCTGTTCATAGTCATTTAAGGTAAATTGAAAATAGTAATTATAGCCCTTCTCATCAAAATATGAGAGCTTCTTCACTAGGGGATAAGGATTTTTGCTCCAGAACACAAAAAGTCGGGTTTTGGCAAAGGAGATATCCAGAACTTGGCTATTAAAGGGATTTTTCCATTTTAAGTATCCATCCTCAACCCGGGAAATTAACCAGTCCGAATAAAAAGCGGGTATATCTGTAGCTCGCGAAGCAGAAATGATTATCGGTTCCATTTTATTTTCTTTTATATCTCCAAATTATTATCTTACCTTGGATATTGATTCCAGCTTAGAGATAATTGCATTTCAGACAAGGAAAATATTCGCTGTTGGTTCTAACTATTTTTATACCGGATGGTTGACCTCCTGGTCAACCATATTGAACGATGAGGACATCGTTCTTCCGGATGGTTGACGAGGAAGTCAAACTTCCGATATTAAACCCTCTCAACCATCTAAACTTTTAATCCTACATTATTTAGTAGCTAACACTATAATGAATATTTTGCATTTGGTTTAGCGAATTTTCTGCTTTTGCAAATACATTTGACACAAATTCATTTAGAAACCTTCGGCTCTTTGGGCAAAGAAAGAATTTACCAACCTATAATCCTATAATGTATCTTTTAGGTTTATCCAATTAAAAGCACACAAAACCTTTACTTTGCCCTTTAGCAAAGTTAAAATTAGTAAAAATCTTCTAATTTACCGTCTGATATGTGGTTATTGCTTGTTTTCTGTCTCTGCTTTTCTTGCCGTTGTATCAATAACTTGATTAAGCGTGGCTCTGGTACTTATAGAGATATCAGCTAACACTATTATCAATTCAGCAATTGCTAACAAAAGTAGAGCATTTGTAATTGCTATTCCTAATGTTATTATACCAAGTTCCCATATATCATCATCGGATGTAAACATAAATATAGAACCTATCAAACCAGCAGCAAACACTAAGATAGAAAATATCTGAAGAACTATAGAAATTACTCTCAAGGCAGGATAATGAACCTGTTTGTAATAAGCTTTCATCGTATAAGAATTGTCTTGAGTATTCTTGTAAGGGTGTGAATAAGAATGAGAATGTTCTACATTTCTTTTTTTTATTGATCGATATATTTTCATAACTGCTTGAATAATGTTTTTTATCAATATGGCAAACAAAATTATAAGCAGGAAAATACATATCCACCAAATTAATGGATCCATAACAATCACCTCATAGTTTCTGAATTCAATCCTACGAATGCATTAAATGATGTCAAGAAAAAATTTTACTTTTTCTCCTTATCTTTTATTTTGTTATCTAATTTGGATTCAGGAACTTATTTACGAGAACGAATAGCGGTTGAATGTGAAAAAGATTGTAGAGAGTAGTTACCTTGAAAGCAGGTCAAAATAGTTAGTCAAAATCTGGATTGCAGCTTTTGCTTGACAATTTACAGCTCTCCCGAATTTTGCAATGTATTATAAGATAAAAAGATACACTTGGAGAAATAAAATGGAATACAAGTTTAATGAAATTGAAAAGAAATGGCAGAATATTTGGCGGGAAAAAGGGATATTTAATGCCCCTGATAAAAGTTCCAAGCCCAAATATTATGTTCTTTCAATGTTTCCTTATGCATCAGGGGTTCTTCATGTAGGGCATGCTTCCAATTATTTTATTGGAGATGTAATTTCGCGCTTGAAAATGATGGAAGGTTTCAATGTTATGCAGCCCATTGGTTATGACGCTTTTGGTATGCCTGCGGAAAATTATGCTATTGAGCACAATTCCCATCCGCGCCTTACAACTGAAGAAAACATTGCTGCGATGCGTATACAATTTGACAGTATGGGTTTTGGTTTTGACTGGAGCAGAGAAATCAGCACTTGTCGTCCGGAGTATTATCGTTGGGGTCAATATCTTTTTAAGAAGTTATATGAAAAGGGTTTAGTTTACAGAAAAAAGGGGTTTCAGAACTGGTGTGATAAATGTCAGACAGTTCTTGCCAACGAACAGGTTGTGGATGGTCACTGTTGGCGTTGTGGAAGCATTGTAGAACAAAAAGAACTGGAGCAATGGTATTTTAAAATTACTGAATATGCAGAAGAATTACTTGATTTCTCCAAAGTTATTGATTGGCCTGAAAGAGTGATCACAATGCAAAAGAATTGGATAGGTCGTTCCGAAGGCGCTAAAGTAGATTTTATTTTAGAAGGGACAAACGAAAAAATACCTATTTTTACAACCCGTCCCGATACTATTTACGGGGTAACTTTTATGGCTTTGCCTCCGGAGCATCCTTTAGTGCAAAAATGGCTAAAAGAAGAACCGGATAATAAAGAACTGCAGGATTTTTGCCATAAAGTTATCAATGAGGATAAAGTTCTGCGCAGTGCAGAGGAAACTATAAAAGAAGGAATTTTCAGCGGCCGTTATGCAATAAATCCTTTTAATGGAGATAGAATTCAGATTTGGATTACTAATTATGTCCTTATGGATTACGGAACGGGAGCAGTTATGGCTGTTCCGGCACACGACCAACGCGATTTTGAGTTTGCCCTAAAATATCATATCCCGCTTAAAATAGTAATTCAAAAACCGGATATGTCCTTAAAAGTGGAAGAAATGCAGGAAGCATATATAGAACCGGGGATTATGGTAAATTCTGATAAGTTCAATGGTATAGATAGTGAAGAGGCAATTTCTGCAATTACCAATTGGGCTGTGGAAAACGGTTGGGGCGAAAAAACTGTTAGTTATCGTTTAAGGGATTGGTGTATTTCGCGGCAGCGTTATTGGGGAAATCCTATTCCAGTTATTCATTGTCCCCATTGTGGAATAGTTTTAGTTCCGGATCAGGATTTACCTGTTGAATTGCCAGATAATGTCCAGGTAGGTAGAACTACAAAAAATCCTCTGTTGAGCGTTCCAGAGTGGATAAATGTTCCCTGTCCAAAATGTGGAGCTTCGGCAAAAAGAGAAACGGATACAATGGATACTTTTGTAGACAGCAGCTGGTATTATGCTCGCTACACAGATCCTAATAATGATAAAGAACCCTTCAGTAAAGAACTTGCTGATTATTGGCTTCCCGTAGATCAATACATTGGTGGAATTGAACATGCCTGTATGCATTTGCTTTATGCCCGTTTTTTCCACAAATTTATGCGGGATTTGGGTTGGGTAAATTGTGATGAACCCT
>Ga0255344_1004554_pt1 | contig 13970 bp, 14 predicted proteins | sample wastewater_treat_5_FD_192414 | JGI IMG/M metagenome (GOLD analysis project Ga0255344, IMG submission 192414) | Wastewater microbial communities from Lulu Island WWTP, Vancouver, Canada - plant18 | ecosystem: Engineered > WWTP > Wastewater > Unclassified | place: Canada: Vancouver, British... | reverse complement strand
CAAGCACACCACCGATCTGCGCCCCTGCGGATATATGTACCTTCTTGCCAATGTGCGCGCAAGAGCCAACCAACACATGGCTATCCACCATTGTGTCCTGATCTACAAAGGCTCCTACATTGATATACGAAGGCGGCATTATCACCACTCCGCGAGCGATAAATGCGCCGCGACGCACCGCAGTTCCTCCGGGGACAATCCGCACGCCATCGGAAAGAGTAAAATGCCGAGGCGAAAAGGCCGGCCTGTCGAAAAAGCCTTGGGATTGCCATGACCATTCAACCATGCCGCCTTCTTGAAAGCCGGAGAGGATGGCTTCCTTAACCCAAGTATTTACTTTCCAAGAGCCATCCGAAAGCCTGTCCACAACTCTTATGCTGCTATTTTCCAATAATTCGAGAAATAGAGCCCACTGTTCCTTATCAAAGTGACCTTGCTCAGAAAAAACATCTTGGAGAGTCTGAGCTCTTGCATCTTCATACGGCATTGCAATGGCGACGCTTAAACCGTCGATCTCTTTTATCATGATTATGGTCCCTCTCACATTCTCCGCTTATCAAATCATCTAGCATATCGTTCATATAGTAAGTTCCCTTTCGATGCAAAATCCATCTAACTCCCTTCAAGGCACCATAAGCAAAGAGACTCCTATCTCTTGCTTGATGTATTATGGAGAAGCGCTCGTGCGGCGCATCGAATACCAATTCGTGAATGCCTACTTCGCTGCCTGCTCTAAGAGATGTTATTGGCAAGATATTTGGATCAGATCCCGATAAAGACCATGCATGATATCTTCTTGAAGCACCTATTATAGTGCTGGCAATCGATCTTGCTGTTCCGCTGGGTGCGTCTTTCTTGCCCGAATGGTGATGCTCGAAAACAATCAAATCTCCCTCACCGTACCAATCAGAAAATTTAGCCATATCTACTGCAAAACGCTGCATCATTGCAACTGCAAAGGAAAAATTCGGACTTATGAGAACGCCGATTTTTTCGCCGATCTTCTCTTCTATATCTGGTATATTCCAACCGGTCGCGCAAATCACAAGCTGAGTCTCGGTCTCAAGCGCCCAATCCAAATGTTCCCTAACAGCGGAACCATTGCTTGCATCTATTACCACGTCTACTGGTTTTGGAGGAACCTCTTCACCTCTATGGAGCATCCAAGATATCTCAAATTGCTCATCATCTATGACATGCCTATCCAGATTCGCCATCGACATAGCTTCTGCGGCAATGGCACTTGCGAATCTTCCTGCACCAAAAATTCCAATATTGATACTCATGCCGCTCCTCCCGTTTCTTTTCCCGCTAAGAGACCTTCTCTTATTTTTCTCCCTTCTTCCTGAAGATACGAAGGCGGAACTTGAATTGCTCCCAATGCTAGAGCGATCTCTGCATTCAATACCGATGCGCCAGCTGCTCCTCGCTCAACATTGTTTCCCATAGCCACGAATTTTAGATCGAGGATTGGGCATTCACGCAAACGTCCTATAAAGATGCTCATTCCTTCATCTATATTCACATCCAGAAGCGGCTGAGGTCTGTCAATTTTGGTTGAAAGCCGAATAAAGCGCCGAGGAGCACTTGGAAGGGCATATCCTTGCGTTTTGGGGACGAAAACAGAAAAGACGTTCTGAATATCCTGGAGCGTTGTTGTATTTCTAAGCTTTACCGATATGGCAAGCGTATGACCATCTATGATAGGAACTCTTGTGCAAGTGGCAGAAACCGAAAAAGTGCTGTCAACAACTATTTTTCCTGCTGGGGTCGAAAATAATTTGCCAAGAATTTTTCTTGATTCGCATTCTACCTTTGATTCTTCATTGGAGATATATGGAATTACATTGCCCATAATATCTAGAGCAGGTACGCCAGGATATCCGGCACCGCTGATCGCTTGCATGCTTGTCATGATTACGGCTTCGATTCCAAAAACTGTATGGAGTGGAGCAAGCGCTGAGGCAAGCATTACGGTCGTGCAGTTCGGATTTGTGATAATGGCGCCTTTCCATTTTCTCCGATTCTTCTGATCTTGAAGCAACCCTATATGCTCTGGGTTTATCTCTGGAATGATGAGAGGCACATCATCTTCCATTCTAAATGCACTGGCATTTGAAAAAACATAGGCTCCCGCAGCTGCAAAGCGCGGCTCGATCTCGCGTGCCGCTTTTGCATCTAGGGCGGAAAAGACAATTGGCGCTAATGCATGTTCAGGATCTGACGGGACAACAATAATGTCTCCGAGTCCGGCATAGGCCTCGCTGAAAAGATGCCATTGGCAGGCGTCAGAATATCTTTTGCCCACCGATCGCTCGCTTCCTGTCAGATATGCTGGGTAGAACCAGGGGTGGTTGGCAATTCTCCTAAGAAAACGCTGACCGACCACACCTGTTGCTCCCAAGATCGTAACAGGAATTCTCTTCTGCGAGGGGGTTGAATCTTGTAGGCTGCTAGCCATGTAACCTCCTCGCCGAAGGAGGTCCACGCTAGCCTTTATTATTTGCTGGAAAATAATTGCAAAAAGACAACCTAGGTACTGCAATACCTATCTTTTTACAATCAAATAGCAGAAGGCTCACGTCAGGCGCTCCGCGGGAAGATGCTTCCGCGCGACAGCCGCTGGGTATTAACCCATGCGTCCAAGAGCAATCCCGAGAGAAAGCAACTGCTCCTTCGGCGACTCTCCCCTTTCCGGAACTTTCTCTGGCTCTCTCTGCCTCCAGCCCGTACTAATGGGAGTCGCTCCTCCATCGGTGAAAGGGACTCTATCATAGAAGTATAAAAGAATGCAATAGGTTTTATGAAGTAATTTAAAAAATAATTGGGATCTCTTAAAATCTTTCACATTATGACAAAAGCGAATAGAGAGCTAGTGCAAATCTTTTTCCATCGGAAGGATCACACACAAACCCAAGTGCATCCTGATCGTCGCAATCGATAGAGACTGCAGAGAATCCGCCTGTTTCGATCAACCTGGCTATTCTGTCCTTTTCCTCTCTACCCTCTCCTCTCGCCATTACAGCCGTAACTTTGAGCCTTCCATCGGACCTTGTATTTGTTGTCAATCCGATAAAATGTGGTGTCTTATACCCATCCTCTGGCTTTGCGATCAGTGTTCCTTTCGAATCATCAAAAGCAGAACGTATTCTAATCTTGATTCCCGAATCTCTAGCCAAAACCGCAGATTTGTCATGAAGCACGCGTGCTCCATGTTTCGCTAATCGAAACATGGAATCATGATCAAGAAAATCCAGGTATAACGCATGGGGAATAATATGAGGATCCGCTTTTGCAACCCCAGGCACATCTTTGTAAATATCCACATAATCAGCGGCTAAAGCGATACCAAGAGCTACTGCAGTGGTGTCGCTGCCTCCACGCCCGAGTGTATATATGCGACCATATTCATCTATTCCTTGAAAGCCTGCAATAACTGGAATAAGACCATCTTCTAAAGTCTTCAATATACGGGAAGACTCTATGCGCTTAGGTGTCGCATCACTAAAAGGTCCTTCTACTTCAATGCCTGCGCTATATGCAGTCATAGGAAGAGCTCTTATTCCTTTTGAGTTGAGCAATGACGAAATGATGCAGCAAGAGATTATTTCTCCACATGACGCGATTAGATCCAAAGCCAATCCATCTGCTCCGCCTTCATATTTTTTGATCAGGTTAAGCAGAGTATCGGTTGCATATGGATCTCCTCGGCGCCCCATAGCAGAGACAACTAAAACAATTCTGTTCCCTTGGAGCCGTTCTGATGCAACCTTTTTTGCGATGATTTCCCTGGAAGCGTCATCAGCTAATGAGGTTCCACCATACTTCTGGATTATAAAGGCCATGGATCAAGCTCTCCCCCTAAATCCTCTACGAAGCAAAGTTTCTGCGATCTGTACTGCATTTAGCGCAGCACCCTTTAGAAGATTGTCAGATACTACCCACATATTCAAGCCGTGCGGAAGGGTAGGATCCATTCGAAGTCGCCCTATATACACCTCATCCTTTGCTTCCGCATCCAATGCCGTCGGATATACAAGCTCGGCAGGATCATCCATCACTTTTATTCCCGGTGCTGCCTCTAGCAACTCCCTAACCTCAACAAGAGAAAAACTATTCTCTGTCTCTATATTGATTGACTCCGAATGTCCTCTAAATACCCCAATTCGCACCGCGGTTGGGCTTACTTCTATATCTGGATCCAGAATCTTATGAGTCTCATTGACCATCTTCATCTCTTCTTTTGTATATCCATTTCTCAAAAAGGTATCGATATGGGGAATCGCATTGAACAAGATCTGTCGTGGAAAAACCTTTACAGTAATTGGTTCTCCATTGACAAACTGCTCTGCCTGCCTTCTAAGCTCATTGATAGCAGCGGTTCCTCCCCCCGACACCGCTTGATATGTCGATACCACAACTCGTTTGATACGATAGGCATCATGAATTGGCTTTAGTGCAACTACCATTTGTATTGTCGAGCAATTGGGGTTTGCTATCAGACCCTTATGTCTATCCAGCGCATCAGGATTCACCTCAGGCACCACCAGCGGTACTTCAGGATCCATACGCCATGCACTCGAATTATCAATGACCACCGCGCCTTCTGATACTGCGATCGGTGCCAATTCAATACTTGCCTCGGCTCCCGCTGAGAAAAGAGCAATATCCACATCAGCAAATGCACCTTTCCCCGCAGCGCGCACAGCTACATCCTTGCCTCTAAATTTTACTTCGTTACCAGCGAGCGACGGAATATCTATGGGTATCAATTTGGAAACCGGAAACTGTCGCCGTTCCAATGTCTTAATCATCTCAGTCCCGACAGCCCCTAATGCACCTACTACGGCTATTCTGAGATTATTCATGTTACCTCCTAATGCTGATTATTTCCTCTATAAATTGCCTAGGAAATTCGGCTGTCAAGACCACAGTCTTATTATTCCTAACAGCAGTTTGCGCCGCAATAATTATTCCATCACAGAGGACCTGACCCATTCTATCTACCATCTTGACCTTATCCCCTCTAACAGGCATAGGCAAATATTCCCATGGAAAGCGGATACGAGCTCTATCGCCCTGGATGCTCTTTATGGTAATAGCAAGGCCTGGACATGCGGGGATACATAATCCGCATGCTGTGCATTTCTCTCTGTCAATAACCGGAAGATTGGTAATAGGATATCCTATAGTTATAGCATTCTGCGGACAGCTGGTCTCACACGGATTACAGGGAATCTCTTCGATGCACTCAATGCAGACACATGCTTTCTTCTCAAGTTCTTCAATAGTAGGCAGCATCCCAGCTTTTTGAAGCTCCTCCAACGAAGGAGCCCCATTGATTTTAAGTGATATTCGGTCATTCATTTAGTCATTCCTCGTTGCACAACTCTCTCTTTTGCAGTGTAGCGCTTGAATCCATAAATTCCCTGTCGAAGGGCTCCAAGCCGTTCTCTTGTCTGTTCTGTCTTGCTCTGCATTTCTTTGGCGGACATATACCCCATCGACCATGCAGCATGAATACCTGCAAGCCTTCCTTCTTCCATTGCAGTACTTGCTTCTTCGATACCAGCAATATCGCCTGCCACATAAATAGATCCATCGGTAGTCTGCATATATTCATTATGAATCGGCATATTACCACCAAGCTCGGAAACATACATCATCTTGCACCCAGCAAGACTCGCAAGTTCTATAGAGGGAGTGAGCCCTACTGCGATGCAGATTGTATCTACTTCCAAGACTTTCTCCGTATCGGCGATTGGAACAAATCTGCTATCAATATTTGCGATAACCGCTCGTTCCACACTTTCTTTGCCTTCTGCCTTAATTATTGTCGTAGACGTAAAGAAGGGAACGCCTGCCCGTCTAATTTTGGCGGTATGAACGCCATAACCACCCAGATTTGGCGCTGCTTCTATTATGGCTGCGACATCTGCACCAGCCTGCATCAACTGATACGCGACAATCACGCCAACATTGCCAGAACCGACCATAAGAACGCTCTTTCCTGGCAATACTCGGTGTACATTTATCAATGTCTGGGCACAGCCAGCTGTCATTACACCAGGAAGTGTCCACCCTTCGAAACTTAATGAGTTTTCTGTGGCACCCGCAGCAATGATTATTCTATCTGCATCGACAATATAGGAACGAGAGCGATTTTCCACTGCCCATACTTTATGATCTTTCCCAAAACCAACTACTTCAGTGTTGAGTCTAACATCTATGCCTAGCTGAAGCGATTCGGCAAGCAATTCATTTCCGATATCGAAGCCTCTTACTCCAGCTTTATGCTCCTTTGATCCAAAAAATTTGTGAATTTGCTTGAAGAGTTGGCCTCCAGGCTTGGCGTTCTCATCCATTAAAATAACAGGTGCACCGGCTTTTTTTAACTCAATTGCCGCACAGAGTCCTGCAGGGCCTGCCCCTATGACAACTGTAGGCTTGCTACTGGGCTGCATTTCCTGCCTCCTCATCTTTTTGTACTTTCCAACTGCCATTGCCTATTTGTCTCTCGATTTTCATTCCCTCTCTGACTTCCGTAACACATGTTCGAACGCCGGGGACCCCATCGACATTCATAATGCAATCGGTACATCTTCCGATTCCACAAAACATTCTTCTGGGAAGACCTTTCTTCGTATATCTAAAAACACCGACACCCGCTGCTACCAGGGCTGACATAATCGGCTCGCCTGCTCGGGCTTTAAGAGCTTTCCCTTCAAAATAAATCGTCACTTCTTCAGTAGACGGAAGATCACCAAGAATAGGATGCTTTTCTATCCTAACACTTCTCTGTGCCGATTCAGCCATTTTATAGCACTCCCAAGTCCTCAAGAGCTCTTTTTAATTCCCTGGTCACTTCTTCCGATGCTTCTTTAAGAGGAGGTCTTAGAGGACCAATATCGAATCCTATCAATTCAAGCGCTTTTTTCACGGGAACGGGATTGGGCTGGAGAAATAGAGCTCGATTGATACTATAAAGAGAAAGATGAATTTGGGCAGCTGTCGAAATATCACCTTTAAGATAAGCTTCGATCATGCGCTTCATCTGGGGCGCTGCCACATGAGCCGTGACCGAAACGACTCCATACCCTCCAATGGCTAATGTCGGAAGAGTAAGCGCATCTTCCCCGGAATAAACCCTAAAACCTTTAGCCGCATCCCTAATCACCATTGTCGTATCTTCTAGATTTCCAGCCGCGTCCTTTAGCATTGTTATGTTTGAGATATCATGAGAAAGACGAATTATAGTATTCGGTTTGATACTTATTGCTGTTCGCCCCGGCACATTGTACAACATGGATGGAATGCGTACCGAGTTCGCTATAGCGGCAAAATGATCATAAAGCATGCCTTGGTCTGGTTTATTATAGTAAGGAGCCACAAGCAGAATCCCATCTGCACCCGCTTCTTCGGCATCCTTTGCATTCTGAATGGAGATGCGTGTGTCATTTGTTCCAACATTGGCAATTACCGGTGCTTTTATCGCTGCTTTCACGGCCTTTATGAGCTCAATCTTCTCTTCCCTAGAAATAGTAGGGGATTCTCCGGTTGTACCGCTTACGACAATACTTTCCACACCTTGATCGACAAGATGTACAGCCAAAGAAGCCGCCTTCTTAAAATCTACTTCAAGATCCTCGTGCAACGGAGTTGCCATTGCGACTATCAGCCTTCCAAATTCCATAATTGAATACCTCCATGTTCAAATATTATTTTCTTCGCTCTGAATCGACAACCCTTCCATCGATCGAATCGATACAGGTCTAACTGGCTGCCTAAAAGAAGATATCTCTATATCCTCTGGCTTGAGATTCAATTCTGCCGATAAAATTCTTTCTACAAGCCTTCTGCATGATCTGCCTTGACAAATACCCATCCCTGCCCTTGTCCAGCGTTTTATTTCTACTACACTCTTTGCGCCGGCACGGATTGCTTCGAGTATTTCTTCTTCTGTCACTTCTTCACATCGGCAAACAAATCGTTGTTCGCCTTCATTCCTGGCTTTTCCCATATCAATGACTACCTCTTTTAGGATAAAAACATATTGAATTAGCCATTATAGATATCCCAATATTTACGTACATCCTCGATGAGCGAATCCAGATGGAACACTATGCATTGCTCAGCTTCCTCTTGATCATGCTTTTCGAGAGCATTCAGAATATTTCTGTGAGCTTTCTGGTATGGATTCTTTAGTTTGCTTCTAACACATTCAAATAGCTCGGATTGCTGCCCCATCATAGCGAGAAGTCCATATAAGGCTATCAAAGCTGAATTCCTTGATGCTTCTGCTATGGTTCTATGAAAAGTTATATCGACTTCTGCAATACTCTCCCCTCTTGAGGCTTTTTCTTCTTGCTCTCTAAGCACCGATCCTAATTTCTCCAATTCCTGCTCAGTTATATTTTGCGCGGCAAGTCGAGCGGTCTCTCGTTCAATGGCTTTCCTTGCTTGCAATACCATTATGAATTCATCCAGAACATTGCTATTTATCAGATTCTCCAGATCTTTCCTATGTTGGTCGATCGAATTAATCATTTTGGTTTCTTCGATTGCCTTGATGCCTTTAGAAGTGATGATTCTTCCCCTGTTGGCTTGACTCTCTACATATCCACATGATTCGAGCTTATAGAGAATTCGACTCATGGAAGCTGAGCTTATTTTATAGCCTTTTTTTTCCAATTGTTCGACAAGATACCATGATCCGACCGGACTACCTTCATCGCGAATTGATTCGAGAATGATCAATTCTCTTTCATCCATATTTGCTTTCAAGATTTCGCTCCAAGAGCATTTGTGGAAAACCTAGACGGACTGAACTCTGCTATTGAGAATTCAGGATTCTTGCCTTCTACAATGTCTGCCATGAGAACGCCTGTCACCGGAGACAGCGCAATACCGTCCCCCTCATGGCCCGCGGCGATAAAAAAGCCCGGGGCTTCAGGAATTTCTCCAAGGAAAGGCATCCCATCAGGAGTAGAAGGACGAAGACCGGCAAATGAGCGTATAAAATTGATTTTTTTCATAACAGGGAAGAAATGGGTTACCTGATTGGCTAGAAGAGCGAGCGCTTCCGGATCCGTTGTTCTATCGAATCCCACATTTTCTCGCGTGCTGCCTATAAGGTAATTGCCGTTTCTTGTGCCTGTGAATGCAAAACCTAACCCATATTTCTCCGCAAGGGTCTTCCCCTCCTTAGAATGATTCGATTTCAATTTCGAAACAATATACTGGGCACTCCAGACATTTGTCTTCCCAATATTCGGGATTGCTTCTGTAACAATGACCTGACCCTTTCGAGGCGCTATAGGCAAGTCTATACCAATAAGAGAATTAACTTCGTTTGCCCATGCGCCTGTTGCATTGATTACAATGTCTGCTTCTACTTCATCGTCATTATTTAGCTTTATTTTCCAATGACCTAGCTGGTTGGAAATTTCGATTGGTCTAGCCATGCTCTTATATTCAAGACCTAGTTTTTTGGAAGCCAGATAGAGAGCCTTCATGAGCGCCATAGGATTTGCCTGCGAATCCTGTTTGCTATAGGTAGACGCAATTATATTAGGAGAAACAAAAGGTTGTAGCTCTCTCAATTCTTTGGCATCGATAATCTCAACTTCAAGTCCATATTTATTTTGACTTTTAACGAATTCTTCCATTTCGGAAAGCTGTGCCTGGTTTTCTATAAGGATTGTTCCGCCCCTGCTTTCAAATTCGATGTCACAGGGCAATTCGACCTTTAATGCCTTGAACAATTCAAGACTCCTAAAAGCCATCTCGAGAAGGATCCCCGGTTTTTTCGATTGAAGGAGAATCATATCATCACATGCGCCAGAAGCTCCTGCGCCAATTACTGATTTGTCTATCAATATGACTTTCTTCTTTCTTTTACAAAGCTCGTACGCAGATGACATGCCTATTACTCCAGCGCCAATCACTGCTGCGTCGCATCGTATATTAGCCATTAGATTCTCCAATCTGCAATCAAACCTGAATAGATGAATTTTGTAAGAGTCACGATATCAAAAACGGGTTTACCAATTTTATTAGCAATCTCTTTTCTAAAAGGAGGCATATTTGTACACTCAAGGACAACAGCTCGTATATCGGGATGTTCATCGATGAGCCGACCCGCAGCTAGTATCAGCTCATCCCTCACTCGATCAGTATCCATAGTGCAATCCTCTTTCGAGTTCGCTTCCTCTAGAAATACTCTCGTAAATTCTGGGCTCTCATCCATACCTGCAATAACAATCGGTAATTCATTCGCTCCACATTGTGCAAAGTGTTCTTGTGTCAGAGACTGAGCCCTGGCAGTAAGGACTCCGATTGTACCTCTTCCGCCAAAAATCCTGAAAAGGAATGGTATTTGAAGCAAACTCGATGTAAACAGAGGGATGCTCACTGCCGCTGCAAGCTCTTCCTGCCACAGAGCGAGAAAACCACAGCTCGTCGTAATCGCTTTGACTCCACGCTTCTCGAGCTCTCGAGCGCCATCTATGAAAGGCTTAAGGAGAGTGGAATCGCGTTCCTTGACAATTCTCGTCGGAGAGGCACCCGAAATGGTCAGATACATCACCGGAAATCCGAAAGTTCTTGCATTGCCAATATCCCCGGGCAGACGAGGGAAATGTGTTTCCAGCATCAAGATTCCCACATCTTGCCCATAATTGGTATAGCCACCCCTCATGATCATATCTGTGCAGTCTCCGTTCGATATTTTTTTACCAGCTTATTGTTTATAGCAAAGTAAGTTATAATAATAGCTCCACCGACTATGATTACTATCATTGCAATACTGAAACTGGCAAGAAGCTTTTCCTGACAAGAGAATACAATAAGGGCTGCCGAAATTATCCAGAGCAGAATTCGCTTTGCCAAACCAAGCGACTTTAGGAAAAAATCTGTGACAGCGGCAGAGTTGAGCATTACCACAATGAAAAGAACGATGCTCGTGGCAATCGAGGCATATATGGGTCCCTCAAGGATAATTGCGCGGTTGTAAACGAATACAAAAGGAATTATGTAGCCCATTATGCCAAGAAAACTGGCTTCCCAACCTGTCTTCCAAGGATCGGATCCTGCAATGCTGGCGGCGCAGTAGGCTACAATAGCATCAGGAGGAGTCAGTTCTGCTAGGATAGCAAAATAGAAGACAAACAGATGAGCTGGTAAGGTCTTTATGCCGAGCGCATTCATGGCTGGAGCGCCAATGACTACTGTAATAATATAAGCAGGAGTGCAAGGCATGCCCAAACCCATTAGGATACAGGTAATCATGATGAGAATCAGGGCAGGAAGAAGAAAACCTCCCGAAAACCTGGAGACTATCGTAGCAATTCCCAGACCAAGACCAGTATAGTTGATTACGCTGATGATCATACCGGCACCAGCGCATGTGATTGCCAGCATGATACAGCTAAGACCCGAACTCTCCAGTACCTTATAGAGTTTCTTTGGGGTTAGCATAGTCTTCTTGCTGAGGAAACTCAGAACAAAGGTTGCGACGATTGCCACTGTACAGGAACTGAATGGAGAAAATCCGCTCGCAAGCATCACAACAAGCGCGACAAGCGGAAGGAGCAGATAGGAATCTCTTATGAGTTGCTTCCATGATGGCATCTCTTTCTCATCCATGGGCTTAAGATTGTCTCGAAGCGCAATAAAATGCACCCGCATAAAGATGCTTATATAGTAAAATATTGCCGGCAAAGCAGCAGCTATGGCAATTGTCCAATAGGGTATGCCGGTGATTTCCGACATAACAAAAGAGGCTGCTCCCATGACAGGCGGCATGAACTGCCCTCCCGTCGACGATGCTGCAGCGACCGCCGCAGCAAATTTAGGTTCATAACCCAACTTCTTCATAAGAGGAATAGTGAAACTGCCGGTGGCATACATGTTAGCCACTCCAACACCAGAAATCGTTCCGAAGAGGCCGGAGGCCACGGCGGCAACCTTGGCGCCTCCTCCTGGACCTCTTCCGGCTATTCTCGAAGCAAAGTTTGTAAAGAAAACACCGGTATTGGTTCCCTCCAAAAAACAAGAAAAAATAACAAAAATAGCTACAAAAGTGGACATAATCCCCATAAGAGAACCGTATATTCCTACATCTGTATTAAGGAAAAAAATCTCTATAAGGCGTGGAATTGAAATAGGTCTAGCATAGAAGACTCCGCTCATATAGGGAGCCACCCAGACATACAATATAAATACAGATATCAGGATAGCCATGGCTGGGACAACCACCCGCCTCACTAACTCAAGAACAAGCAAAACATTCATGATGCCAAGAATGATCTCGATCGTTGAGACTGGATCAATCAAAGGCAGACGCAGATTTAGTTGCTTGTTGAAAATGATAACATACAATGCTGGTATCATCGAAGCGAAAGCGAGTATAAAGTCCAATACACTAGGTTTTTCCTTTGGCGATTTTTTGGTCGCTGGATATAGCAGAAACCCAAGAGGTAGAAGAAAAAAGAGACTGACACCTCGTTGGATTCTAGGCTGGAATATTCCAAAAATCGCTGTATAAAGATAAAACACAGCCACCAATGCAGACCAGACTCCAATTATTTTTCTAAGAGGGCCGGATAGTTTTCTCATAAGGCTTCCTTTTGACAAGTGGGTATTGCAACTTACAATAATAAGCGCAGACAGCAAGGACTATCTGCGCTTTCAATTTTATGGGCTATTTGAGCGTCCCGACTTCCTTGTAATATCGCTCTGCACCCGGATGAAGAGGAACCTGGACTACAGAGGCGGCTTTCTTAGGATCGAATATTTCGTAGCTGGCGCCCATCTGAACAAGAGCGGGCTTGTTCTCGTTTAGTATTTTGGTGAGCACATAGGCGACATCTTCGGGCATTTTCGGGCTCACTAGGATTTCGGTTATATGCGCGAGGGTCTGTATATTACTCGGCATTCCTGGATAGGTACCTCCTGGTACCATCGCCAAGCCTGAATCTCTTGAAACGAGGCCCATTGTAGAAGCAAAATAATCTACGCAGGCATCGCTTACCGACATAAGAATCGAAGGTCTTCCAAGTGACATTTCCGTGATTATTGCTCCAGGCAAGCCCACGCAGGTCAATGCATAATCAACGTGCCTATCCTTGTAGAGAGTGGGCATATCGCCGTAGATAGCTTGGATGAACGTGCCACCGTTTTTTTGAATCGTTTCGTAAGATACACCGTAGTACTCGAGCACTTTGTTGAAAAGCACATATTCCGATGTACCGGTCATTGGCCCTACAACTCTCAGCTTTTCGCCGTTTTTAATTTTCCGAACAAATTCTTCGACGGTAGTTACGTTTTGATCCTTCGCTGCAAGAAAGTGGTATCGATCAGCCGAAAGACCTCCGGCGATGGAGCGGATTTCTTTGTAAGCTTTCTTAAAGAATGGCGCTTCGCCATTATAGGCTGCTTTATCCAACCAGCTTACTCCCCAAGCGATATCCGCATCGCCCTGTGCTAGCATGATGGGATTGGTCAGTCCGCCACCAGGAACAACTTTGATAGTTATCCGCGACTCTTTTTGGTTCACAAGATTCGCAAATCCGCCCGCGACCGTATACCAACCACCGCCCATGCCTCCTGCTACCCATGTATATGTCCCGCTCTTCATCGTTGCCGGACCTACTTGAGCGAAACATATACTAGACACTGCAATAAAAAATGCCACAAAAGATAGCATTTTCCATTTGTTCTTCATAAGCGCCTCCTTCGAAAAGCACTACTCATTACATGATGAGCAATAATAAATCCGCTTTTATGATCTGTCAAGAAAAATAAATTCTTCGACCATCTTGCATTAAAGGCCCAAACTCGATATTCCTATCTGCAAACGAGCCCTTATGATGCCATCATTCTATTCTTCTTTTTCTGAGATAGAAGTTGCTGCCTCAGATGCGCTTATGGCGCTTTTGAGGATGCTATTCAAGATTGGAGAGCCAGAG
>Ga0255344_1004546_pt1 | contig 13988 bp, 26 predicted proteins | sample wastewater_treat_5_FD_192414 | JGI IMG/M metagenome (GOLD analysis project Ga0255344, IMG submission 192414) | Wastewater microbial communities from Lulu Island WWTP, Vancouver, Canada - plant18 | ecosystem: Engineered > WWTP > Wastewater > Unclassified | place: Canada: Vancouver, British... | reverse complement strand
TACAAATAAATTATTAGCATTATTTTTTATTTCTTTAGTGTGGATACAAGTATTGGGAGTTGGCGTTCTTCTTGCTCTGTTATTCGGCACGGACGGTATTTTTGTTAGAACAATTTTACTGTTTCCATTTTCTTTTATAGGAGTAATCGCAACTTTGAAAATTTGGGATTCTTATAGTAATCTTTAAAAAACAACTTAAACTATGAAAAACATAAAATTCAAAATAACCTCGATGGAAATAGAGCAGGAGTTCTACGAGGAAGGCTGTAAACAATTCGGCAATATATACGTAAAAAAAGTTCCTATGGATAGGAATTTTTGTGATAAAAAGCTATATGAAAGGTATATGCGTTTTTTAGTTTCTTACAATAAAAGAAAGGTTGTGAGAGAACGAAAACATGGTGAAATTATTGAAAAAAAAATAATCCATGTTGGATTTAACATAAGCTGGAGAGATGTTTCGGCAGACCTTTCAGAAGAAATTAAAGAATATACTCAAATGCAGCGTTCTATATTATCCGATATAGAAAAAAGCGGTTGTGATATAAGTCAAGATGTACGAGATATGTTGTTGAAAAAAAATCATGAATTACAACAAAAATTAGGTTGTTATTCCAAAGATTATATGTATCTTAACTACGTAAATGAAAATAGAAAAACTTTATTAGAATTAAAAGAAAAATTAACAAAAAAATAGTGAATATGGCAAGTTTTTTAGACAAATTAAAGCCGATTGAATTGGCTGACAATCAAGAAGTAAAGGATAAATTCCTAAATGTGTATATGAAAATACACAAGCAGGATTTTGAAAATGCAGATGCGTTTTACGAAAAAGAAAAAGGGTATTTTAAACAAGCCGTTTTAGACCCCGAAAGTAAATTAACCGAATGTACTATTGTTAGTCTATATAGTGCTTTTATGGAAATTGCAATTAATGGGTTATCTATTAAGAAACAAGGCAAGGCGGAGGCGTATATTGAAGCTAAAAATCAAAAAATAAAGTCCGACAAGGGCGATGTGTATGTAAAGATTGCAAAACTTGTTATACAAACTCATGGAGAGCTTTTGCTTCGTAAACGTGCAGGGCAATTATTGCATGTTTCAAACCCTGTAATAGTATATGAAGGAGATGAATTTCAGCCAAAAATGAAAGACGGTGTTATGATAATTGATTACACCCCTTCAATACCTCGTAAATCAAATATAATTGTAGGTTCATTTTGTAAACTTCACTTGCCACATGGTATAATTGATTGGAAATGGCTATTAAAAGAAGATATTCAAAGGTTTCAAAACGCTTCAATCAAAATGCTTAAAAATGAAAAGGGAAATGCTTTGTATACTTCGGGTGTTGACGGTCAAATAGATGTTGGTTTCTTGGAAACAAAAACAATAAAACATGCTATGAATACACTTGGTAGATTTAGAATTGATTCTTCTGCCGTAATGATTGAAGATGATAATGATGATGATATTCCGTTTGCAGAGCCTATTGAAAATCAATCAAACTCACAATCGGAAGAAAATCCTATTGATAATCCCGAAAATCCTTTCTAAAAAATGGGTGCTATAGATGATGTAAAGAAAAATATATTAGTAAGCAAGATTAAAGGCTTGCTTACTAATATTATTAAAAAAGAGCAGAAAAAACAAGGTGCTTCTACTCTTAAAATGGTATTTATACGCAAGTCGAAAGATATACAAATAGTTCTTGTTTCAAACAAAGATACTATTGTAGTTGAAAAACTATCTAAATTTGTAAATCCTTTGGAAGTTATGGCATATAAAACCGCTGGGTTTGATATTGACAAAGATGTTCAAAAATATATCGAGCGTTTTTTTGTAAACTACTGCAATGACAACAAACTTAATGATGACGTTAAGTTTTTTACTATTGAAATATACAATGAAGATATAGGCGTAATGTATTGCGGTATATCGGGAAACAAGGCTATTAATATTAATGATATTATAAGTTATGGGGGGCGTGAGATTGATTAAAAACTTTTTTAGAGTTGTTTTAAACATATTTTTTTCTTGGATAATTTTCAAGAAAAATGAAATGTTCCTTAGTGCAAATTCGTTTTTTCCACTAATGGAAAGCAGGTCTTGTAGGATTTGTGGTTGTAAGCAGGAGCGTGGTCTTTTTCAAGTTCTATACAAAAGAACATGGGATTCTGCAAAAAATAAAACAGTTTGTATTTGTCGAATTTTTTAATAATTAAATCTATGGCAGTAAAATTTATTATAGTATTGTGTAGTTTGTTGGTGTTATTTTATGTCGTTTTAGCACTAATAAAAAGAAACTTATTTGTATATTTGACAGGTAATAACGGGGTAAAATACCGTAAGTGTCGAAAGTGTGGTAGTGTTCAAAAAGAAGTAATGATATATAAGGGTTCAAAAGGAATTTGGCTTGCTACAGAGCTTAATCCCAATCATAAAGATGAAAGTTGTATTTGCAATGTTTTTCTATGACGTTTATTATAATTTGGGTTTTCACGCTTCTAAAACAAGACCCTATCAACATAAAATAAGAATCCCAAAATTTTTAGCAGTTGTAAAATGGAGCAAATAAAAGAAAAAATATACATAGGTATTGATACTGGAGTAAATACGGGTATTGCGGTATGGAATAAGAGCAGAAAATGTTTTCTCAAAATAGAAACCGTTAAAATACATGTTGCAATTAGGTATGTATTAGCATATGCGAATAGTGATAGATACGAGCTTATTCGGGTTCGTGTTGAAGATGCACGTAAAAGAAGTATGTCAAAAAACAATCCACAATACTACGCACAAATGCAAGGAGCAGGAAGTGTAAAACGTGATGCTGTGGTTTGGGAAGATATGCTTACCGATTTAGCAATACCGTTTGAAATGGTTGCTCCTCAATCTAACACAACAAAAGTAACACAAGAATCATTCCGTCAAATGACAGGATTATACATAAAATCAGACCATAGTAGAGATGCTGCAATGCTTGTAATTGGTATGTAAATCAAATAGTTACAAACAAAATTAACCCTATCTTTAAAATAGCATATTTTTACCCTTATATTTGCATATATTATTATTGAATATATGCAATTATGACAATAACGGAATCTTGTAAAGAAAGAATATTAAAAGTTGAATCGGTAGTATTACAGGAATTTAATACTCTCAAAGAAGACTTTATTAAAAAAGGTAAAAATATTTCTCCCGAAAATTCTGCAATATTAGATGTTGTAATTTATTTTCTCCATGATTTTGAGAAAATGAGTTATGCGACTATTTGTGCATTTTATGGAAAAAAATCACAATCAACAATGCAGCGAAAACGCCAACGTGTATTGGATTTAGACCCACATTTAGAGGACGAGTATATTTTGTTACAGAAAATAGAGCAGATTAAGAAAAAATATATAAACACTATACTATATGGCAAAGCGTAAAACAAAAGAGGAAAGAGATTTAGAGCGTAAAGAATTAGAGGCAGCATTATCAAATGACGTGTTAAATCAAGAGTTTAAAAGCGTTACATTAGAGGACGAAAATATCGTTGCACAAGATAGTTTATTATCAGGAAATACCATAGATAGAGGATATTCGCAAGGGCAAAATATTGAAGTAATTGGTAATTTGCCTAACTCTGTAGCAGTTCCTCAAGATGAAAAAATTGTAGTTGACTTAACTGGAGGCGGTGCTGGTTCTGTAGAATCAGAATTTGATGCAGCTTCGGGAGGGCAGCAGCAAGACGGAAGTACACCTATTGGTGTTTATCAAGACCATAGCGAGGAAGATAAAAAAGAACAGAAAATATTATCTAATAACTTTGCCGACACTATTATAGATGGCTATAAACTATTAGTTGACATGCTTCGGGAGGGTATGAAAAAAACCGAAGAAAAATATCAATTTAAGGCAATTCAAGGTAAATTCAATATGAAGGCATTGGACTTTCAAATTGATTTAGGTGGCGGTTCGTATGTTACCTATCGTGAATTTACTTCGTTTTGGAATGAGAATTTAGATACTTTGATGCGATTAGACCCAGCAGTTGAAAAAGATATGCGTGATATATTAAAACGTATTGCTTTAAAACGTGGGCTTGGAATGAGCGATGAAACAAGACTTGTAATGATATTTGCACAAGATACTATACCAAAAGTTATTGGGCTATTAGATATGCAAAAAGTAATTAAAAACGTAGAGGCAAATGTTTTGAAAATGGTTGCAAGTGGTATGAGCCAACAGCAAATGGCTACACCAAAAAAACAAACATCAGCAGAGCCTATAAACGAACAATTTAAAGAGCAAGGGGAATAATTATGACAATACCAATTATAAAAAAACGAGAAGCAAAGTTCTATATGGGTATAGGCGGTAAGGGTATTGGAAAATCCTATACTTCTATACAACTTATGGAACAATATAAATCGGGAAATCCACAAACTGGATTAAAACCACGTAAAGTATTAATATTTGACGTAAATGATGAGTTTACGCAATATAATCCTATTGATTGTACCGTAGAAAATATATGTGTTTTTGTGAAACAACCTAAAATTGAAATACGTAGGGTTTCTCCAAAAAAACAAGGTCGTATTAAAACTATGCAGGATTTTAGACAGGATTTAGAGGTGATTTTAAAATACTTTATGAATGGCTTGCTTGTATTAGAAGATTTAACATTAATTGTAGGCGATGCCGTTTCTCAAAACTTAGTAGGTGCGTTATCTACGATACGACATAAGGACGTTGATGTTATTATACATTTTCAGTCAATAGCAAAATTTGCACACCCAAAATATAAAGCACTCCGAAACGTATTAAGATTACACAAAGCAAGTGATTCAAGTAATAGAAGTCGGGTAAAAGAAAATTTAGGGGAAGATTATCCAAAAGTACGTATTGCTGAATTAATAGTTGGTAATAGATATATGTATGGGGTTCGTAAAATGCAGGAATTAGAAGCAAAAGGACGAGGCGAAGGAGATAAAGAATGGGAAATTGCCGATAAAAAATTTCGTAGATTTTTTATGTATGTAGACTTTGATAATCAAAAACTATTTGGTAATTTCTCTAAAAAAGAATTTGATGAGGCTGTTTCCATGTACTTACAGGAAGAAGAAGCGGACGAAATACGTCCAATGCTTAAACTTAGAGACACTAAAACTGGAGAAGCTAAATACAATTTTCAGACAGCAATAAAAGAAAAAATGATTGAATTTAATATGCTTTATGGGAACAAATCCTAAAATATTAATAGTAACACCAACGGCATACCATAAGGATTATTGTCTTGAACAATGGGCGTATGCAATATCTCAATTAACATACGATAATTTGGATATTTTGATATTAGACAATACCCTTGAAAAGGAACATGTAAATATTTTTAACAAGTTCAAATTTCGACCAAATACGTATGTTATGCACGTTCCTAAAAGAGATACGGACAAGGATATTCGCTTTACAATGCTTCGGTGTAATGAAATAAGCAGAATTTTTGCTATTAAAAATAATTATGACTACATATTAAGCATTGAATCAGATGTATTTCCTCCAATTGTAAATGCAGTTGAAATTTTATTAGAACATAAAAAAGAAGTAGTTGGATTCGATTACTTTATCGGGCAATACCACAATTCAATGCCTATCGTTTTTAATCGCTTGAGTGAAAATACTTATTTTAAAAATGATACGCAAGGAACGTATATGAGCGGATTAATGCTGCATGACGGAACTTTAAAAGAAGTTGTAAATCTTGGACTTGGTTTTGTTTTAATAAGTCGGAGCGTGTTTGCTACAATACCATTTAGGGTTGATGATAACGAATGGGTAATTGATTATGAAAACTTTGCCCATGCAGATACATTTTTTCACATAGACCTACAAAAAAACGGTATTCCCATATATTGCGATACGAGATACATTTGTACGCACATGAACCAAAGTTGGAAAAAAGTACTACAAATTGAAAAAAATGAAATTTAGTATATATATTTGTTAAAATTTTTAATTATGGCAAAAGGTAAAAAAGGTGCAAAAAATACAAAACGTGTAAATGCACAACCAAAACAACAGACACCAAAACAAGAAGAAATATTACAGGGCGACCCAACCGCTAATGTAGAAACAACGGAAAGTGTTTACATCAAAGAAACGGGTAATGCTCCAGAAGTAGTTACGGAAATTGAGGTAAAAGTTCAAGAACCACGACAAAGAAGTGTTGGTAAATTGCCAGAAAAAACGTATCTTTTATTGTTTAATAAGGGAAATGAAAAAGAAGAACGGTATTTTAGAGGAAATATAAAAGATGCTTGGAAACAAGAATTAAAAGGGTATACCTTAACCAAAGTGGAAGAACCAAACGGCATTTCTCCATTTGCAAAATTTATATAATAGTGGAATTGACAGAAACGCAAAAAAGACTATATTTAATGCTTGGTGGAACATTTTTACCAGCATTTATTGGCGTAATAACCGTTGCGACTATAAAAAAAGATTTTAAAATAACAGGCGGAATGCTTTTATTTTTTGCAGGGCTTTCAGCTTTAGGTGGTTACGCTACAAGTAAAATGATTGATTAATTAAAATTATAATAAAATGGCAGAAATTTCTAAATATAAAGTATCTTGGCTTGTTTTAGTTCCGACAAAAGGAGCTGCAACAAAAAAAGACCAAGAGTTAGCATCAAAGGCTGTAAGCAGTTCTAAATTTTATTTTACGCGAAGCAAATATTCTATTATTGCTCATCAACCGAGTAAAGAACATGCAAAAGATAAAATTTCAAAGTTAAAAGGAAAATTAAGTAAGCCTTATATTGCTTACATAATTACAGATGCTCAATTTGGTAACTCAACAAAAGATTTGAAAAATGATATAATTATTTCATGTTTAGGACATGGGGTTAAATTAACAGAATTGCAGAAAAAGGAAGCTATTAAAATATAACAATGAAAGTAATTCTATCAATAGATGGTGGCGGTGTTCGTGGTATCATGGAAGCAATGATACTCAAACGTATCGAAATGCAACTACGTGTTCAGACTAAAAAAAATGTACATTTAGCTGAATACGTAGATGTTATAAGCGGTGCAAGTACTGGCGGTATTATATCGGCAATACTTACTGCCCCCAACGAATCGGGAGGGTATAAATACGATTGCTACGATGCCGTAAACTTCTATGATAAACATTGCTACGAAATTTTTAATAAATCTAAAAGAATTTTAGGGGAACTTAATTACAAATATTGCGAAAAGAATTTAGAAAAATATCTCGACAAATATTTTGGCTCTATATCTATGAAAGACCTAAAAAATCACGTTATTATTCCTACAGTAAATATTAATACATGTCAAGGTTTATTCTTTTCTAATATAAAAGCAGATGAAGACCAAACTAATTACAAGGTAAAAGATGTTCTACGATGCACTTCGGCAGCACCTACTTACTTTAAACCTAAAAAAGTAGGTAATATAATTGGCATTGACGGTGGTATGGTTGCAAATAATATGTCTATTTGTGCAATATCGAAATTACAAAAATATAACGATACTGAATTAAAAGATATTTGTGTTATAAATATAAGTTCGGGAAGTGTAAAGCCCGAATTAAAAGGTTTTGACACTAATTGGGGCATACTAAAATGGGCTACAAACATAACTAATATAATGCTATATGCCAATGTTGGTTTAGTTAAATATCAATTATCACAATTAGATTTAGGAGGATTATTTGAAATAGATATACCTCAAAAATATCGTTATTATTCAGAAGATATGGCAGATGCAAGTGAACAAAATATGCTATATTTAAAACACGCAGCACAGTGTACTATTATAGAGAACGATAAATTCTTTAGAGAGGTTTGCGATTTTCTAATACGCAACAAAAAATAATCATCATTTTTTTGGAAAATAGAATTTTAAGAAACTAAGCGATAATTTTTAAAACTTCAAAACTTGGGTCTTTAGACAGGGGGATAAAAAAAATTCAAAATAAAATAATTATTCATGAAAACAATAATAACCCCGATATACAATGAGAGTTATTTGCTCACATATTTCATAAAACAGCATAGTTGGGTTGATAAGTTTATATTTTTAGTAGATAAAGATACAAACGATAGCTCCCGTGATATAATTAAACTTATGCTACCAAATAAGCATGAGATTATAGAGTTTGACTTTGGTTTTGATGATGCAAAATTAATAAAACTCACAAACGATACTATTAAAAATACCGATTCTACTTATTATATATGTATAGATGCGGACGAATTTATAATAGATATTCCGAAATTTGAAGCAGACTATGAGTGTGTGCTATTCTATCAAATGATTCAAAATGTGGAAACAGAAGATAAATGGCTAAACGATAAACCACTTATAGAGCAAAGAAAATACGGAGAAATAGACTATATGTATTTAAAGCCATGTATAGTTAAAAAAGATGCAAATCCATTATTTGACGTTGGTAAACACACTGTACTTGTTAATCACAAAATGATTATACCGAGTAAAACTATGGTTTACTATAAAGGTATGCACATGAATTATTTGAATACAGTATTTACATTAGGGCGTATGTATTCAAGACACCAAAGGCTTTCTGTAGGAAATTATGCAAATGGTTTTGGAAAGCATTATTTTGATTTTAATGAACAGGATATAATAAATAAATTCCGCAAGCAAACACAAAAATTATGGTAGTTTGTTGAATTTGTATTTTTTGATATTATATTTGGTTTTTAATTAAATATTAAAGCTATGGGAAAAGTAGTAACAAAAGAATATAAAAAAGTACACAGTTCTGAAAAGGTTGCAAAAGTACACGAGCAAAAAATCAAAGCAAGAGGAAATGTTCGCTCAATAGAAAAAAAGAAAACATCGAAAGGTGTAGAATTGAAATATAAATTTTTCAAAAAATAGGGATTATGGCAAAAGTGAATTGGAAGAAAGTAATTGAACATGAAAAACTAACACAAGAGGAATTGCCCGAAAAGATTAAAAAGTACATTGCACAGTACGAATTGGCAATTTCTCAAATGAATGTTTTACGTGAGCGATTAGAAAGAAAAATGGTTGGATATTACAATAAAGGTAATGGAAAGCCGACAGAAAAATATGAATCCGAATACAACACGTTATTGGAACGTGCAGAAGATTACAACGAGCGTATAATCGAGGAATTAGCCGATTATATGGAGAGCAAAACGGAGCAACCCATAGTGCAAATAGAAGAAGCTCCTATTGTTGAAGAACAACAACCGATTAAAAAGTCAGCAACCTTTTGGTGGGCGAGATAATTTAATTTTGCTTTTTTGTAAAAAACCTCTTCTTCTTTTCAATTCATATTCACTTCCCCCGATTGACTAATGTTTTTCGGGGGTTTTTTGCTCATCATAACTAAAAGACAAAAAAACTTCTTTGAAATGTTCTCCCATATCGTTAAAACGCCTTTCTAATTGTTCTATTTTTCTTTTAAGCGTTTGATTTTCTTCTTTCAATAATTCAATTTTATCAATTAGCTCTAATGCTTCTTTCTGATTTTTTGGAGCATTTTCTATTTTTAACTTTAATTTATTTAACTCCTCTTTTCTATTTTCTGCCTTTTCAACGTAATCGCAGTTTTTACATTTGTTTTCCTGCCTTTCGTACTCAAGATAATCCTCAGGTGAGGGGGCGTAATAATATTGTATTGGATTTTTCATATTGCTAATTTTTAAGTTTTCAAAACCCAAATATACACTATTTCAAACAAAATGCAAAACAAAAGATAAAAAAAAGGTAAATAAAGTTAGTTTACACAACTACCATATAATGTGTATCTACATTTGTGTTTGTAATTTTAATTATAAACGATAAAAAATTAAATAAAATGGGAATAACTAAAAAAGATGTAATCGCAACAGTTGTGTTAATCGCAGCAGCATTCATTGGAACAACAGCAGCTTTAATGGCAAGAGACAAAGGTTTTATGGTAAAAAAAGCCGAGACCCCAGCAGCAGAGTAATTTAATATAAACTATAAATATTTGCACTATGAACTATTTAGATTCAAAATTCGTGGAAGCACAGCACTTATCAGCCGAAGGTTATGACTATTCGGAAGAAACTGTTGCGATGGGCGAAAATCTTTACGCAGAAGGAACAGGACGTAAAGAAATTTCATTGCCTATAATTATCAACGCTGAAAACACTGGTACAGTAGCAGATACATTTGTAGAATTGTTTAACGCAATTTCTAAAGCGTATTCAGCAACTCCTGAAATTAGTGGTACTAATTCAAGAGTAGTATTAACAAGTGGTATTCAAGGTCGTTCTTACGCAGAAATTATCCGCTCAATTGCAGCAGGTACAGCGTATCGTTTCAACCGTGTTCGTATTAACTGTTTGTCAGCTAACACTGATTCAGAAAAAAACTCTGCACCAGATGCTTCAATTAGCTACACAATGAAAACAGACACAGGTAAAACTGAAACTCAACCATTGCACCCAGAAGTTTCTTCTTTACAAAACGTATTAAACATACGAGACGTAAAATGGGATATGTTAATCAATCACTATGCGTCAGTAACTATAGCAAGCATACCAGCAGGTGTGAAATTACAGTACAAATTCTACGCAGACAAAATTGAAAACTCTACTACTTCACTTATTCGTGGTAATACCGCTAAAAACATGGAAGTTCTAAATCCAAACCAAGAGATTTGGAAATAATAAAATTGATTTTCAATTAACCAAATAAAAAGGGCAGGGCATTATGCTCCGCCCTTTTTTTTAAACTAAAAATAAATGGAAACAGGGATTACGCCAAACGACATAGAAAGATTTGCAAAGCGAGTAATACAAACATCTCCAAAGACACGTGATATTGCAAAAAAAATTACAAAAAAGAATATTGATTATTCTAAAAATGATACCGAAAAAATTATCATTTCATTTTTGCAACGAAGCAAATATGATGGAAAATGTGTTTCCGATTTAGTAGAACTACACCCCGATAAAAAGATTTTCGATGTGTATTATAAAAATAAGTATGAAAATAAAAAGGTTGAAGAAAAACCTAAAAAAGAAGAAACTGTAGAATGTGCAGCTTGTATGACATTTGCAGCGGAGGGCGATGTTCAAAGTTTGGAACAATCCGAATTAAAAAAATTGGCAACATCAAAAAATTTAATGATTGCAAGTGGGGCTTTGTTGGTGGTGGCAATATCCATAGCAGCCTTAACTAAATAATTTATAGCCATGTTTATAAAAACGCAAATAGTAGAGGGCTTTAAAAGCTCCATTAAAAATAACGATGAGTTTCTACGTAGAGAGATACTTTTATCTAAAATAGGGGAATTGTTTGTAAAAGACAGACCCGATTTGATAAAGCTATTAGCAAAACGTGAAATTAAAATCGACAGCAAACAAAAGGATTCAGTTCTTGCAAAAATACTTATTGAACAAATAGGTCGTTCAGATGAGTTTTGTGAAGAATTAATGAAAGTTCTTTTACGTAAAGAGGGTAAAAAAGATTCTTATTTTCAATCAATTGAAGGTAAAAGAATATTTGAATTAGGTGTAAAAACCTTAAAACAATTAACTCAAAACAGTAAGGTTTCTGATTATATAATTGAAGCAAAAAAACAACATCAATTTTTGTTTGCAGCAGAGGGGGATATAACAGAACCTAAAAAAAATCATTTCCTTTTAACGGCAGTATTAATAACTGGAGCAGCTATTTTGGTTTACAAATTAGTACAAATGCAAAAAACTAAAAAAGGGAATAAAGATTTGCAAGAAGCAGTAGAAAAGCCAATAGAAACAGGCGAATCAACAATTGATGTAGGTGTAGCTGATGGAACAGGAGAATAATTTACAAGAAGATATTAGCAGTATTGTTTCGGGAACATACGCAACTAATAAACTTAATAATTTTAGGCTTACCGGACGACTTGCTTTATGGGGATTAGTAGGCGGTTTTGTTTATGGGGTAATGTTTAATAAAAGTAAACTTACGTGCGCTGCAATAGGTGCTTTTGGCGGTGGATTAATCGGTTATGGATTTAAACAAATAACAAATGAGTAGAGTAACAGTAGAAACAAATAATATACCTGTAGTATTAGAAGTAACGATTAATTCCGATGCTTTTAGAGATGTATTGATATATGTATTAAAGCCCGAATTTGAAAATACTGCAATTGTTTGTCGTGAAATGCGATTCAGAGGCATAAGAACATTTAAACTCATGCTTCCTATAAACGGCGAAAAGGTTATTGTTGTTGCAAAAGATAAAAACACTGGAGATGAAAAGCCAAAGATTGTAGGTATTAAAAAACTACATTTGGAAACTAAAATACCCGATGAATTATTTAATAATAAATTGATTCCAGAGTTTGTTCGCCATGCTTTAGATTTTTGTTTACGTGCAAGTTTTTTACCCGAAGGTGATTACAATAGTAAAGATGGTAATATAAAAATAAAATACACTAAATTATTAAAAGCATACGATAAAGATGGGAATTTAAGAGAAACAAAATCTGTTGCGAGAGTTGAAACTAAATCCAAAGTAATAGAAGTTTCAAAAGATTATTTTAAAGCATTAACTATTTCGGGAAGATTTGCGGTATTATGCCATGAATTTGCTCATGTTTATATGAATAAAAACATTAAAAATGAGGAAGAAGCAGATGAAAACGCACGTAAAATATATTTAGGATTAGGATTTTCGAGAGTTGATATGCTTACAACTTGGATTAAGGTTTATAAAAATGCTGATACTCCAAGCAACAGGAAAAGGCTTGACAAGTATTTTGATGCAGCAAAAAAAGAGGAATTGAGAGATAAAAGTAAAAAATAAGGTGTTTTGTAAAAAGCACTATATTATATAGTATAATTGAATTTTATTTAGTATTAATATTAATAACAGCAGAAAAATGGAAAAATTAAAATCATTTTGGGCAGCTTCAACAACTAACAAAGTAATCGTGGTAGCAGTTGCAGCAGGTATAGTGTACGGTGGGTACAAACTATACAAAAAATATGGAAAGTAATAAAAATGGGGTAATTTTATGAGCAAGACGGCTACGAAAATATTGATTGTTGGTGCGGTATTAGCTTTTTTAGGCGGTATCGGTTATTACGTATATTCAAACGTGGTAATGGCTATGAAATTCTGCTATAGAATTTCTGCTTTTAAAATTACCTCTATTTCCAATGAAAGGATTTCATTTAATTTAGCAGTAAAAATAAAAAACAGAAGTGATTTTAGGGTAAAAGTTGAAAGTTTAAACCTTAAAATTTATATGGACGGTGTTTATGTTGCAACAATAAATCAATCGGTATTACAAGAGATTGAAAAACTTGCAATAAGCGAATTGAAAATACCAGTATCGGTAGAACTTAAAAATATCGGAGCGTTGAAGTTTGAACAGATAAGACAATTAGCTGTTAAAGCATTTTCGCAACCTGATAAATTTATTGTTTTAACCGAAGGTGTTTTAACGGGGAGTGTTCAAGGTGTTAAAGTAAAAGATTTTCCTATTAGTATAGGAATGTCATTTTCGGAAATAACAGCCCCATCAACAGATGATGATATATGTAAAAATTTTAAATAATAAAACAATGGCACTATTTAGCAAATGGCTTGATAAAGCAATAAAAAAAACCGACAAATACAGAAAAGTAAATAGAAAAAAATCTGATTTAGCTGCGGATTACAAAAGAAAAGCAAAACCAGCAGGTAAGAGAATTTCTAAAAACGGCAATGTCTATTATGAAAATAGAGCAAATAGAAGTGATTCAAAAACTAGAATATAAACGATATGGCACTAACTAAAGGACAAAAAATAGCAATAGGTGTAAGTATAGGCGTAGTCGCAATAAGCGGTACTGTACTTGCAATAAAATGGAAAGATTGGTTTGGAAATAAAAAAATTACACCTCCACCAAGTGGTAGTGGTCAAACACCTCCATCAGCAACAACTCAAAAGAAAACATTTTGGG
>Ga0255344_1004544_pt1 | contig 14002 bp, 11 predicted proteins | sample wastewater_treat_5_FD_192414 | JGI IMG/M metagenome (GOLD analysis project Ga0255344, IMG submission 192414) | Wastewater microbial communities from Lulu Island WWTP, Vancouver, Canada - plant18 | ecosystem: Engineered > WWTP > Wastewater > Unclassified | place: Canada: Vancouver, British... | reverse complement strand
GGACTTTCGATCACTTCGTCCGTTACGATCATGTTACGTCGAACCGGCAAACAGTGCATGAAATAAGCATTGTTGGTCAACGCCATTTTTTTTGCATCTACCGTCCACGACATATCCTTATTGATTACCTTGCCATAGTTCGGGTCGCAATAAGCCGACCAGTTTTTCGCATAAATGAAATCGGCATCTTTGTAAGCTTTTTCGCGATCATATTCCACTTTGGCATGGCCAACAAATCTTTCGTCGAGCTCGTATCCTTCGGGATGGGTGATAACAAATTCGTAATCGGTAGCATTCATCCATTCGCAAAATGAGTTTGCCACGGCTTGAGGCAGCGGTTTGGGATGAGGAGCCCACGTAAGCACCACTTTCGGACGAAGCGTTTTTTTATACTCTTCGATGGTAATCAAGTCGGCAAAGCTTTGCAGTGGATGCCGTGTAGCTGCCTCCATACTGAAAACCGGTCGCCCGGAATATTCGATAAACTGATTAAGAATGACTTCATTGTAATCATCCTCTTTGCTCTGAAATTGAGCGAAAGAGCGAACGCCGATAATATCGCAGTAACTTCCCATCACGGGAATGGCTTCAAGAATGTGTTCGGTTTTGTCGCCATCCATGATCACGCCGCGCTCCGTTTCGAGCTTCCATGCACCCTGATTGATGTCGAGAACGATTACGTTCATGCCCAGATTCAGTCCTGCTTTTTGGGTACTCAAACGTGTTCGGAGACTTGAATTGAAGAAAATCATCAGTAAGGTTTTGTTTTTGCCTAAAGCCTGATCGGCAAACGGATTTTCCTTCACATATTTCGCTTTTTCGAGCGCCAGTTTCAGGTCGCCAATGTCTTTAACGCCGGTAAAATGCCTCATGACGTATGTTTTTTGAATTCGTGAATTAAAATATCAATTTCTTTTTTCGAAACGCTCAGCGGCGGAAGTAGTCGAATCACATTATTTTTAGAACTGCCGGTAAAAATATGGCTTTCGAATAACAATTTGTCCCGAACGCCGGCATATTCGGGTTTCATTTCCACACCGATCATCAATCCACGGCCACGAATTTCTTTGATTCCGGAACATGTGGAAAGTTCGCTTTGCAAATAATGGCCCATTTCTTCGGCATTCTTCATCAGCGATTCCTTTTTCATGGTGTCGAGCACGGCTATTGCAGCCGAACAAGCCAGATGATTTCCGCCGAAAGTTGTACCCAACATCCCTTTTTTGGCTTCGAATTTCGGCGAAATCAACACTCCGCCGATCGGGAAACCGTTTCCCATCCCCTTGGCCGTGGTAATGAGATCAGGTCTGATGCCGGCAAACCGATGAGCAAAGAACTTTCCGGTACGTCCGTATCCCGATTGAATTTCATCGAGAATAAGCACCGATCCATATTTTTCGCAAGCTGCCTGCACACACTGCAAAAATTCGGTATCGGGAACGAAAATTCCGGCCACACCCTGAATACCTTCGATAATGACGGCAGCCACGTCGCCTTTTGCTAATTCATTTTCTATGCCTTCCGCATCGTTCAAGGCAACGAAAGTAACCTCATGTCCTGTATTGAAAGGCGATTGAATGGAAGGATCGTCCGTTACGGCCACCGCTCCCGATGTGCGTCCGTGAAAGGCTTTCTTCATCGCAATCACACGTTTGCGACCCGTATGAAACGATGCCAATTTTAAGGCATTTTCGTTGGCTTCGGCTCCCGAATTGCACAAAAAGAGCGAATAATCGGAATATCCGCTCAACTCGCCTAACTTTTCGGCAACTTTTTTTTGAAGCAAATTCTGCACGGAATTGGAGTAAAATCCCAGATTCTCGACCTGTTTCTCGATTGCTTTCACATATTCGGAATGCGAATGTCCGATGGATATTACGGCGTGTCCGCCATAAAAATCGAGATATTCCGTGCCGTTTTTATCCCAAAGTTTGCATCCTTCAGCCTTTACCGGCTCAATATTCCACAAACTGTAAACCTCAAATAAATTCATGTAGCGATTTTAATTAAAGAAATAATGAGTCCACTTGAATAAGTTTTATTTATCAAAAATAAGCAAAGAACATACCTGAAAATCAGAATTTTATAAAATTAATTTTCAGTATTTTGGACTTTTTACAGTAGACTCAATAATGGATTTTTTATTTTTGAGCACCATCTACCAACAAAATTAAATGATTGGCTTCCAGACCACACTTTAAATAACAGCATTGATTAGCGGCCGAGCGCCGCGTAGGATGATTTTAATGATGATCCTAAAAATCATAGTTTGAATAGTTATTCCCTTATAAATAATGTAGTGTAGATATAATTTGTTTTTGGAACATACAAATTAGAAGTGGATATTTTCTCCGTATTGTGCTACTTCAAACGCTATTTTTGTTTGCTTTTTGAAAGGTTCAATTCTATTATTTGCGAGTTTGATATATTCTTCATTAATTTCGTAACCTATATATTTTCTGTTTGATTTTAAGGCGGCAATTGCCGTCGTCCCACTACCTATAAAAGGATCCAGAACAATATCATCAGTAAACGAGTACAATTGAATTAATCGAAAAGGTAGCTCTTCAGGAAATGGAGCAGGATGTCCTATTCTTCTGGCACTTTCAGCGTTCATTGTCCAAATAGATTTAGTCCACTCCATAAATTGTTCTTTAGTAATAGTATTTTCCTTTCTCCCTTTTTCTCTCTTATAATCTCCCTTCGAGAAAACCAAAATATACTCATGTATATCCCTTAAAATTGGATTTGCTGCACTCTGCCAACTCCCCCAAGCTGTAGAAGGACTTGCGCTCGCGGCTTTATTCCAAACGATTTCGCCTCGCATATTAAATCCGATTTCAATCATTAGTTGAGAAATATAATCTGAAAGAGGAATATAAGGTTTTCTGCCCAAATTAGCAATATTGATACACGCCCTGCCGCCATTTACTAAAACTCTGTATGTTTCAGTAAAAGAATTTCTAAGAAGTTGCAAATATTCTTCTAAAGAAAGATCATTATCATATTCTTTTGAAACATTGTAGGGAGGAGAAGTAATCATTAAATGCACCGAATTGTCTGGTAATTCTTTCATATTCTCCGCAGTTCCCGATATTATTTTATTAAGATATTCTTTGGGGAACTCATTTTCCCTTTTATTAATTACTTTTTTTCTATCAAGTTCAGAATATAATTTTGATTGATAAAACTTAGAACTATCGTGATTAATTCTTCCATTCGTTCCAAAAGCACTTGTTTGAGTACCATTTTTTCTTTTGATCTCCATTTTAATTACGGATTAGAGTTAAAAATTTTTCAGCTTTAGCTATATCTGTCGATTCTTGATTTGCAGTACGAATAATCTCTCCGAGTCGTGTTTTGGTGATCATTGAAGAAAAATAATTCATATCATTATAAATCAATTCACGACAATTAAATAAAAGTGTTTCATAATTATCAATTGTCTGGAACCCTTTTTTAGGTGTTTCTTTAATAAAAGGTGTTTCTGTAGGACATGGATTTAACGACCAAAAACCCTGTATTACACCTGCTGTTTTCAAAAAATCAACTTTTTTAATATAACTATCTGCAATAGGACTATTTCCTAAAACAACAATAGGGATTTTAGTAGAAGCCGTTCCTGAGACACGAATGTTTATTGATTTTCCAATCGCTTTTAACATTGAATCAGAACGAAGCAAAGCTGGATTTCCTTTGTGTTGTTTATAATCGCCAACAAATTCAATTATGTCCGGAAAAATATATTTATAATTTGAGACGACACTCATTTTGATTTCAAAAATTAATTTTATGTTTTCCGGCTTTTGATTTATTTCGTTTGTTGTGCATAAAGCAAGGTCAGCACTTGATTGCCTTGTTAAACCAATTTCATCACAAATAACACTATTTACCGCAAAAAGCCCAAATTCAGCGGCAACTGGTTCGAATAGATTTTTACACCATTTCTCAGTAAATTGTCCAATCAGTGAATTTCTACTTTGTAACGTCTGACCTTCGGTATTCACACTTTTAGGTACATAAGCAAAATAACCGCTTTTCAATTTATAAAAAAGTTGTTCTGGGGAGGCGAAATTTTTTAATGCCTCTGTAAAAAATTGAATTTCAATGTCATTATTCCAAAAAATCATTTATTCACTTTCTTTTAAATAGCAACGATCATTTCATTTAAGATGAAAAACATTCAAAATGAACATACACAAAGATACGATATTTTGCATCATATACAATGAAAAAAGCTAAAACATGTGTCGTATATATCAATAGCTCGGTAAATTTTTACGTAATATTTTGTTAATCAGATGATTATACTCTTTGTTTTGTAAGGCGAATTCAGTACTAATAATCAATTAGTTATGAGTAACCTTTCTGAAAAAATACCGAACTATTGATATATTTGACGACTTTGACCACATAAAAAAGATAAAGACTTCTTAATAATGCGAATCAGGTAGATTCAACTCCTAATTCGCATGAATTCTTTATTTTTACGTTCCTTAGCGACTTAGAGTCTTTGTGGCTATTTTTTTGCCACAAAAACGCAAAGTTTCACAAAGCAGCCTTTGATTCTCAACCCAAGTGTAGATTTTTTCTTTCTTTCAAGTGTTCAAAAGGCACTTCCCTTCAATTTTAATCCGGTTGCCTCATCGAGCCCAAACATCAGATTCATGTTCTGCACTGCTTGACCCGATGCTCCTTTGAGCAAATTATCGATGATGGATGTGATGTGAATATATCCGTTGTGAAATTCGATGTGCAACAACCCCTTGTTCGTATTCACCACTTCTTTCAACGAAACAGGCTCGTCCGACACAAAAACAAATGGTGACCCCGCGTAAAATTGTTTGTAAAAATCGATCGTTTCCGTCTCACTCATTATCCCCTCCCATTTGGTATAAACGCTCGCAAAAATTCCTCGCGTATAATCACCACGCATCGGCACAAAATTAATTTGAGGAAGAGAGTCATTCCCGGCGCTCGCCAATGTGTTTCGGATTTCGTCCAAGTGTTGATGACGAAAAGCTTTATATACCGAAATATTATTGTCACGATAACTGAAATGAGTAGTTTCTCCGGGTTTTTTGCCGGCTCCTGTCGATCCGGTGATAGCGTGAACGTGAATTTCGTCCGTCAACAACTTTTTCGAAGCCAATGGAATCAATGTCAGCAAAATAGAGGTTGCAAAACATCCGGGATTGGCAATGAATTTCGCCTCGCGAATGAGATTCTTATTTAATTCGCAAAGCCCGAAAACAAATGTGCGATCTCCGTAAACAGGATCATTTCGGAAGTCATTTCCCAAATCGATGATTCTACACGATGAAGGGAGGCTATTTTCGTCAAGAAACGGACGCGACATACCATGCCCGAGGCAAAGAAAAACGACATCGGGATTTCCGATTTGATCGGTGAATACAAGGTCGGTTTCGCCATACAAATCGCGATGCACATCTGTTACAGGCTTTCCTGCCGACGAAGAACTGACAACCGATTCTATTTTCACTTCGGGATGATGCAGTAAAATACGCAACAATTCACCTGCCGTGTAACCGGTTCCTCCGACAATGCTTGCTTTAATCATTTTGATGGATATTGTAATATATTTTTAGCGGATTGGCAATCACTTTTGTAAATCCTACGATATCTTGTCCCGAGAGAGATTTATTGATTTCGCCGTACTCTCCAAATTTCGAATTCATCAAATCATAATCCGAAGTGCAACCCAAAACGGCAAAATGATAAGGCCGCAATTCTACATCTACATCACCGGTAACGTATTTTTGAGTGTCATCAAGAAATCCTTCGATATTGCGCATTACCGGTTCAAGATATTGAGCTTCGTGCATGAGCTGTCCATACCAGGTTGCCAATTGATCTTTCCAGTAGAGTTGTTGCTTGGTGAGCACATGTTTTTCGAGCAAATGATGAGCTTTGACAATAATCAGCGGAGCCGGAGCTTCGAAAACTACACGTCCTTTCATTCCGATGATAGTGTCGCCTACATGCACATCACGACCAATGCCAAATTTGGAAGCTGTTTGATGCAACTTACGAATAAATTCGATTGGCGTCATTTTTTCACCGTTGAGTGCCACCGGTTCACCTTTTTCGAAACGAATGGTGATACGTTCCACTCCAAAATCGGTAACTTGGGAAGGATAAGCCTCTTCCGGAATTGTTCCGTTCGATTTGAGGGTTTCCACACCACCCACACTGGTTCCCCACAATCCCTGATTGATGGAATATTTCGATTTTTCCCACGAAAAATCAAATCCCTTATTGCGCAAATAATCGATTTCCTGCTGACGCGACCAGGCCAATTCGCGAATGGGCGCGATGATTTTCACCTGCGGAGCAAGCACTTCGAAAACCAGATCGAAACGCACCTGATCGTTACCGGCTCCCGTGCTGCCATGAGCAACAAAATCGGCTCCAATTTTTTTCACCTCATCGAGCACGGCCAACGCCTGAAAGAATCGCTCGGAACTTACAGACAATGGGTAAGTATTATTCTTTAGAACATTCCCAAATATCAAATATTTGATTCCGCGATTGTAATAATCCTCCACGGCATTCACACAGGTGTGTGTTGCAGCACCTAACTGAAAGGCACGTTCTTCGATATGCTTGGCCTCTTCGTCCGAGAAACCGCCTGTGTTCACAAAAACGGTGTGAACTTCCAATCCCTTTTCGTCTTTCAGGTACGGCACACAAAACGATGTGTCGAGGCCGCCGCTAAATGCTAAAACTACCTTTTTTTTCATCTTGTTTGTTTTTTGGGGCTACGCTTGCTATATTTCGTAAATTCGAAATGTTAAGCGATGCGCAGCATTATTTTTTAAACATTTTATTCGGATTCTTTTTCTTCACTACCGGTTTCACCACTTTTTTGGCAAAACCGCTTGGTTGAGGTGCCGGTTTTTTCTCAGCCGGATCATACAGCAATCCCGTACATAAGCACATGCGATAATTATTGCGTTCCAGAATATCAAAATTTCGACATCCCTGACATCCTTTCCAAAACTCCATATCGTCGGTCAACTCCGAAAAAGGAACAGGTCGAAATCCGAGTTCTGTATTCATTTTCATCACAGCAAGACCGGTGGTGATGCTGAAAATCTTCGATTTGGGATAAAGCTTTCGCGAAAGCTCGAATATTTTATGTTTGATTTGCTTGGCCAATCCCCGATTTCGATAATCAGGATGTACAATCAGTCCCGAGTTGGCTACAAACCGCTCGTGCCCCCATGTTTCGATATAGGCGAAACCTACCACCTTATCGCCATCAAGCGCGATAACGGCTTTGCCCGCGATCATTTTTTCGGCAATATATTCAGGACTGCGTTTAGCAATGCCGGTACCCCGAGCCTGTGCCGATTCGTAAACAAGATCGCATATTTCCTGTGCATAACCTGTGTGGCTGCTATTTGCCACATGAATTTCTACATTCATTTAACAATCAATAATATAATACTTTTCTAAGAGGAGGATTATTTTTTGCCGTAAGGCAATGATAGGTTTTGTATTTATAAGCTTCATCGCTTATAAACAGAGTTAACGGCATCGTCGGACAAGACCAGATGCACTTACGAAGATGATATGTGTATAAAACTCATTCATTGATGCTGCAAAAGTAATCATAAAATTTTTAATATTCTATTTTTTTGATAGGAAATATGCATAAAAAATAAAATAATGACAGACCTAACATTGATTTATAATATTTAACAAAGTATAAAAACCCAATTAATAATTTTAAAATGAAATGATTGTATATTTGTTCGATGAGATTTTGGCAACCAGATTTTTTTGACCCTATTATCTCCCCTATCCATATTAATTAATAAGTTTTGGAATCAAATTGAAAATAGAGAAGTTTATGAAAGAAATGAAGTATCATGCTTATACATTGCACAATTACAAAGAAATACCCCAACTTAAAAAGTTATCCGAATCGTCTTTGGAAGCAATAGAGGTTGTGGGACACGTTTTGCCTTTCAAATCGAACAACTATGTGGTAGATGAATTGATTGACTGGAACAACGTTCCGGAAGATCCCATGTTTACACTTACATTTCCTCGAAAAGGCATGCTTACGAATGCCACCTACAAGGAAGTGTTAAAACTGCTGGACAAGGCCGACAACGAAAAACTCGAAAAAAAGATATACGAAATACGTATGAGTCTGAATCCGAATCCGGCAGGTCAGGAGCATAATGTGCCGGTTATGGAAGGAAACAAATTGCACGGAATGCAACATAAATATCGAGAAACGGTTTTATTCTTTCCAAGTCAAGGACAAACGTGTCATGCCTATTGTTCATTCTGTTTCCGATGGACACAATTTTCGGGTATTAACGAATTAAAATTTGCGATGAAGGAAGCGGATTTATTACATAAATACTTATTGAAGCACCCCAAAGTTACGGATATCTTGTTTACCGGTGGCGATCCACTCACGGTGAATGCCAAAATACTCGGTGCTTACATCGAACCACTTCTCTCGAAAGAATTTTCGCATATCCACAACATACGTATCGGATCTAAAACGCTATCATACTGGCCATACCGCTTCCTCACAGATAAGGATGCGGACGATTTGCTCAGATTGTTCGAAAAAGTCAACAAAGCCGGGAAACATCTCGCTTTTCAAGCGCATTTCAATCATCCGGTCGAATTGTCCACCGAAGCCGTAAAATTGGCGATACAGCGTATTAGAAATACGGGGACTCAAATCAGAACACAATCACCGCTTCTGAAAAACATCAACGACGATGCCAAGATATGGGCAAACATGTGGCGCGAACAAGTTGCACTCGGACTTATTCCTTATTATATGTTTGTAGCCCGTGACACAGGAGCTAAAGCATTTTTCGAATTGCCACTCGAAAAAGCGTGGGATATCTTCCGAAAGGCTTATTCGAGTGTAAGCGGAATTTGCCGTACGGTAAGAGGGCCAAGCATGAGTGCTACTCCGGGGAAAATCCAGATTCTCGGAATAACGGAAGTAAAAGGCGAGAAAGTTTTTGTTCTACGATTTCTTCAATGTCGCAATCCGCAATTTGTAGATATTCCTTTCTTTGCAGCTTACGATCCGAAAGCCACATGGTTTGACCAACTCAAGCCCGCATTCGGCGAAGAAAAATTTTTTTTCGAGACTAACGAGCTGATGACAAAAAAGGAGAGCGATTCGGATTTTTTATGGGAATGACTCCAACCGACCTTAAGATGATTTTTCAACAAAAATCGGATTGTTTTAAAATATTAACACCATATTAAATGATTTATTGTTTATTTTGCCGGCTAATTGAAAGGTGAATATGGGCAAAATAATTGCACTTGCAAATCAAAAAGGAGGAGTCGGAAAAACTACTACCGCCATCAATCTCGCAGCTTCACTCGCTGCACTCGATAAAAAAGTTCTCGTGGTCGATGCCGATCCCCAAGCCAATGCCTCATCGGGATTGGGCATCGATATCAAAAACATAAAAAACAACACCATCTATGAAGGGCTTATTGGAAAAGTAAGCCCTTCGGACATTGTATTGAAAACACCGTTCGAAAACATAGACATTATTTCTTCGCACATCAATCTTGTAGGAGCCGAACTCGAAATGGTGCAGATGGACAATCGCGAGAAACGACTGCGTGATTTGCTACATCCGCTCAAAGACAACTACGACTATATTCTAATTGACTGTTCACCTTCATTGGGCATCATCACGGTCAATGCACTTACTGCTGCCGATTCCGTAATTATTCCTGTGCAATGCGAATATTTTGCGCTCGAAGGATTGAGTAAACTTCTAAACACGATTAAAATCATCAAATCGAAATTGAATACCAAGTTGGAAATAGAAGGATTCGTTTTCACCATGTACGACTCACGACTGCGCCTGCACAACCAGGTGTACGAAGAGGTGAAACACCATTTTCAGGAACTGGTTTTCAATTCGGTCATACAGCGAAACATTACTCTAAGTGAGTCTCAAAGTCATGCTCAGCCGGCATTGATGTATGATGCCGCTTCGCGGGGAGCTTACAACTATATGCAATTGGCCAAAGAACTTATTGAAAAAAATTCGTAACTTTGCCTGTACATCGAACGAAAACGTAGAAGAATGTCAAAAAAAAATGCTTTAGGAAGAGGACTGGATGCGCTCATCACAATGGAGGATACCGAAACGCAAGGCACATCCTCCATCAACGAGGTTGAACTTTCGAAAATAACGCCCAATCCCGACCAACCACGTCGCGTTTTCGACGAAGAAGCGCTGGAAGAACTGGCAACATCCATCCGCAAAATTGGCGTTATACAGCCTATTACTCTTCGCAAAATAGATGACGACACTTATCAAATCATCGCAGGTGAACGCAGATTTCGCGCTTCGCAAATCGTGGGACTGACAAGCATTCCCGCCTACATTAAAACAGCCGAAGATGACGATTTGATGGAAATGGCTCTTGTCGAAAATATTCAACGCGAAGATCTCAACTCCATCGAAATTGCGCTTGCCTATCAAAATCTGATCGAAACATTTTCACTCACACAGGAACAGTTGAGCGAACGTGTCGGTAAAAAAAGGGCAACCATTGCCAATTATCTTCGTCTTCTCAAATTGCCGGCCGAAGTGCAAATGGGCGTAAAAGACAAAAAAATCGATATGGGACACGCACGTGCCTTGCTTACGATTAATGATCCGGTTTCGCAATTGGCAATATATAATCTTATCCTTCAGGAAGATTTATCGGTGAGAAATGTCGAAAGCATAGCCAAAGATATTTCGGAGGGAAGGGATCTCGACGAAATCCTTCATCCGAAGCAGAGCAAAAAAGACGGAAAATCATCCAAATCGAAAAGCAATTATTCTGACGATTTTGATGTTTTGGAAAAACATTTGTCGGCTTATTTTAAAACCAGCGTAAAATTCAGCTGCAATAAACTGGGAAAAGGCAAAATCACCATCCCGTTTACTTCGACAGATGAGTTGGAGCGTATCATCGGCATTTTCGATCAACTTAACAAAAGATAATCGCATGAAAAAGTGGAGGATTATCCTTTTCATGGGCATTCTTGTGTCGATACAACTTCAGGCACAAGTGAACTCCACACCTCAAAAAAAAGATACTGCCAAGCTAACGCCTTTGCAAGATACTATTTCGCAAAAGGTTCGCACAGACATAATTCAGTATAAAACGGACAGCATCATTGCGGTCGAGCAGCAAATCGACACCACGCGCATTCTTATGCCGGCAGAATTTAAACCCGATCCTACCAAAGCAGTCATCATGGCGGCTATCTTTCCGGGGATGGGACAAGTATATAATCGAAAATACTGGAAATTGCCGATTCTTTACGGTGGGTTCGTAGGATTTGCCTACGCCATTTCGTGGAATAATCGGTACTATCAGGATTATTTTAATGGCTACAAAGATATTGCGGACGATGATCCGAATACCAATAGCTGGCAAAAATTCCTGAGGTATGGCCAAGATCCCGAAACGGTTGACAGAGAGTGGTTAAAAAGTATACTGAAGCGTCGCAAGGATTACTATCGCCGCTATCGCGATCTTAGTATCATCGGCACGGTGGCATTGTATGGATTAAGTATCGTAGATGCTTACGTCGATGCTCAATTATTTGATTTTGATATTAGTCCGGATCTGACCATGCGGTTACAACCTTCCGTTATTCAGAGGGATTATTCGTTTTCGAAAGATGCCTTTGGCATCAGTTGTACTTTTAATTTCAATTAACAAAGGGGCAGCTGTGCCCTCACTTTTTTTTACAAAACTATGGAAGCTTCTCATAAACTGATACTTTCATCGATTGTTGCCTGCTCATTGGCTATGCAACCGATATCTGCTCAAACAACAAAGCAGGCCAAAGATACCATTGTCGACAAATCGATTGTTGTCCCTGAAAGCATGAACAAAGACCTCAGCGATTTACTGCACGATTGGCAAATCGACTTCTCTTCTTTCCAAAACGATTGTCAACAAGGGTCCAATGTTGTTTTTAATGACAGCATTTACATTCAGCGCCTTCATAACATGCCATCGTTCATGGAACTGTCATACAATCATGTAGTGCGATCGTATATCGATATGTATGCCGACCGTAAACGCAGCCAGGTGGCGTACATGCTGGCGCTGGGAGATTATTATTTTCCAATGTTCGAACAAATGCTCGACAAATACGGACTTCCTCTCGAATTGAAATATCTTCCGGTCATCGAGTCGGCACTCAATCCTGTTGCCGTTTCAAGAGTAGGCGCTACAGGACTTTGGCAATTCATGCTCAAAACAGGAAAAGGTTACGGACTCGAAATTAACAGTTTGGTGGACGAACGCCGCGATCCCATTAAATCCTCCGAAGCCGCCGCCCGCTATCTCAAAGATTTATATACCATCTATCAGGATTGGAATCTGGTAATTGCTGCATACAATTGCGGACCGGGTAACGTAAATAAGGCCATTGCCCGCAGTGGCGGAAAACATGATTACTGGGAAATCTATTTCCATCTTCCTCGCGAAACTCGTGGATATGTTCCCGCATTTATTGCGGCAAACTACATTATGAACTACTATGCCGATCATAATATTTGCCCGGTTCGCATCAATGATTATGTTGCTTTGGATACTGTTCATGTGAATGAAGAAATCCACTTGCAACAAATATCGGACATACTCGATATTCCTTTAACCGAACTTCGCCGACTCAATCCTCAATTCAAACGAGATATTATTCCCGGCAATTACAAATCTTACGCACTCAATTTGCCAACAAAAAAAATGATAGCTTTTATCGATCAAAAAGACAGCATAACAAATTACCGACGATCCGAATTTTTAACACACCGTCTCAGCACCGACCGCTACATCACTAATAACGATAATATTTCCACATCTTCAGGTGGAACTTATGTGTATTATAAAGTACGACGCGGAGATAATTTATCGAAAATCGCACAACGAAACGGGGTTACCGTCAGTCAGCTGAAATCGTGGAACAACCTCAAATCGAGCCGAATTACTGCCGGAAAAAGACTTATCGTGAAGAAACGCAAAATAGAAACGCCCAAATCTTCGCCGGAAGAAAGTCAAACTTTACTTGCACAAACCGACAACGAACAACATCCGGCCGAAAGCCGCTCCGTCAACCAGTACTATCGCGTAAGAAAAGGCGATACACTGAGTGGTATAGCACAGAAAAATAATGTTACAGTGTCTCAACTAAAGGAATGGAATGGACTAAATTCTACTAAATTATCGATCGGAAAAAATTTGATTGTCCAAAAAAAGACTGTAAAAACTCCGTCGAATACACAAACCAACGGCGAATCATATTCAGCGCCCGACAAGACCGAGAGCAGCATCATTTCCAATTATCTGAAAGATCAAATAGGGAATTCCGCAAAATCACAACAAAGTTTGGATGAAAATACCGATCAACCCATATTAGACAGCGAACAAACAAATTAAGATATCTATCGTACCAATACTTTTCGTATTCCACTTCCATTGGTGGTTTCCACCTTAACCACATAAACGCCTTTGGCAAGATGAGAAGCGGAATACGACGCAAGATTAACACTCTTGTCGATTTGTTGGGCAAATATTTTTTGACCCGTAACATAAAATATCTCCCAAGAAACAATTTCCTGATTCGATTCGACAAAAATTCGTTGAACTTCGCGATTATAAGTAACATTCAGTTCAAATGATTGAGGCTGCTGTTCTTCACCTTCCAATCCGCGTCCTACGACATAGGGCGAAATCAACAATGAAGTATTCACCGGATTGTATATGTTTTCGGACGAAAGAGCCCAGCCCGTAGAGTTCTTCATCCAAGCAGTAGGGCTAAGTCCCGACCCGGTGCTGCGAGGCTCGGTATTCAATACACAAAATCCCGGCGCCGTTCCGTTGGCATCGCTATAAGAAATAAAAAATTTACCGGAGACTGTTATGGGTGACACAAATCGGATATAATTCTCTACGG
>Ga0255344_1004533_pt1 | contig 14026 bp, 10 predicted proteins | sample wastewater_treat_5_FD_192414 | JGI IMG/M metagenome (GOLD analysis project Ga0255344, IMG submission 192414) | Wastewater microbial communities from Lulu Island WWTP, Vancouver, Canada - plant18 | ecosystem: Engineered > WWTP > Wastewater > Unclassified | place: Canada: Vancouver, British... | reverse complement strand
TGCTGGTGCCGGAGGTGCAGAAGGTGCTGGAGGTGCTGGTGCCGGAGGTGCAGAAGGTGCTGGAGGTGCTGGTGCCGGAGGTGCAGAACGTGCTGGTGCCGAGGGTGCCGGGGGGCCTGCCGCGCCGTAGCCGCGCACCGCGCGACGAGGCGGGTGCAGGGCGGGGCGGGGATCGTAGAATCTCTCAATGCGCCGACATCACTTCTCCTCGCTGCTGCTGCTGACGCTCGCCCTCCTGCTTGGCGGCACCGCTGCCGGGCAGGCGGGAACGCCCGCCGCCACCGAGCCGGCCGCCGCCGCGCAGCCGGCCAGGCGCCCGATCACGCCGCAAGACCTCTGGGCGATGAAGCGCCTGGGCAGCCCGGCGCTCTCGCCCGACGGCACCCGCGTCGTCTTCACCGTGCAGGAGTGGTCGATCGAGAAGAACAAGAGCACGACCAACCTGTGGCTGGTGGACGTCAAGGGCGGCGAGCCGCGGCGGCTCACCGCCGCCGAGGCCAACGACGGCTCGCCCGCCTGGAGCCCCGACGGCACGCGGATCGCCTTTACCTCGCGCCGCGACGGCGACCAGGCCGGCGCGCTCTACGTCATCGCGGTCGGCGGCGGCGAGGCCGAGAAGATCCTCGAGCTGCCCTACAGCGTCACCTCGCCCAAGTGGCTCCCCGACGGCTCGGCCGTCATCGTCGGCACCACCGTGATCCCGGAGCTGGCCGGCACGATGGGCAGAGACGACGTCGAGGCGATCCGGAAGGAGATGAAGCGCCGCCAGGAATCGAAGATGACGGCGAAGGTCACCGAGGATCGGCAGTACCGCTACTTCGACCGCTACCTCACCGACAACCTGGCGCACCGGCTGCTGCTGGTGAAGCTCGCGGACAAGTCGTTCGTGGACCTCACGCCCCGCTTCGACCGCCTGTTCCAGAACAGCGGCACGGTGAGCTTCGACGTCTCGCCCGACGGCAAGACGGTGGCGCTCACGGTGAACTCGACGCCGCGGCCGTTCCGCGACTTCCCGAACCACGACATCTACCTCGTGCCGACCGACGGCTCGGGGACGATGAAGAACGTGACGCCCGAGAACCAGGGCGACGACAGCAGCCCGGTGTTCGCGCCCGACGGCGCCTCGCTCCTCTACAACCGGACGAAGGTTCGCTACTACGGCGGCCAGTTCCCGAAGGTGTGGCGGCACGACCTGGCCACCGGGAAGAACACCCCGGTCACCGAGGCGTTCGACCTCGCGTTCGAGAGCGTGGAGTTCTCGCCCGACGGGAAGCTGCTGTGGCTCACCGGCGAGAGCGAGGGGGTGGTGCCGGTGTTCAAGCTCGACCTGGCCGCGGCCGCGTCCGCCAAGGAAGGCTCGTCGTTCGCCAGCGCCGCCTTCTCCGCCGGCGCCGCCGGCAAGGCGCTCTCCACCGTCTACCGTGAAGGGACCTCGACCGCGCTCGACGTCGAGGGCGGGGCCGTCGTGTTCCTGAACGACACCACCAGCCGGCCGAACGAGCTGTTCGTGCTCGACCCGAACGGCGGCGAGCCCCGGCGCCTCACGCACTTCAACGACGGGCTGGTGGCCGGGCTCGAGCTGGGCACGGTCAAGCCCTACTGGTTCACCGGTGCGGCGGGCGACCGGATTCACGGGTGGCTCGTCTACCCGCCGTCGTACGACCCGCGCAAGACCTACCCGCTGGTGCAGCTGATGCACGGCGGCCCGCACACGATGAACCGCGACAGCTGGAGCTATCGCTGGAACACGCACGTCTTCGCGGCGCCCGGCTACATCGTCACCTGGGTGAACCGCCACGGGTCGACCGGCTTCGGCGAGCGCTTCTCGCGCAGCATCGTCAACCAGTGGGGCGACATGCCGTTCGAGGACATCATGAAGGCGACCGACCACCTGCTGCGCGAGCTGCCGAACATCGACCCGAAGCGGATGTGCGCGGCCGGCGCCAGCTACGGCGGCTACATGGCGGCGTGGGTGCTGGGCCACACCGACCGGTTCGCCTGCATCGTCGATCACGCGGGCGTGAACAACTCGTACGCGCAGTACGCGACCGACGTCCCGCACGGCTTCCCCGAGGTGATGGGGGGCAAGCCGTGGGAGAACCTCGAGGGGATGCAGCGCCAGAACCCGATGTTCTACGCGAAGAACTTCAAGACGCCGACGCTCGTCCTGCACGGCGAGAAGGACTACAGGGTGCCGTACGGCAACGGCCTCGAGCTGTACGGCGTGCTGCAGGCGATGGGCGTGCCGTCACGGCTGGTCGTGTTCCCCGACGAGAACCACTGGGTGCTCTCGCCGCAGAACGCGATCTACTGGCACTGGGAAATGCAGAACTGGATGGGGCGGTACCTTGGCGTGAAGCCGGCGATCGAAAAGCCCAGTTTCTGACGATCGCGTGTCCACGTTCACCACAGAGGCGCAGAGACACAGAGGCCTGTCACGAATTCGATCTCACACTGTCGCGCTGCATCGCGTGTCCACGTTCAACGCAGAGGCGCGGAGGCGCAGAGGGCTTGTCACGATCCACGAATCCTGAATCTGCAGCGACAGCGTCGTCACTTCTTTCGTTCCGGCACTCCCTTCGGGTGGCAGTCGGCGCATGACACGAAGTGGATGTTGTGGCGGCTGTCCGGTGACTTGAAGCTGGTGTCCATCGCCGCCACGTCGAGGCCGCAGTTCGAGTACGCGGGGTGGCAGTTCGCGCACGACTGCCGCGCGTCGAGGCCGTGCGGGTCGTGGCAGCCGAGGCAGCCGATCCCCTCGTGCACCCCGATCGCGGTGCGGTCGTCGCCCGACCCGACCTCGAGGGTCGTCTCCGGCGCGTGGCACTGGTAGCAGACGGCCTGCCGCGGGTCGGGACTCATCTTCGCAGCGCGCTCCCCGACAACCATGGCCGGCAGCGCGAGGTCGGCGGCCAGCACGTGCCGCCTCTCGCGCCGATCGTAGAAGCCGAGGGAGGTCGTCCGCAGCTGGCGCCCTTGCGCGGCCTTCTTCGGCTGCAGGTAATCGGGCGCCGCGGGCGGGACGCCGTCACTGTGCACGGTGTGGCAGGTGAGGCACGGGATCACGGGGCGGCTGGAGAACCGCTCGTCGGCGAGCTTCCACGGCCCCCGGTTGTCGATCGGCGTGACGATGTCGGCAATCGCGCCGTCGGCGAACATGCCGTGGCACCGGAGGCAGTCGTCCATCAGCAGCGTCTTCTCGTTGTGCGCCTTCGACAGGAAGATGTGCGAGTAGGCGGCCGAGTGGCCGCCCGCCCGCCACTTCGCGAGGTTGTCGGCGTGGCACCGCTGGCAGTTGGCGGCGATGCGGTCCACCTGCGCGTCCTTCAGGACGATGCGTCCCGGCACCTTCCCGCTCACCTGGTAGTAGAGGTGACGCAGGTTCGTCCGGTGCGCCTCGAGGTCGGTGGTGAAGGCGCTCCCGTGGCACTCCTTGCACTGCAGGCCGCGGTGCACCGAGCGCGCCCACTTGTCGTAGGACGCCTGGATCTGGTGGCACGTCGTGCAGTAGCTGCCCGAGTAGCTCGACCCCGCGTAGTAACCGAGGTTAACCGCGGCAAGCGCGCCGGCGACGGCTACCAACCCGCCCAGGACGAGGAAGAAACGTTTGCGCATGGTGTGCAGCCCCGAGCCCCGAGCCCCTAGCCCCTGGCTCCTAGCCCCCAGCCCCCAGCCCCTAGCCCCCAGCCCCTAGCCCCTAGCTTCCAGCCCCTGCTCCTTCACGATGTGGCTGGACGCCCAGTAGCCGAGCGCCATGATCGTCAGCACCGGGTTGAAGCCGCCGTTGGTGACGTGCACGCTGCCGTCCACCACGTACAGGTTGTCCACGTCGTGCACGCGGCAGTGCGCGTCCACCACTGACGTCTTCGGGTCGTTCCCCATCCGGCAGGTCCCGGCCTGGTGCTGCCCGCCGCTGACGCCGCGGCCCGCCACCCGGCGCCAGGTCTGCACCGCGCCGGTTTCCTTCAGCCACAGCTCGGCCTTCTCCGCCATGAATTGGCCGATCTCGACGTCGTGCGGGTGGCGGCTCCCGGAGATGCGTGCCACCGGGATGCCCCAGTGATCCTTCACGACGGGATCGACCTCGACCCGCGACTCGAACACCGGCATCTCCTGGATGGGTCCCTGCACGCCCACGCTTCGCCGGTAGTACTTCCGCTGGAACTCCTTGTGCCCGCGCCCCCACCTCGCCGACCCTGGCGGGCGCACGTTGGTGAAGAGGTACGGCAGGCGGATGAACTCGTTGGCCAGCATCGCGCCGCCGCGAATCCCGGGGTTCCCGTGGTTGAAGTCGCAGATGCCGATCGTTGCGCCCGCGCCGACATCGTCGTAGGTCTCCTGCTCGAAGAGGCCGTACGCGCCGCTGTAGGCGTGCCCCTGCAGGTTGCGCCCGACCCAGTCGTACCGGTTGCCCAGGCCGGCCGGGAACAGGCGTGACTTCGAGTTCAGGAGCAGGCGGGCCGACTCGGTGGCCGACGCCGATATGACGACGAGGTCGGCCTCCTGCCGCTGGAGACGGTCGCGCGGGTCGAAGTACGCGACGCCGGTTGCCCGCCCGCGGGCGTCGGTCAGCACTTCCTTCGCCACGCAGCCGGTGAAGACGCGGCAGTTGCCGGTGCGGATGGCCGCCGGGATGACGGTGTTCTGCGTGCCGCACTTCGCCTGCACCTCGCAGGCAAACCCGACGCACGACCGGCAGTGAATGCAGGCCGCGCGGCCGTCGCGCGGCACCGAGTTGCGCAGCATCGGCAGCGGGAAGGGGTGGAAGCCAAGCCGCCTGGCCGAGGCCTCGAGCAGGCGCCCTTCGGTGTTGTAGGCGAACGGCGGCATCGGGTAGGGCTTGCGGCGCGGCGCCTGGAACGGGTTCGCGTCCGCGTCGCCCGCCACGCCGATCTCCTGCTCGGCCTTCTCGTAGAAGGGCTCGAGGTCGTGGTAGGTGATGGGCCAGTCCTCGAGCGTGCTCCCCTCCGGGCACCCGTAGATCGAGCGCATCCGGAAGTCCTGTTCCATGAAGCGCCAGGCCATCGCGCCGTAGCTGAGCGTGCCGCCGCCCACGCACCCCGCGTTGTTGCCGTAGGCGCCCTCGCTCGGCAGCACGGTCTGGAACCGGTCGCCGAGCCGGACGACCCGGCGGTGCCGCTCGTCGTCGGGCCCGAACGCGTTCCCGAGAACCGTGGTGCGCTGGGAGATCAGCTCGTCGTGGTCGTGGTCGTCGAAGGTCTGCCAGCGCCCGCGCTCGAGCAGCACCACCGAGAGCCCGGCGGTCGCCAGCTCCTTGGCGACGACGCCGCCCGCCGCCCCCGCCCCGACGACCACCGCGTTCACTCGTCCTTGTGGCATAGGTTCACGCCCTGCATGTCCACTGTCCACGTTCACCACAGAGGCACAGAGGCACAGAGATTACCCCTTCACCACCACGCGCCCGAGGACCTGCGGCGTGTCGAGGCCCAGCATCTTCCAGCTGGCGAAGTTGCGGTTGCCGCCGTGCCGCGGGCTTCCGTAGTACCCCTGCAGGCAGTGGTCGGCGACCAGCCTGAAGAACTCGCGCGCCTCGCCGGGCGCCCAGATGCCCTCGGGCACCCGGTCCGCCTCCAGCGCCTGGAGGAGCGCCGTCTGGCGGTCGAACGCCAGCTCGGCGAACGGCGCCCCTGCCGTGCGCCGGCTCGTCTCGTCGATCTTCGCGAGCCCCGATCGGTAAGCCTGGCGGTGCCGCCGGTACGGGCCGCGCAGCTGGCGGTCGATGAACTCGGCCACCCCTGCGTCCTTCCCGCCCGGCACGTCGTCGGGGGGGATCACCTGGTCGGCCAGCGCCTCGACGAGCCGGCGCTCTTCAGGGGTGAAGGCCGGCGCCGGCTGGAAGCGCGCGCACGCCGACCAGAAGGCGCTGGCCGCCGCGGAGAGCGCCGAGACGAGAATGAACTGCCGGCGGGATAGCGGATCCTGCATGTCGAACGGTCCTCCCAACGCGCGGCTGCCAGCCCGTGTTTCTACATCCGATTCCGAGGGGTCGGGAGTAATTAGAAGTGGTGCCGACTTCTAATTACTCCCGACCCCTACGACGCGGCCCAGGGGTGTGCTACCAGTGCGCCTCGTACCACGCGATCGAGCGCTCGATGCTGTCGATCACGTGCACTGTCTCGCGCAGCCCGTGGCCCTCGCGCGGGTAGCGTACCATCACCGTCTCGACCCCGGCGTCCTTCAGCGCGATGTAGAACTGCTCGGCCTCGGCAATCGGGACGTCGCTGTCGTTCTCGCCGTGCAGCAACAGCACCGGCGTCTTCACGTTCGCCACGTGCCGCAGGGGCGATCGCTCCCACAGGACGTCCATCAGCAGGCGCGGCTTCGCCCCGGCGTCGGACTGCCACTGCTCGTGGGGGTAGCCGCCGAACTCCACCGCCAGGTAGTCGTGGTAGTACGCGAGGTAGTTCTGCGTCACCAGGTTCGAGATGCCGGCCGTCGGAATCGCCGCCTTGAAGCGGGGCGTGCGCGTGATCAGCCAGTTCGTCAGCTGCCCCCCGTAGCTGACCCCCTCGATGCCCAGCCGCTGCGGGTCGAGCCAGGAGTACTTCGCCAGCGCCGCGTCCACGCCCGCCAGCACGTCGTTCGCCTCGCCGCCGTTCTGGTCCTTGAAGATGGCATCGGCAAACGCCTGCCCGTACCCGGTGGATCCGCGGTAGTTCACCATCAGCACCGCGAAGCCGTGAGCGGCGTAGATCTGCGCCTTCGCGTTGAAGACCGGCCCCTGCTGGGCGTGCGGCCCCCCCTTGATCATCGCGATCAGCGGGTGCCGCCCCCCGGGGTCCACGCGCACGGGCCGCGTCAGGAACGCCTCGATCGGGGTGAGGTCGCCGCTGCCGTATTGAATGCTCTCCACCAGCGCGAGGGTGCGGCCTGCCAGCAGCGGGCGGTTGAGCGACGTCAGCTGGCGCGGCGTCCAGTCCTGCTGCCGCCGGAACAGCTCGGCCGGGCCCGACCGGGTCGCCATCGAGAAGGCCACCGTTCTCCCCCGCCCCACTGAGAACGACGACACGGCGCCAGCGTCGGTGGGGTCGGGGGCAACCGGCGACGGCGCGCCGCCGGACACCGGGAGCCGGTAGAGCCGCACGCTTCCCCGCTCCTCCACGGTGAAGTACAAGGCGTCGCCTTCGGGCGACCACGCGGGGCGCTCCTGCCTGTTGTCGATCGCGGCGCCCGCCTCGCGGCGGTTCCGCCCCTCCGCGTCCATCACCCACACGTGGGTGTCCTCCATCGTCGTCTCCGAGGAGGTGAGCGGGCGCGTGGTGCCGAGGAAGGCGATCGTGCGGCCGTCGGGCGACCAGGCGGGCTGGTACTCCGCGCTCCGCGTGTCGGTGAGGCGCCTCACCGTGCGGTCGGCGACATCGACCGCGAAGAGGTCGTTGTTGAAGACGCGGTCGGGGTCGGGCTCGCGGTTCGAGACGAAGAGGATCTCGTCGCCGCGAGGGGACCAGGCGATCGAGTGCTCGTAATACGGGCCGTCGGTGAGCTGGCGGACCCGCTGCCCCGGGTGCGCGGCCAGGTCGGCGACGAAGACGTGCAGCCGGCGGTTGTCGTTGAAACGGGTCATCCCCTCCGAGGCCGTGGGCTTGTAGAGGTAGCGCGTGATGACCATGGGGTCGCCGCTCGCCTCGTCGGTCTCGGGCCCCGGCGTGGAAGAGACGGACGCGATGCGCGTCCCGTCGGGCGACCACGAGATGCGCTCGCCTTCCCCGGGCAGCGGATGGTTGGTGCCACTGGTCGCGACGAGCAGGCGTGCGTCCGAGCCGTCGGGTTGCGAGACCATGAGTCCCGCGCCCTCGCCGGCATCGTCTCCGCGGTCGAGCCAGGCCACCAGCGAGCCGTCGGGCGACCAGCGGCCGTTGGACGACTCGTTTCCGAGCGGCGTCGAACGGCCGGTATCGAGATCCGTGATCCAGGCGCGCGACCGCGGCCGCCCGGGGCTGTCGGCGCTGGTGACGCTGTAGGCGATGCGGCGGCCGTCGGGCGAGAGCCTGACGTCGCCCACCGACCGCAGCCGGTAGAGGTCGCTCGTGGCAAGGTCGCGCATCGCTGCCTGCGCGCGGACGGGGACCGGGTCGCCGGCGGCGGGCCCGCGTGCGGAAGGGCTCGCCGAGGGAAGCTGTGCGAGGTGCAGCAAGGCGAGGCCTGACCCGAGGATCAGCACTGCGCGCATCGGGGACTCCTTGGCGGTAAGCGAACGGGGGTAGCATACCGATTCCCGCGCCGATTCCAATCGCGATTCGTCGATCTGTCACGGTGGGGCCGTACCGCGAGCGTGACGTTTTTCACCTTTTTGGTGCGGCCCCGGGAAGTGATGTTTTTCACGCTTTCGGTACGGCCCCAGGGGTGTGATTGGATTAGGATCCCCGCATGAACATCCGCCGCTTCCCGACGTCCACCGAGCTGGCCGACGCCGCCGCCGCCCAGGCGACCGAGGCCCTCACCCGCGCCATCGCCGCCCGCGGCCGCGCGCGCATCGTCGCGGCCACCGGCTCGGCGCAGTTCGAGTTCCTCTCCGTCCTCACGCGCACGCCCGGCATCGACTGGGGGCGCGTCGAAATGTTCCACCTCGACGAGTACGTCGGCCTCTCCGCCGATCACCCCGCCAGCTTCCGGCGCTTCCTGCTCGAGCGGCTGATCCGGCCGGCCGGCATCGGCACCTACCACCTGCTCGACGGCGACACCGGCGACCCCGAGGCGGTGTGCGAGCGCGTCGGGCGCGAGCTGCAGGCGGCGCCTGTGGACGTCACCTTCATGGGCATCGGCGAGAACGGCCACATCGCCTTCAACGACCCGCCCGCCGACTTCGAAACCGAGCGGCCGTACATCGTGGTCGAGCTGGACGAGGTGTGCCGCCGCCAGCAGGTGGGAGAGGGGTGGTTCGCATCGCTCGCCGAGGTCCCCACGCGCGCGCTGTCGATGTCGGTGAAGCAGCTCCTCCGCTCGGACGAGCTCATCTGCATCGTCCCGCAGTCGCGCAAGGCCAAGGCGGTGCAGGCGGCCGTCGAGGGCCCGATCACGCCGATGGTCCCCTCGTCGATCCTGCGCACGCACCCGAACGTGACGCTCTACCTCGACGCGGAGTCGTCTTCGCTGCTCCGTGAGGCCCGGTCGTAAATTCGTCGCTCCCGCGGGCTGGGGCGGACAGTCGGCCAAACGGTGACTGTCCGCACCCACGCACTTGTGCAGCCCGGTTCCCAGCCCGAGGTCCCCGGGTCGCCACAACCCGCTCCGCCTCCCACACCGTGGGGGCGTTCGAACGATTTCGTCCCAGAAAACGTTGCACAGACTCTCCGCGGGTTCTCCCAACGACCTGGCACACGACTGGCTTCCAGCTTCCACAGCGTGCCCGGCCGGGAAGCAGCCGCGCCCAGGATTCCTGGCGCCCGGCGCTTCCAGCCCCCAGGCCGGGCGCGTGAACTCATCCATGGCCTTCCAGGATCATTACTCCCTCCTCGCGGCGCGGTACGCCCGGGCCCGCCCCGGTTACCCGGACGCGCTCTTCGACTACCTGGCTTCGGTCGCCCCCGGCCATGGCCTGGCCTGGGACTGCGGAACGGGCAACGGCCAGGCGGCGCGCGGGCTCGCCCGCCGCTTCGCCTGCGTCCACGCCACCGACGCAAGCGCAGAGCAGCTGCGTCACGCCGAGCCCCACCCGCGCGTTTCGTATCACCGCGAGCCCGCGGAGCGCGTCTCGCTCAGGGACGAGAGCGTGGACCTGGTGACCTCGGCGGTTGCCGCGCACTGGTTCGACCTCGACCGTTTCTACCCCGAGGTCAGGCGGGTTCTAAAGCCCGGCGGCGCCGTCGCCCTCTGGACCTACCATCTGCCGCGCGTGTCTCCGGCTGTGGATCGGCTGGTGGCCTACTACTACTCCACGCTGCTCGCCGGCCACTGGCCCGATCGGATAAGGTACGTGGATCAGCGGTACGCCACGCTCCCCTTTCCATTCGACGAGCTCGAACCGCCGGCCCTCACCATGACGACCTCGTGGACCGCGGCCCAGCTGGCCGCCTTCCTCGCGAGCTGGTCGGCGGTGCCTCGCTATCAGAAGGCCCACGGCCGCCACCCGGTGGACGAGATCTGGGACGACCTCGTGACCGCGTGGGAAGGCGACGACGCCACCCGCACCATCACCTGGGACTTGCACTTGAGGGTGGGCTTACGCAGGTGACTTCGTCGACTGTGGCTTGGCGCTAGCCAAGCCACCGGGGATTCTGTGCCGTGGAGTCGTGCTCCGCGGTCGTCTTGTACGGCTCGAAGGCGCGGCCGAGGGCGGGCTGGCGCGTGCGCTCCCGCAGGGCGTTCATCTCGTCGGCGGTATAGGGGCTGAAGGCTCGCGCGACGCGCACGGCCTGGTCCAGCACCTTCATGGAGTCGCAACCTGTGATGACGGTGCTGGTCGGCAGCGAGAGGGCGTAGCGCAGGCACTCCTCGGCCGACACGGTATCGCTCTCGAGCAGCTTCCCGGCGCCGAGCGGCTTCATGCCGAGCACGCCGATGCCGCGTGCCTCCAGCACCGGCAACACCATCTTTTCGAAGCTCTCGACGTGCGCGTCCATGGGATTGAGCGGCAGCTGCACCGCGTCGAACGTGAAGCCGTGAGCGTCGGCGACCGACAGCATGTGGAGAAGGATCTCGGGGCTCTTGTGGCCGGTGAAGCCGATGAAGCGCAGCTTCCCGGCCTCGCGCGCCGCCACCACCGCCTCGAGGGCCCCGCCGGGCGCGAAGATCCGGTCGGCGTCCTCCATGCGGATGATCTCGTGGAACTGCAGCAGGTCGACGCGGTCGGTGCGCAGCCGCAGCAGCGATTCCTCGAGCTGGGCGTTCGCCGACTCCCACGTCCTCCCGTCGATCTTGGTCATCAGGAACGCGCGCTCACGGTAGCCGCCAGCCAGCGCCCGGCCCATCCGTTCCTCGCTCGCGCCGCCGTGGTAGTCCCAGGAGTTGTCGAGGAAGGTCATGCCGTGGTCGACGGCGGTCCGGATGATTCGAACGGCCTCTGCCTCCTCGATGCCGCCGAGGTGGAAGCCGCCCACGCCCACGATCGACACCCGCGCACCCGTCCGTCCCAGGCTCCGTTGAGGCAGCTGCTGCTCCATGCCACAGGTGCTGCAACGGTAGCGCCACCTGCGGTCCCGGGCGGCAGCGCCGGTGCGTCCGCGGCTAGAACCGACAGCGACCCGCACTGAATGCGTACGGCCCGCAACCGTGATCGGGATCCGGGTCCTGTCTGGCTGCCTCGCCACCCGCTCCGGTTGCGGGCGGTCAACGCCGGCGCCCGCGAAAGGCGGGACGTGGCCGGCTCGGCGGCTGATGCGACGGGTGCATCGGCTCCCGAGCCGCACTCCGCAGTCCGGGAACGCGTCCGTGTCGCGATCGAAGGGCTGTCGGAGATCGCGGAAGCTGATGAGCGAGCTGAAGGCGTTCTTGTCACCGCTCGTACGACTCGCGGCGCGCGGCGCGCGACAGCCGGATCACGTAGCGCGAGGGGTCGGCCAGGAAGCGCTCGCGCAGCTCCGGCAGGCTGGCGGCCCCGCCGTAGCTGATGGCCGAGCAGAGGTGCTTGATCATGTCGCGGACGATGGGGCGGACCGAGCCGCGCTCGGGGACCGCCACCTCGAACCCCTCGGCGCCGATCGCCTCGAGGTCGGCCGCGGCCGCGTCCTCGACGTCGAGGCGGTCCTTGATCGCCTCGATCGACGCCATCCCGCGCAGCACCTTGAAGGGGATCTTCACCGACTTCTGCGACTCGGGCACCACCACCGCCTTGCGCACCACCTCGCCCGGCGCCTCGCGGGTGCCGGCGAACGCGCTGCCCAGCATCACCGTGTCGCCGCCGAACAGCAGCGCCTGCACCAGGGCGCCGTCGCGGCGCACGCCGCCGTCGGCGATGATCGGGAGGCGCGTCGCCATCCGGCACTCCACCAGCGCCTGCACCTGCGGCACGCCGAAGCTGGTGGTCAGCCTCGTCGTGCAGCCTCCGCCCGGGCCGATGCCTACCTTGATCCCGTTGGCCCCGCGCTCGGCCAGGAACCGCGCGCCTTCCGCGGTGGCCACGTTGCCCGCCACCAGCTCGACGTCGGGGAAGCGCTTGCGGAACTCCTCGAGCGCGCGCGCCATCACGACCGAGTGCCCGTGCGCGATGTCGATGACGATCAGGTCGGTGCCGGCCGCGACGAGGCCGGCGGCCCGCTCGAGGTAGTCGCCGGTGGCGCCGATCGCCGCGCCCACCCGCAGCCTCCCCTGCGCGTCGCGCGTCGCGAACGGCAGCCGCTTCTGCTTCAGGATGTCCTTCGCGGTCACCAGGCCGAGGAGCCGCCGCCCAGCGTCCACGAGCGGCAGCTTCTTCACCTTCCGCTCGACCATGATCCGCTCCGCCTCGTCGAGCGCGATGGCCCCCTCGTGCACGACCAGCCGGTCGAACGGCGTCATCCGCTCGGCAACCTTGACGTCGCCCTCGACGAAGCGGGTGTCGCGCTCGGTCAGCAGCCCCTCCAGGCGGTTCTGCGCGTCCACGACGACCAGCGTGCCGACACCCGAGCGGCGCATCGCGTCGGCCGCCTCGGCCAGCGTGGCGTGCGGCGCGATGGTATAGCAGGCTGCTGAAAAACTCGCCTTGAGGGGATCGACAAATCGATCCCCTCGTACTACTATGCTCGTGGCCCTCGGAATTGGAGTGCGAGCGTGCGCGGTGACGATCAACAGACGGCTCAGTTGTTTAGTTATCTCTCGCCTGAGGATCGCGTGCCGACGGACCATCCGTTGCGGCCGATCCAGGAGATGACCGACGCCGCGCTGAAACGCTTGTCGCCGCGATTCGAGGCGCTGTATTCGCACACGGGGCGCCCCTCGGTGCCGCCGGAGCAGCTGCTGCGCGCGTTGCTGCTGCAGATTCTCTATTCGGTGCGGAGCGAACGCCTCCTGATGGAGCAGTTGCAGTACAACATGCTCTTCCGGTGGTTCGTCGGCCTGTCGATGGACGAGAAGGTCTGGACGCCGACGGTGTTTACGAAGAATCGCGACCGCTTGCTCGAGGGAGAGGTCGCGGCGGCCTTCTTTGAAGACGTCGTGGCGCAAGCGCGCGCGACGGGGTTGCTTTCGGACGAGCACTTCACCGTGGACGGAACGCTGCTCGACGCGTGCGCCAGTCTGAAGCAGTTTCGCCGCAAGGGTGAGGAGGCGCCGCCGCCCGACGACCCGGGGAATCCGACCGTGAATTTCCATGGCGAGCGGCGGTCGAACGCCACGCACGCCTCGACCACCGACCCCGACAGCCGCCTGATGCGGAAGGCCATGGGGCACGAAGCCAAGCTGGCGTACGTCGGCTCGGTCTTGATGGAGAATCGTCACGGCCTGGTCGTCGATGCGCAGGCCGTGATCGGCAGCGGGACGGCGGAACGTGATACGGCGATCGCCCAGGTCGAGGCGCTGCCCTCGGGCCGCAAGACCATCGGCGGCGACAAGGGGTTCGACCAACGGCCCTTTGTCGAGGCCGTCCGCCAAACGGGCGGGACCCCGCATGTGGCGCGCAAGACGGCGTGCGGCGCGATCGACGGCCGGACCACCCGGCATCCCGGCTACGCCGTGAGCCAACGCGTCCGGAAGCGCGTGGAAGAGATCTTCGGCTGGATGAAGACAGTCGGACTGATGCGGAAACTGCGGCACCGCGGGGTCGACCGTGTGAACTGGGTCTTCCTCTTCACGGCCGCCGCGTACAACCTGGTCCGGATGCGGACGCTCGCCGGGCGGGCGGCCTAACCGCCGCCCGGCCGGGCGCCCCGCGGGGCGCCAGCCGGCCAGCAGCCGGGACTCGGAAGTGTCCCCTGACGAGTGAGTGAAGAGAAAGTCGATCATGAACCGCTGTTTTTCAGCAGCCTGCTAGGGGTCGGGGATCACGCCGTGTTGCGTGCGCTTGACGATCTCCACCTCGCGCACCTGCGGCCAGATCTCGCCGGGGCGGAAGCCGCGGTCGATGATGCCGATGCCGCCTTCCTCGGCCAGCGCG
>Ga0255344_1004530_pt1 | contig 14033 bp, 13 predicted proteins | sample wastewater_treat_5_FD_192414 | JGI IMG/M metagenome (GOLD analysis project Ga0255344, IMG submission 192414) | Wastewater microbial communities from Lulu Island WWTP, Vancouver, Canada - plant18 | ecosystem: Engineered > WWTP > Wastewater > Unclassified | place: Canada: Vancouver, British... | reverse complement strand
CATCTACAGTTCTCGTAGGCTCGACATTCCAATTTCCTTTCATTGATCTATTCGATATTCAATGGAGAGCTTCTGTACAAAAAACTGATGCTGGAACAATAATAGACAAATTAGTATCGAAGCCATTATTTGTTTATGAAAACGATCTACGTTTTTATGATATTTTGGATTCATCTTCCCAATTTTATGATGTTTCAACAAATTTGAATATTCTTCTTGAAAACGCTATTTTAAGAGATCCTTCTAATGATGATTGGACCTCCTCCAAAGCTTATGAAATTTATCCTGACCCATCGGGTTTAGGATATTATTGGATGGAAAGTTCATCCGGATTAGATATTTACCAATTTAATTCCTATGTTAATCTTGTTCCAGATACAAATTCTATTTTGCTTTATGAATTCGATGCAAATTATAGAGTCCCCCTTTTAAGTTTTCAGAATTATAAATTTACTGATGCTTCCGGAGTTGTTACCTCCCTTCCAAAAAAATATTTCTTAGATATTCTTGACGGAAAAATTGTTATGGATTCTAGCATAACTGGAAGCGGAGGGGAACAAATTGATGTTGAATATAATTTAAATTGGAATTACGATACTAGTTTAGGTGAACAAATGATCACCGTAAATGTGGTTTATAACTCGGCTAGAATGCCTCTTGCAGTTTATGATCCCTCAATTTATTATTCTATCTATGGATCTGATCCTTATCCCGCAAGAATAATAGATAACAGCATTTATATTATGACTGTTAATCATACGGGGGATTTTTATATAGAAGTATTTGCATGGGACGGTTTTAACAACATATATTCCAATAAAATGGAATCCTTGTATCCTGTCTGGACTAAGTTCCCAAGAATTTATGTTCTTACAGATAATTCGCTATATTCCGCAACAGATGTTAGTAGCATGTCTGTTTTAGAAGCTAGCACACTTATATCAGAAAATCCTTATCCTTTATTCGATAGATATATTCCTCTTCAAGGACTTTCATTACAATTTGATGCTTCTGGTACTCCTTATATTGAAATTCCTTCCATCACATATTTCCAGGATGTAATGGAACCGGATTCTCTCAACCGATTTTTTAATTTAACAGAGAGAGTTATATCTATGAGTAATCCTACAATTACAGTGGATCCAGATTATCAGAAATTTTATGATGAAGACGATATAAGAATAATTCAATTTGATAAAGGGAAATATTCTTTAATAAGAGAAGTTAGCGCTCATATAGATTCTATTTCGGGAAATGATTTAACTATTTCTCCTTGGCCTGTTGATATTTCGATTAGCAGCTCCGCAGAAGTATATGTTTTAAATGATACATACAGAACGACTGTAAATGCTAGTAATATAGGAGATAATCTTGTACTTGATGTAAGTGGATACCAATTTGAAGTGGGCCAGTTAGCAGGAGTTATTGTTTTTGACGGTAGTACTGGATATTCGTGGGGGTCATCTTATAGAGTTATAAATGTCGACGGATCTACCCATACTTTTGATCAGACTATCCCTCAATTTTTTATTAATAATCCAGGAAAATATTCTATCCAAGTAAAGCATGCATTTTCGTCATATTCTGATATGACAATACCTACTGATTATGCTATAGAGCAATCTAATACCTTTAAATTATATTTAAAAGATTCATATTGCCAAGAATATTTCTTAGATAATACATTTGTAGTAATCAATGTTCTTTTTGATCAGGATTATGTAAATCAGCAATGGTATAATGCTTCGGATAATTTGATAAATTCGGAATTCTATTATCATTGTAAACCAATAGAAGTTGATACAAGTACTTTAGTCATATTTAAAGCAGTTTATGATCCTAGCAATTATATGCTTGATCAAAGAAATATTTGGACTGTAAAAGAACACAACGAATCTAATATCCTATTTAGAGTATTTAATAAAAGCGTTCCATTTATTTTTGATCAAATAGGAACTTATGATATTCAAGTAGAATCATATGATAAATATGGGAACTTAAAAACTCAGGTTTGGGAGGGATTGGTAACAGTCGTATGAAAGAAGTTTTAATAGTCGTTGATGTGCAGGTTCATTTTAAATCCGTTACCGATGAATATGTTGATGGGATATTTGAATTGTGCAAAACATTCGATGAGGTTTATCAGATATGGGATGCCGTAGATGTCAATACCCCGGATTTTAAATTTCCTAATCAAAAAGATACAATCCGAAAGGAATACGGGGGGATTTTAGATGAGGCTGATGTGGATCATTATGATTTTTCAGACAAAGAAAGAGCTCGTTTAAAAAAGGCATTTGAAGAAGAAGATTTTCAGAGTGGGGATTTATTTGTAGCCGGTAAAGAGCCAAAACGTCAATGGTTTTTATTTGTGGATGGAAATCATCCTTGGTTTATATTTGAAGAAAAATTATTTAACCTTTTTGAAAAATTAAAATCTGAAGGAAAAAGAGCTATACTATGCGGTGGAGCGAGAATGGAATGTCTATATGATATTGAAGTTCTTACGGATGCAGTAGGATTAGATTCAACAATATTAGGAACTCATGTCTATAGTTAGAGAAAATATAAACTTTGAAAGAGGATTAGATCCAAAGAAAGCAATGGGTTTAGGATCTAAAATGCTTGCAATGATTAGAGATCTTCATAACAAATTTCAGCCTACAATGTGGGATTTATTTGGAAGACCAGAGGATCGAGCAGGATTTGCATTAAAAGGAACTCTTATGCAAATTTATTTTGATAAAGAAGATCCTTCAAAAGCTTTTACAGATAATTGCCGAAAAATGAATTGTAGTATGGATCAAATAGACCTAATCCAAACTATATTACAAAACGAATTTGATTTAGAAGTTAAATACCTCGGAGATGGAAGATAGATTTCACAAGGAAAATAAAGAAATTTCCCCTCAGTCGGTTGACCCCTTAAATACTTTTTTATTAATAGATTCTAAAGCTTGGAGAAAACCCGGAATTATATCTGTCGAAAAATTAGGAAATGTTTTTCAAATTCAGATTGATGAAGATATATTAAAGAAAAATGTAACAGCTGTTGCTTTTTCTAATCAAGATGAAATGCCGGAATTACCGCCTGATACTTTAGCCGTAAATCCTCAAACTCATATATGTGTTGATGAAAATTATCTTTATGTTTGGGTTCCTCAGTCAAAAAGATGGAAAAGATTACCTCTTTCTATTTGGTAATTAAATATGCAAAACCCATTTTGCATCGTCCGAATTAATATCAATATTAGCAGTTCTTATACCTCCTAAATATCTAACCCAGACCCTTCTAACTTCTATATCTTTGGAAGTTACCGAAAAAGGATTTTCCAACTTTGATTTAGAATAAAATTTTTCTATTTTCGGGGTTCCATCTGGATTTGTTCTTTCGTCCTCTGTAACCCTTAGATCAGCGAATCTTTCTTCAAAAGGGATCCATACTTTTATCTTATCTCCCCTTTTTAATGGACGTATAATCTTTCCAATTTGCATAGCTCTTTTAGGGTCAATTCCTCTTTCAAAATTAATTGAAGATGGTTTTAGGCAGAGGATGTAGATGTTTTAGTATTTCCTGAACTCCTTCTTCAGCAGATTGAACAATTCTTTCTTTAACAACAACTCCATTAATTACATACCCATAGGTAAAATATTCTTGAGGATTTTTAAGAAATCTTATAAAAAAATATTCCACTCTAAAAAACTTCTTATATTGATCGCTAGTTTCATATTTTCCTTCAATATATTTTTGTCTTTTATTAGACTTTATTTGATATTTCCCCCCTCTTAATTCAACTAGATTATCCAAAGCTTTTCGTATACTTCTTTCGCCATATTGACCTATTTTCATAGAATCCATTGGATCCTTTCCTCTCTGAAAATGCTGTGCTTCATCTAGATCATTAAGAATGCTCAATCTTTCCTCAAATTCTTTTGGAGTCCCCCATAGAAAATAATCATTGCTAGATCTCCATTTAAATGAATTTGATGGGAGATGAGCAGCATAAGCTGTTATTCCAATACATCCATCGGGATAAGCTTCAGGCGGGGTTTCTATTTGTAAATAAATGTCGGATTGATCAGAATTTGTAAATTCTCTATATTTGGAATTATCATTAAAATGATTTCCATGATCAACAGTGAAATTTCTTTTTACCTTTAGAAAATCACCCCTTTGTAGACTCATCCATTTGCCGGTAAGACCGATATTCAAGTTCTTCAAAGGATCCTTTCCCATATGAAAATTTATATTTTCTCTAACTACCGTCATCTATATCTTAAATTTTCCCAATCAATAAATGCTTCCCAGAAATCTTCTTCGTTTTTATCTTTGATACGATATTCATTTTCCTTATACCATTTATATAGCTTATCTGCTAATTCGGGAATTATTTGTTCTTCATTTTCGGGATCTGTAATAATTTCTTCAAACCCTGTGATTTCAAATAAGTTATCTCTAACATATTCCCCAGCTTCTAGACTATCCTCAAAAGATCTTGAAGCTTTTCCGATTCTCATAGATTTCTTAGGATCCTGTCCTCTTTCAAAATCAATATACTCCTTAACAATTCCCATATTATTTTTACTTATATGTGTACCCTGGTAAACTTCCGCCATAAACACGGATCAGTTCTTTCATTTCTTTTACAGGAACATAGTCTACCATAATCCATTGGCCCATTTTTTGCCAGGTTTGATCATGTCTAAAATCCCTATAATCTTTTAATTTTGCAAGGGGTTTATCACCTGAAGTAAATACAACTTTGAAATTTCCGCTATGATCTTTCCATATTTCTGCAGTTCCATCATAAGTATCATAGACATTAAAATATTGGGATTCACCGGTTCCAAAATTAACTCTCCCCAGCGGCAGGATAGAAGCATCGGAAAGTCTTTTTCCCCCAACTTCTGGAGGAGTAGAAAATCTTCCAATACCCATAGATTTAAAAACATCTCCACGATCTCTTATAAAACCACCACCGCCTGTTTTAGCTTGCCCTATTTCGGGAGCTGCCGCCCCTAATCTTTCGGATGGAAGAAGATATTGTGTTTTAAATTTTCTTTCGATTTTTTGTCCTTTTTCTACCGGACCTGTAACGGGAGCAAGAACTTGTTTAGAAGCTTTTCCAACAACATGAGATCCCCCTAATTCGACAGCTCGATCATGGAATATCTGAGAAATATCGCTCCCAACGCCAAATACTTTTTCTGCTGCTTCGGCTCGTGCCTGTGCTTTACCAGCATCTTGAATAATTTTAGCTTGTGTTGTAGCTAAGGAAATTTCCTTATCATGATCACCATTAGCCTTGGTTTTTATATCCTCCATTCTCACATAATCTTTCTGCCCGTATCCCTCATTAACAAATTTTGCTCTCATTTTTATCGATTTTTTTATTCCACGGGATTTTCCCATACATAGGATTATTTTTTCCTATTTTAGATTTTCCCATTTTATCTTTAGTTTCTTTTGATCTTTTTATTCCTTCTAATTTTTTACTTATGTTATGTTTTGTTTTTTCATCATGATGTTTATCTTTCATACCATTGGATTTCCCGATCAATCCCAATCCAATATTTTTCTTATGACTGTCCGATAATTTTCTTCCCCTTTGAGTTTCACTTAATTTTTCTTTGGAATTTTCCTTCCATAATAATCCTAACGCCCCATCCCCTCCTTCGGTCATATTATATCCATCCAAAAAAGTATTTGATTTTGCAATCCAATACATTTCTCGATTGCATAGGATTTCTTTTAAATCCTTTTTACATTCTGCATCATGTTTTTCAATTATCTCCCATATAATATTATTCCATCCATATTTTCTAATAGCATTATAAAACTTATTCTTGGTTCCTGCATTTACATGGCATTTATGGGTTCTTTTTCGGTTTTCCAAATTTAAAGAAAACCCATAATATTTTTTATTAGATGGTAAAGTAGCACAATATATTATCCCCGAAACCATTTCGTTGTTTTAATATTTATTTCCATTTTAACAAATTGTGCTCTCATATTTTTTTAAAATTTTCTTGCTAGATTGGGATCGTTTTTAAGATTTGTCTTAATTATTGTGCGAATATCTTCTGGAGACAAACCATATTCTAATGAAAGTTTATCAATAATCTTTTTTGGTGCTCTTTCTCCAAAAGGCCCTCTAAGCTGATTATATAAATCATAGGTATCTTGCATTATTTTCCTGTTTCTTCTTTCTATTCTTTCTTTTGTTTTTTTGTATTGGCCTGCTAATTCTTCCTCATATTTTGTGGATCTTTCTGTTCCTGCATCCATATTTACAGCTTCTGCGGCTAACGCATATACTTCCCCTGCTCGGCCCTCTTTTTCCATTTTATCAAATTCATCGAATGCGTTTATTATTTTTTCATATAAATCATTCCCATGAATTCCTTCACGATTTCCTTGCATTAAAAGTCTAAATTTTGATATTGTGTAACTCACTGTGCGAGGTTTAAGATCTAATACATCCCCTAATCTTGGAATAGATAATTTTTTAAAATCTGTGCTTTCCTCCTTATTAATTTTTATAGCATTACGTGTCAGAGCAGTATCCCCCCTGCCACGGGTATCCTCGGATCTTCCCATAGCATCTTTAGCAGCTAAATACATTGCAGCTAATTGTTGTTTAGTTAAAACATCCTGTCCTTTTGTTATAGCAGCTTTTTCTCCAGCGGAATATTCAGGAGCTTCTATATCAATTCCGTATAATTCTTCTAATGATTCGCAAACAAGTTTCATGGAACAATTTTATTATATTTATCTACTAAAAATATATAATAAAAATTCCAATGGATGAAGTTTTATACATTTGAGAAAAATTCCATCTCCTATAAAAGATTTAGGTTTTTTAGAGGAAAGTTTCTAATTCCTTTTTTTCTAATACAAGTTGTTATTTCATCTATTTTTGTTTTTATTATTTCTACTTATTATGATACTCCAGATGAGAAAAAATTAAGGAAAGATTTGGTATATCTGGTTGAGGAATTTAATAATATAAATAAAAGAATTATAGAAGCTGAAACGACTCTTGGAATGATAAAAGAACATGATAGTATAATTTATCAATCTATCTTTGATATAAATCAGGAACCGCGAAAACAAATGGGGCTGGAATTTGATGATACAAGCCCAAACTTTTATATGTCTGTCGTTCAGGAAACTAATAATAGAATAAGTATATTAAACGACAAGATGGCCAAGGAATTATACCAGCTTGATGGACTTGTAGATTTAGCACATTCTCATCAAGAGATGCTTTTGCACATCCCAGCTATTCAGCCAATTGAAAATAAAAACTTAAAAAGAATTGCGTCTGGATGGGGTATGAGAATTCATCCTATTTATGGAATACCCAAATTTCATTATGGATTAGATTTTACAGCTCCTCTCGGAACCCCAGTATATGCTACGGGGGATGGTGTTGTCCAAATAATCATTAAGGATTCGGATAAAAGATCTCAGGGGTATGGTAACTTAATTATAATTGATCACGGATACGGTTACAAAACTTTATATTCCCATCTTCAAAAATTTAAATCCAAGCCTGGCGAAAAAGTAACAAGAGGCGAAATTATTGCTTATGTTGGAAGTACTGGATTATCAACAGGCCCCCATTTACATTACGAAGTTATTAAAGATAATAAAAAAGTGGATCCCATTTATTATCTTTTTGGAAGTTTAACTCCGGAAGAATATCAAAAAGTAATTGAATTATCCAATAGGATTCAAAAAGCATACGATTAAAGAGGCAGCGGAGGAAATCCAGGAAATCCATAGGTTTTTGCTCCTGTTGGAGCCCATTCCTTTAATAGGAAAGTCATCCATGGTAGATTACTTGGCTTTAAATTCTCATATTTTGGAAAAGGATCGCTTTTAATTATAGTAGGCATAGCTGCTTTCAAAGCTGTTTTATATCCTTTGAAATTATTAAATGTTTTGGATAAAATAGAACCATAATTGGTTTTCATTAAGTCCTCATTTTTAGGCTCGAATTTTTCTATAATTTTATTTAAAGGACCATAATTTATATTCTGGTCAATATCCGTAGCCATATTAATAATAGGTTTTGGATTTTTTACCGTAAATGCAAAATTAGCTGTCTCCGGTTTTGTTGCAATAGGAAGGGGAGCTAAAAACTTATCAATTCCAGCTATTAATAAATCTAGCTTATCAAATTGAGATAATATTTTTTCTTCTGTGTTTTGTAAAGCCTGTATCTTAGCATCCTGATTTTTTGCAATAGGAGCTCCGTCATAAGCATCCTTAATGATCTTATATTTAATCTCTGATTGCATTTTATCTTTCTTAGAGGTTAAAATCAATTCGTCTAAGACTACCACTTTCTCGGCCCATTTTGCTAGATCCGTTGTATATCTAGGAATATCGATTTTTCTTTCTACCGAATAATCCCTTCGAGGCTTTTGTTCCCTAAGAGTTCTTTTTTGATTTTGCAAATCAGATAATTGTTCTTGAAGAAATTTTATGTCTTCTTTTACTTTATCCAAATAAGTTTTTAATCTTTCTTTTTTAAATTCCTTTAATTGATTAGAAAGTTCTTTTTTTAAAGCTTCCACTTCTTTTTTAACTAAAGTTGCCGGATCTGCTAAAGGAACATGATGTTCAGTAGACCAGTTAACAAAGAGAGCCCAGGGGAAAGGATAAATACCCGTAATTGTAAGCCCAACAACAATAAATCCCCAGTTTACTTCAAAAGCTTTTATTGGAATATAAACGGTTGGAAAAGGAATAGGCCCAATTGGAGGGGGAATTCCTGTTGACCAACTTGTAGCTGGGTTTGCAACACTTGCAAGAGTAGCAAATGAACAATATCTTAGCCAATAAGAAATATCGCCATATCCTTTTTTACTTTTAGGAGAAAGATATGGGTCATCCTCTTCTGGGGGTTCACATGCAGCTTCTCCAATTGAATAATATCTATATTGTTCGTCATTTATAACTATAATCGAATACGTAGTAAAAGTACGAGCAATATCATCTAATTCCTTTTGATAACCTTCAATTTCCCCGGGGAGAGTATCATATCTTTTCCATAGAGAAGCGAAGAATTGTTCAATCCATATTCCTTCTAATTCTGTTTCGGTCCATTTTGTTTTTTCCGTTGAGTATTTTGTTTCGATAAGTTTATCGATCTCAATGCTAAAATTAAATAGGAATAAAATAAATTCACGTAATGAGGTTTTCTCAGTGTCATTTAGTTTTTTGTTATTTTTTTGTAAATCTTTTAAATAGTCCTCAGCGGCTGTAAAACGCTGTCCTATTTGGGCATTAGATTCGTCCCATTTTTGTCTTAATATCTTATAAAAATCCGGGGTAACTGAAAAGAAGGTTCCCTGAGCAAGATCCTTACAATAGTTATTGATTTTTGATTTTATTTTATCTACACTATATTTGTCTGTAAAATACCTTTCTCTTAGGAATTCAGATATTTTATTAATCATAGTGGTTGCAATAGTATTCTTATCAAAATAAGCCATTAATTTTTGGGATAGCCAAAAGTAATATTCTATAAGCTCGAATTCTTTTTCATCTGGCTTAGTTACTTTGGATTCATTTACCCCTTGTACAGCATCGGCCTTTAATTGTTTAAAAAGAATCTCTTCACTCTGATTCATTTCAACTCGAATATCGTCCATCTTTTCAGCCTCGGCTTTGGCTTTTACTTTACTGTCTTTGGCTATATCTTTATTTCTTTTATCCCAATCTTTCTTTTGTTTTTCAAAATCACTTTGTATTCCATCCCACCTTTTCTTTACCCCGCCTGTTTTATAAAAGAGTAATAATGATTCTTGAATAGAAAGGCTCCCATCGATAAGAGGCGAAAATTTTAACATTACAGGATACCAGGAAGGAATATAAAAATCAATTAAAAAGAATTTAGTATCGTTTAATTCTTTATAGGCATCATTCATTTTTGTAATTACCTCTTCCAAATATGTCTGATCGGGATCCGAAATATTTTCAACATAAATTTTATTAGGTTCTACTTTTTCTACAACCCCATTCACAGTAGGATAAACCTTATCCCCATCATAAGTAGCCATTGGAACATTTACTCTAAGTGTATCCCCGGCTTTAACCAAAATATTAAAGTTAACTGAAGAAGTATTTTCATAAAGAGCTTTGGTCGCAATATCTGGTTGCGATCCCTCGGTAATTGAAGAATCCTGTCCTAAAGGTATTTCACAAGAAAGATCTGATAATTCAATGGGAATATGAGGCACTAAATTATCATCTAAATCAACGGGGCAGGTGGTCAAATTTTCATTTAAAGGGACTGGAACAATTTCAGGTATTTCCGGCTCTGTTACCATTTCGCATAATTGAGCAGAGTGTATTTCCCGGAATGATTCAAGGGACTTACTCTGTAAAAGTTTTCGATTTCTTAAATAAACGGCCGAAGCTAATAAGCTTCCAACTATAATTGCATCTAAAGATTTTAAAGATTTAAGAATAGATTCAATTTGTTTTCTTTCTTTTTCAGATATAGATTTTGCAGCTTCTTTTACTCCCTTAACAGCATTTTTTTCATCTTGTATTCTTTGTTTTAATATAGATGAAATAATGCGGATAAGTCTTTGAAGATATTTTCCTCTATATGGTGAAGGATCTTCATTTTGAGACAAAAATTCTTTTATCTTTAATCCAATTACATAAACCATAAATGCCCAGGGAGCTACCTCAGTTATTTTTGAAATAGCATTTGCCATTTCTGTGCTCTTTTTATAATTGGAGGTTTTTCTATCAAATTCATCAGAATTATTGAACAAGTTTATATAATCTTCCCCGGATAAATTTTTTCCATCTAGGGATTTTAGGAAATTTTCAAAATCTTGTTCATAATAATTTGGATTTTCGCATAGAAGAAGTATTTCATTAAGATAGGATTCTTCTACATCCTGCCCAATTAAACCCCATAGCTTTTGAAGATCCCTATTATTTTTTACATAGGATAAAGCCTCATCATCAGTGAATTTTTTACTTATAACATCTTTTAATTGGGAAAGTAGAATATTTAGTAAAGAAAAAGCAGCAGTTTTTAAAGCGAGAAGAGTAGCGGGTTTTTTAAGGAACCCTTTATATTTCTCGATTTCCAAAGTTAGTTTTCCAAAGGCAGCTTTTATTAATTTATCTTTAAGACTCATAAACTGACAATTTCAAAATGTTGCCATAATTCTTGTGGATTACAGATAAAATATGTATTGTCAAATGATACCTTTATTTCCCCCCACCCCGGAGCATTAAAATCTATATCTATAATTTGAATTTCTTCTCCCTTTTCTATAATCCAATCCTTTTTTCTTATATCGGATTCCTGGTATCTAAATTGATGCAGTTTGCTAGATATTGCATATTTTGATCTAGATCTTATTATACTCCGGGGTTTTAATTCCGTCATTCTAATTATTTCTAAGGAACTTGTCCACTCTGGCCATTTATTTTTAAAATCATACCAATCAGTTGAATCCTTGCCAAAATGAATTGGATAACCATTAACTACGATGCTAAATTGATATTTTTCAATTCCATACCAATTCATAAAATATAAATTAACTCGCGTTTGCCTATCTTTAGATCCCCCTGGTTTTTTCCATTCTTCTAAACTTCTCATATAATGGCTTTGACTACCCATATCCGCTGGTCCTGTTTTAATAAGCCCCATGGGTTTAAGCTCTTTATCTACAGCATTTATCATTTTGAATTCCTCATTACCTATCCCCATAGATTCCTTGGGATCTTCAAATCTTTTAAAGTTAAGGGTTTCATATATTTTTAAAGCCTTCATTCAAGACCCATTAATTTAGTATATTTACGAACAATTAATTCAAAGGGAAATAATTCTTCCCTACTCATATTTTTAAAATTATTTTGAATATTCCCCCATCCAAAATAATTAGTATTTGGAATAGCTTCTAAAGCTTCTTTACTAAAGGGAATTTGAAATTCCAAATATTTACCTGTTTGAACTAACTCCTGAATATTATGATAATCTTTTTTTAACTTTTCAATAGGACGAATACTTCCAATTCTTAATTTTTCCTTATCCAATCCTCTTTCAAAATTGGCAGATTCAATAATATACCCTTGATTATCAAAACATGCTCTAAATGCCGATTTATATTGTGTTTTTATAACTAGAACCCATTTATTTTGAGATGTTGATTTATATTTTCTAGGTTTTGCCTTTATATAAATCCGTTCAAAATATTCCGGGGATAAACAGCTCTCAATAAAATCCTCAAAATTAGGAGTTCCATAATCAGAAATTTCTAGCCAAAGATCATTTCTATTACCCGCTAAATTAATTGTAGAAATTCTTGAAGAAAAATTTCGGGAACTCTGTAATAAACAATTCATTCCTTCTTTTACTTTGGCTTTTACGCCTATTTGCATAGATTTCTTAGGATCAATGCCTCTTTCAAAATTAACAGATTCTTTTAACCCAGGTTTTTTTCCAAGAAGCTCTGCAGAAGGTAATTTTATTTCCGAAAAGAACACATCAACATCACCGTCCCCCATAATATCACAATTATAAGCGTAATTATATTTAGGATTTTTTAAGTAACTTTTCACATATTCTCTCATTTCCTTTTTCATATCCGATGGAAAATGATCCCCAAAAAGATATTCAAAAGGTTCAAGTAAATCATAAGTTCGTTTTGCTCTTTCTAAATATTCATTAAAGCTTAGAGAATCCCCATAAACATCTTCAAAAAATCTCGGATTGGCATGTCCTTTTCCATCTCCATCATTTGTATAGATTTTAAGGAATTCCAGATCACTACTTGTAATTTTATTAATCCTAGCATTTATTCCAATATCCATAGATTGTTTAGGATCCATTCCTCTTTCAAAGTCTAATCTTTCATGAACCTTTGAAGCTGGTCCATAAAAGACATTATATTTCTTATCAACGATTCCGCGGACAAAATCTAAACTTTCATCAAGTCCTTCGTCCTCAAATTCTTCTTCCTCCGTTTGCTTTTGATACGCATCCCATAAATATTCTGCAGCATCAGCAATATCAATTAAAGCATAATCCTGATCTATTTCTTCATAAATCTTATCCGGGTTCAAAGAAGTAATTTTCCAATTCTCATTATCAATATATTCTGCATCAATACGAGGATTTGAAACTTTCATTTTTCTTAAAATTTCGCCATTATTCAAATCGATCATATAAAGAATGGAAACTTCAAAATCTTCCATAATATCTACAAATTCCCAATCATATTTTGGATGCCCTGCGGGATTATGAAAATTTTCTGGGGACACTTCATACTTCTGTTCAAGATCTAAAACTTCCCCTCTTCGAGTAAGTTCAAATGGGGATTCCTCGAATTTCTCAATTATTTGAGGAATTAAATGATGAACCCCAATACGAAGACTCTTTTTTGGATTTTGCCCTCTTTCAAATTCTATGTATTCTTTAATTATCATTTTGAGATTAAAACATTATTTGAAATAGCTGCTTGTTTAGCTTGCTGAACCAATCCTGTATTTACCCCTGGAGTTGCAGGCATTTTTGCATCCAAAGCAGTAGCCATAGTTTGTAATAATGGAAATAAAACTTCTCCTAAAACAGCATGATAATAAGGACCTGGACCTAACTTGGTTGCCTGATTGCCACTTGCTACAACTTCGTCAGCATTTATACTAACTTTAGCTGCAGCAGAAACATTAACTTCATTTTTAGTAACGATATTAAGCTTATCCCCATCTAACTGTATTAAAGATTCTTGATTTGCATGTTCAATTGTAATCATACTATCAGGCGAAATTTGAATAAAACTTCCGCGATAATACATTTGCATTCCACTATTTCTTTGATATATGATAGTTAATTCTTCATCGGGATCGTAGAGTAATACATGAGTTCCATCATAGTCATCTTTAATCCTTTCAATTAATTGGGTATCAATATTTTGAATAGTAGTATATTCAGGGGAATAAATATCACCATTATTAAACTGAACACGAACTATTTGTCCAATTTTAG
>Ga0255344_1004520_pt1 | contig 14060 bp, 9 predicted proteins | sample wastewater_treat_5_FD_192414 | JGI IMG/M metagenome (GOLD analysis project Ga0255344, IMG submission 192414) | Wastewater microbial communities from Lulu Island WWTP, Vancouver, Canada - plant18 | ecosystem: Engineered > WWTP > Wastewater > Unclassified | place: Canada: Vancouver, British... | reverse complement strand
CCCAACGCGTTGACCATTGCGGATTTGTGCATCACATAATCATAGGGAACATCACTGTAAGCAAAAACGACTTCGTCTACATCGAACTTCTTGATCAGTTCAGGAAGTTCAGATTCGGGGTAGATTTTGATGCCGTCCGGATACAGTTTTCCAGCAAGCTCGGTGGGATACTTCCTCCCCTCGATGTTGGGGATCTGGGTCGCGGTAAAAGCAACCACTTCATACTTCTCATTGTCACGATAGAAGGTGTTGAAGTTGTGGAAATCCCGACCTGCTGCCCCCATGATTATTGTACGAATACGACTCATATATTTCTCCTTTTATTTTTGTTTGTCTTTATTCTACATCACATTACCTGTGGTGATTGGATTCCGAGAGTGGATAATCCGTTTTCCAGCGCGATCTTGGCAGCTTTTACGAGCAAAACGCGCGAAAGTCTCGCGGAGCCTTCCGCCGAGAGCACTGGACATTGGGTGTAAAAATCATTAAAGACCTGCGCGAGTTCAAACGCATAAGTGGCAATAAGAGACGGCTTAAACTCCGCAGCCGCCTTCAGGATCACGTCAGGAAGCTGGGATATCTTTTCGATCAGATTGACTTCCACCGGCAGCATCTCATGCCCAAAAGCCGCTTCGCTTGGGACGGGTTGATTGAATCGGCGCAGGATACTGTTGGCACGCACGACCGCATATTGGATATAGGGCGCGGACTGCCCGTTGAAGTCTAGCGCGCTGTCCCAGTCGAACGTGACGATCTTAGTGTTTTCCCGCGCGACCATCGGGTATTTGATCGCTCCGAGTGCGACTTTTTCCGCTACATCCTGCATCACTTCGGGATCAAGGGAGGGATTCTTCTCCCGCACCACCTCGAGAGCGCGCTGCGTCGCTTCGCGGATCAGGTCGTCCAGCAGGACCACCGTGCCGTCCCTGGAGGACATGGTCACGTTCCCCGGCAGGTTCACAATCTCATACGCGAGGTGGCGCATTTTTCCAGCCCAGGGGTAGCCCATCAGCTCCAACACCTTGCTCATCTGCTTCATGTGCAGTGACTGGCGCACGTCGATCACGTAAATTGACTGGTCGAGGTCATATTCCTCGAATTTCATGATTGCCAGAGGAATTTCCTTGGTTGCGTAGAGCGAGGTGCCGTCCGAACGCAGGATGACCGCCACCCGGTATTCCTCTTTGGTGCCGAGTTTCTTATCCAGGTCAATGATGACCGGATTTTCAGGACGTCCATCCTCCGCCAACCCGCTTTGGATCAACCCCTCCACCAGGACCTTACCGGATTCTTCAACGTCGCTCTCAAAGTAAATGCGGTCGAAGTGTTCGCCCAGAAGCTCATAGACCTGCTGGAAGCCCTGCATAGACCACCCGCGCGTTTTCTCCCAGAGGGCATGGATTTGCGCGTCGCCGGCATCCCACCTGCCGAAATAGGCGCGCACCTGAGCCTGAAAGTCCGGATCATCCGCGAAACGCCGGTCGGATTCCGCGTAGAGGTCCGCCATCCAGCGCATGATGTCCTTGCCGGGTTGTTCACCTTGATGAAAAGTCTCGTAATTGCACATCCACTTGATTACGTGCAGGCCGATGTCGCCGATGTAGTTGGCGCGAATGACCTTTTTGCCGCTTGCCTCGAGGATGTTGCAGACTGAACCGCCTAAAATCACGTTGCGCAAGTGACCGACATGCAGCGGCTTGTGCGTGTTGGGGTTGGAATATTCCACCATCACCTGCTTCCCCTGTTTTTCCCGGGTACCAAAAGCCTCTCCCGCTTTCAGAACAGCGCTGACGACCCGTTCCGCGTACTGGCGCGGTTCAAAGTAGAGATTCAAATAACCTCTCACCGCCTCAACCCGCGAGAAGCCTGGCAAATCTGCCACCTGGTCCTTCAGAACTTCCGCGAGCGCCTGGGCTTTCTTTGGAACCGGGAGGGTCTTGTCCGGGTCCGCTGCCGCCAGCGGGAAGAGCGGCGCCGCGATGCCCCATTCCCCACTGAAGGGAATGCTGCGGAATTCCACCTTGCCAACGGGCAGCCCGCGCGAATTACAAAAACGGTCAATCAATTGCGTCAGTTGGTCTTTTACATCGTAAAACATAGGTCTCCCGGTTTTCCAGAAGGGATTATAACATCGAGATTCACAGGCAAGCGCATTGTTTGGAAATTGATGCACTGCTTTGGGGACAACGCCGCGTTAAACAAAAAAGAGGTTCCCCGCAAGAAGACCGGGGAGCCTCGGATGGGAATATCAGCAAACCTATTTGTTTAAGCTATTGAAACGAGCCATCAAGCGAGACTTGCGGCGCGCGGCGTTGTTCTTGTGGATGACACCCTTGGCAGCAGCCTTGTCCAAAGCGCGAATGGCATTGAGCACTTCCGCCTGGGACTTTTCGGTATCTTCAGCGCGAATGGCAGACTGAGCCTTGCGCAGGAAAGTGCGGGCGGATCCGCGGTAGACGCGATTGCGCAGGCGGGCAGCCTGATTTTGCTTGTTTCGTTTGATTTGAGACTTAATATTAGCCAACTTCTTCCTCCAAAAATAATTCCTATCGACTTGCAAAAGACTATTTTACAATAAATCCCTGATTTGTCCAGAGTTAGGAGGAGGATATTATCAACAAAACCCAAAAATCATTAATCTCAAAAGGATTTCTACGCAAAAAAACACTTAGTACGGATCCATAGAAAAAATTGATTGTTCTCGCATGGAGGGGGCTTGCTCCCTCCGAAATCATCCACTGTTGTAAATCAGGCGGCTGCACCGAGGTCCAGCTTCACTTTAGAAGATACCCCAAATCTGTTAATGTAAAACGTCGAGAACCATCATATGATATGTAATTCCTTATTCTCTCCGGTCACCATGTCACCCTCCACTTCGTTGCTGACCGGGTTGAGCGAGTCTTTTGACCCTCAGATCTCCGCACTTGACGGCGGGCGAGGCATTCCGTCCCCTACCCTGATGCCCTTATTCTTGTTTATTCGATCTCGAAGCCAGAGCTGCGTGTTTCGTCGTTTTGTAGTATAACCCGATGTGTCACTAATGGAGAATTTACGTGGAACAAGAAGAAAAGCGTCAGACATTTCGATACCTCGACTTCGTTACGGTCAGTTTTACAGTCGTTCTGATCCTATCTAACTTCGCGTCTTCTGCCAAGATCATCGACTGGGGCTTTTCTTTGGGCAAAGTGCGCATGACTTTTGATGCCGGTACCGTGTTTTTCCCCTTCGCCTACATCTTTGGAGACGTCCTGACGGAAGTCTACGGTTATGCCCGCTCGCGCCGGGTCATCTGGCTCGGATTTGGAGCCCTCGTTTTCAGTTTTCTGATGTTCCTCCTCATACGCCTGCTCCCCGGTGAAGCCGCCTGGCAGGAAACAGTCGGTCAGAACGCCTTTGACGCTATTTTGGGCGGTGTCAGCTTCGGCGGGATTGTCCTTTCCAGCATTCTCGGTTACCTGTTTGGCAGTTTTTCCAATGCCGTTGTCATGGCTATCATGAAATCGCTCACCAAGGGAAAACACCTCTGGGCGCGCACGATCACCAGCACCATCATCGGCGAGTTTGCCGACAGCATCATCTTTGTCGCCGTCGCCACTCTGACCGGAGTCTTCCCGCGTGAGCTGTTCTGGTCGCTGACGCTGACGAATTACATCTTTAAAGTCTTTGTGGAAGCGCTCTTCACCCCGGCAACGTACCGCGTTGTCAACTGGCTCAAAAAGGCGGAAGGCGTTGATACCTACTCGGACCTTTCCGACCTTACTCCGCTGGGTTTTTAACCATCGCCACTACATTCCTATCATAGAATGGAGCGGGAACTTTTTTCTTTACATCTTATTCCCTGACGTATTACTTTCATCTGATTCAATACCGATAAATTTAGAATTGCCAACATCAAACAATCCCATATCTGTTATTTTAATTTCCGGTATTACTGTCAAGGACATAAATGTAAGCACCATTACTGGTTCAAGACTCTCATTCACTTCTAATTCACGGTGTGCTAAATCGTGTATCCTGCTCAAGGTCGCACTTACCCATTCTCCGGACTGCGAACTCATAATCCCGCCTATCTCCATTGGCATATTATCAACAACCTGAGAATCCTTTACGAGAATTATTCCCCCTTCCTGTTCTATCAATTTCTCCACAGCAAAAGCCATATCATCATCATTGACACCAACAACGATTATGTTGTGGGAATCGTGAGCAATAGATACCGCTATCGCACCTTTTTTAATTCCATATCCTCTAAGCAACGCTACTGCGACATTGCCTGTGTTTTGATGCCTTTCGACTACAGCGACTTTTACGATATCTTCATTCGGATTGTAAACAAAATCTCCGTCATCGGAAAGTTCTATTTCAGCCTGTCCCTTTGCGGTCAGTACCCCACCCGGCAATATCTCTATGATATTCACTTTGTTGGATTTCAGAGAAAGCTTTAACTTGTCCTTGGAAAAGTCCTTAACTACTATTCTTCCTCTTACTTTTTCTATCGAATGTTTTTTAATGGGAAGTAAATATTCACCATCTCTGGCAATTTCCTTACCTTCAATAAAGACCCTCTTTACATTAAAATTTTCCAAATTATCCAGTAGAACAATATCCGCCCTGAGTCCCGGCGCTATAGCACCTCTGTCATAAAGTCTATAGCACTCCGCCGCATTTAAACTTGCCATTTGTATGGCTATGATAGGGTCCACACCTTTTCTGACACAAATTTTTAAATGGTCATTCAAATGTCCTTTTTCAAAAATCGTCTTTGTTTGTCTGTCATCAGAACATAATAAACATCTTCTTGAATTTTCCGGTGTCAAACCTTCCAGAAGGTTTTCCAAATCCTGACAAGCCGAACCTTGCCTCAATTGTATATACATACCTCGTCTTATTTTGTCATGCATTTCCTCAGGGGTTGAACACTCATGATCTGTCATAATTCCCGCTGAAACATACGCATTAAGCAAATTTCCGGATAGACCTGGGCTATGACCGTCAATTATTTTATTGTTTTCATAAGCAACCAACAACTTGTCAAGTACATCATCGTTTGCATTCGTCACACCGGCAAAATCCATAAACTCGCCTAAACCCGGTATTGCATCATTTTTTATAGGTTCTTTCATGGCTGCCGCATCAATTATTGCTCCTGCATTCTCATAAGGTGTTGCTGGTACGCATGAAGGTAACATCATCTTAATGTCCAAGGCGGTTTCTTCAGAGGCGCTGAGCATATAATCAAGCCCGTCAATTCCGCAAACGTTCACAATCTCATGCGGGTCGGCTATTATGGTTGTGGTACCGCACGGAACTATTAAACGTCCTAATTCCTCAGGACTTACATAAGACGATTCGATATGAATATGAGCATCGATAAAGCCCGGTATTGCATAAGATCCCTCAGCATCAACTACCTCTTCGGCTTCATATCTACCTACTCCAGCTATTCTCCCATTTACGACAGCTATGTCTCCGTTATAAATTTTTGAATTATATACATCTACTATCTTACAATTTTTAATCAACAAATCTGCTTTTTTTCTGCCTGATGAAACATCTATTAACTCTCTTAAATCTTTTTTACTGAGATTTCTCATTGTTTTCACCAATCTTTATTAATCATATAACTCTAATATTTGATCAAAATGCAAGAATTTTATAATTTCACTCATTGTGGTCAAGTTACCGCCTCCTCAAAACCGGCAATACAAATTACAAACTCCCCCTTGATCGGCGCTTCTTCAAGCTCTCCAAGGATTTCTGAAAGGGTGCCTCTGGTAATCCGTTCAAATTTTTTCGTCAGATCGTTTGCCAGTACCGCCCGCCTGTCCCCCAGAACTTCGATCGCGTTATTCAGAAAAGGCACCAATCGGTATGGGCTTTCATAAAAGACCAGCGTGTGCGGGTTCTGGGCTTCCATCCCAATGAAGCGTTTGCGCGGTCCTTCTTTATTTGGGGGAAAGCCTTTAAAGGTGAAGCTGTGCAGCGGCAGATCCGCGAGCGTGAGCGCGGCAATGACCGCGGACGGTCCTGGAATGACCTCCACTGCGATTTCCGCTTTGAGGGCTTCATGCACCAGTAGATAACCCGGGTCAGAGATGCCCGGAGTGCCCGCGCTGGTAATCAGGGCTATGTTTTCGCCTCGCTCGAGCCGTTCAATCAACCTTGGAACTACTTTTCGTTCATTGTAATTGTTCAGAGCTGTTTGCGGTTTGCTAATGCCATAGTGATTCAGGAGGATGCTGGATTTGCGGCTGTCCTCCGAAGCGATGAGATCCACGTTTTTTAGGACCTCCACCGCACGATAAGTGATGTCTCCAAGATTTCCAATCGGTGTTGCCACAAGGTAGAGCATAGTCTCACTCCAGATTTTGAAGATTGTATCATAAGGGAGATTGTCATGTTTTATTTTTTAGGCGTATTAGGAAAAGCATCCATTTAGTAATAGCTGCGTGTTCCTGGGATTGCAGTAAAAATTTTGCTCCCAATGATAGTCTTACGTCCCCAAACAAGACAGCCGAGCTAATTCCCTGCTGCGCAAAAGCAAGAGCTCAACCGTACGGAGGGAGCAAGCTCCCTCCGATGGTCTATGCCCGCCAGGCTATGCGTTTCTATCGCTACAGGTCCGTGACATACGCCTATTCAAAATCGTTCAACCTTGTACGGAGGGGGCTTGCTCCCTCCGATGGACTTCGCCCGCCAGTCTATGCGGATGGACTAATACCCTGCTTCGCGGGCACAAGAGCCCATCCGTACAGCTATGCGTTTCTATCATTACATTTTCCTGACTTACGCCTATTCAATATCGTCCAATCCTTGTACGGAGGGGGCTCGCTCCCTCCGATGCTCTTCCCCCGCCAAGCTAAGGAAGCTGATCCAACTCGCTTTTGGGTCAGCCTCTAAACCTAAAACAAAGCTCTCCCATGATAAAATTTCAAAAATCATTAATTTCAAAGGCATTCACACCATGGAAAGAACCGTTCCTGTCCGCTCATCTGAAGAAATCGACCTTTACCTGCGCACAATCTACTCGCTGTTGCGTTCCTCCAATGAGGTTCACATTCGCACCCTTGAGGAAGTGCACGCCGGGATGAACTCCTCGCTCCACACCAAATCCCGCGAGGATTCTCCTGACGTTTCCGCGCTGCTCTATGCCCTGATGCGCCTGCCTGAGGTTATTTTTTTCGTCAAAAAGGTTGTCCTGGGGCAGTCGGCTGCCAACCTTGCCAGCTATGGCTACGGAGATGTTGAAACCTGGCAGCAAGTCAGCGCCAAAGCGCGCCGGCGGCGCTGTTTTTACGACGGCGGCGAAATTCTCGCCTGTTACATTGCGTCCCGCTCTGACATCGACGATGTTGTCCCCGCCCTGACAGCTCTGCAGATCGAATGGAACAAGCTGCACTTCCTGCTCAATGCCCTCCCCGAAGGTCTGCTGGCTGAAGCCGGTCCTGCCAACCCGCTTCAGTTTCAGGAGCTCGCCAGGTATCTCCAGATTAAGGAAGATGACCTCGTCCGACTCTACACGCTGATGGGTGACAATTTCCAACCGTATATGTCCCATATCGCAGCAGAAACCAGCGACATCACCGTCCAGCTCGTAAGCGGCTCACTCAACGACTATCGCAAAGCGACCGAAAGTTGGTGGAATAACATTGAGTCCCGCGTTCCTGCCGTGACCAGCCAGCCAATCTACTTCGTCTCTTCCAACACTCACAGCCTTGCCAACCTGCTTTCCGGTTTCTCGCTCAACAAACGCGCAGAATTGCTGAACTTCATCAGCGAGGACGAGCCCGCCTTACACGCGGAATGGGAAGAAATACAGGAAGACGCCAACAAAGCCAGTCAGGAAAACTTCTTCTATTACGCGATGCGCAAGTTTCTTTCCGCCCATCCCGAAAGTTCGCTGGATGCCGAACAAATCGCGTTTGAAGAAGATTGCGGCATCACCCGCCTGAGCAGTGTCCACAGCTTCGATGTAGACGCCAGTGTGATGGAGCTCTACAAACTGAACCCCTGCACCATCGATCCGCGCCTCATTCCGGGCGGAAATGCCTCAAATCTCGCCTTCCTGCAAGAGAGCGATGCCATTATTCTCAACATTGACTATCCGCTCGGCTTCGCTGCGTACAACTTGCTGACAAAAATCGCCGAAAACACCAACACCATTCTCGGCATCTACATCATGGGCAAGGCTGCCAGCCTGAATGGCGTGCGCGGAGATGTCATCCTGCCGAATGTGGTCTACGACGAACACTCCCTCAACACCTATCTTTTCAATAACAATTTTACCGCTGCGGATATCGCGCCCAATCTCAACTTCGGGACTGTTTTGGATAATCAGAAGGCGGTTTCTGTCATGGGCACCTTCCTCCAAAACCGCAATGTGCTCGACGTCGTTTACCGCGAAGGTTACACAGACGTGGAGATGGAGGCTGGTCCCTATCTCTCGGCTGTCTACGAGCTTTTCCGCCCGCAACGCCACCCGGTCAACCAGATTGTCAATCTCTACGGACTTCCCTTTGACCTGGGAATCCTCCACTACGTTTCAGACACTCCCTATTCCAAAGGCAAAAACCTCGGAGCGGGCGGTCTCTCGTATTTCGGCATGGACTCGACCTACGCGGTTTCCCTCGCGATCCTCAAACGCATCATCTCGCTTGAAAAGCTGCGCCTCCAATAAAAAAACCTCCCCGATCAAAAGAACGGGGAGGTTAGTCGTTTACATTAATCTCTCGCGCAATTTTGCCGCGCTTGCCTGATAGCCTTCGAGCTTTTCGCGTTCCGCCTGCACCACTTTTTCCGGCGCTTTCTGCGCGAAAGGTGAAGCCAGCAGTTTTTCAAGCCGCTGGATCTGGCTTTCAGCCTCCGCCAGTTCCTTCTCAAGCCGTCCGCGGTCGAGCTCACTGTCAGCATCAACATTCAAATTGAGGTATACCTCGATATCTTCAATGACTACAACAGTAAGCCCCTCGGTATTCGGTTTATTGGAGAGGATTTGCAAACTCTCTTCGTTCAACCCTGCCAGGTCAACCAGCAAGTTCTTGTTCTTGTGCAGAAACTCGCTTTTGCCCTCTCTTACCAGAACAGCGTCGATCGCCTTACCCGGCTCGATCTTGAATTCTGAACGCATATTTCGAATGCTTCGGACTAATTCCTGAACCAGTTCAAAATCCCTGACAGCCATTTCTTCCCAGGGCTCGTTGGTCATTCTTTCAGGCCATTTTGCAACAATCAGGTGTTCTCCCCAATTGTGGTCCCGGTTATCGAAATATGGATTGCTTTGGCAAGCATTTTTAAGGTAGCCATAAAGCGCCTCGGTGACATAGGGCGTGAAGGGATGCAACAGGCGCAGCATTATGTCGAGCACACCCGCCAGCGTGGCTGCTGTGCTGGCAGCCCGTTCTCCGCCTTTTGCCAGCTGCCGCTTGGAAGCCTCCAGATACCAATCCGCGAAGTCGTTCCACAAAAATTCATAAACCTGTCTTCCAGCTTCCCCATACTGGTAGGTCTCAAACAGGTTATTGACGCTGTTGACCGTCTGGTGTGTACGAGCCCAAATCCACTGGTCTGCCAGGCTCCAATTTGATTCAGAATTGATGGGAGTATCCACCTCGTTTACCGCGTTGATGACAAAACGCCCGATATTCCAGACCTTGTTGGCGAAGTTGCGGTTTCCCTCCACCTTCTTGACCCCCACGTTCTGGTCGTTGCCTGGGCTCGACCCCACCACCAGGGAGAATCGCAGGGCATCCGTTCCGTACTCGTTCATCAGTACCAGTGGGTCGATCACGTTGTTCTTGGTCTTGCTCATTTTCTGACCCTTGTCATCCCGCACCATACCGTGCAGGTAGACGGTGTTGAAGGGGGCTTGACCGGTGAAGAACAGCCCGTCCATCACCATGCGCGCTACCCAGAAGAAAATGATGTCATACCCGGTTTCCATCACGCTGGTCGGGTAGAAGTAATTAAAGTCCGGGGTCTCTTCTGGCCAGCCAAATACGGAGAAGGGCCATAGCCCCGAAGAAAACCAGGTATCCAACACGTCCGGATCCTGTTCGATTCTTTCCGAGCCGCACTTCGTGCAGACGCTCGGGTCTTCCCGCGCGACGATGACCTCCCCGCAGTCCTGGCAATACCACACCGGAATTCTGTGCCCCCACCACAACTGCCGGCTGATGCACCAGTCCTGAATGTTATCCATCCAGCTCAGGAAAACCTTGGTAAAGCGTTCTGGAACGAAAGTGATTTCGCCCTTTCGAACCGATTCGCCTGCCATCGCTGCCAGGCTGTCCATCTTCACGAACCACTGTGTTGAGACCAGCGGCTCCACGATTTCCCCGCCTCGCTGCGTCCTTGGAACATTCATCAGGTAAGGTTCTTCCCTCAGCACCAGTCCCGCTTCTTTCATGTCCGCCCAGATTTCCTTGCGGGCTTTAAAACGCTCCATGCCCGCATATTTGCCAGCGTTTTCGTTCAGCGTGGCGTCCTTGTTCATGATGTTGATCAATGGCAGGTTGTGGCGCTGACCGATCTCATAGTCGTGCGGATCGTGCCCAGGTGTGATCTTGAGCGCGCCAGTGCCGAATTCCCGGGTCACGTAATCATCCGCGACCACCGGTATTTCTCTTCCGAGGATCGGCACCAGAACCTTCTTCCCGATCAAACGGGCGTAACGCTCATCCTCCGGATGTACTGCCACGGCTGTATCACCGGGAATGGTTTCGGGTCGGGTAGTTGCCACCGGGATGTACTCCCCGCTGCCGTCTGCCAACATGTACTTGAAGTGATAAAGTTTGCCTTGCTCTTCGGAGTATTCCACCTCCAGATCCGAAACCGCGGTCTGCAGACCGGGCGACCAATTGATCATCCGCGGACCCTGGTATATAAGCCCTTGCTCGTATAAGCGCACAAAGGCTTCCCGCACCGCGCGCGAGAGTCCTTCATCCAATGTGAATCGCTCGCGATCCCAATCGCAGGAAGCGCCAAGCCTTCTGAGCTGATTGATGATTTCGCCGCCGTACTTTTCCTTCCACTGCCAGACGCGCGCCTCAAAGGCTTCGCGCCCCAGCGCCTCACGTGAAGTGCCTTCGCTGCGCAGCAAGTTTTCCACCTGGAGCTGTGTGGCGATTCCAGCATGGTCAGTTCCCGGCACCCACAGGGTCGGTTCGCCTTTCATGCGATGGTAGCGGATCATGATGTCTTCCGTGGCAACAAACATCGGATGCCCAAGGTGCAGCGCGCCGGTAACATTTGGAGGCGGGATGACGATTACAAATGGTTTGATGCTCGGGTCATGCCCGGGCAGGTTCGGGTCATTGGTCGGCTTAAAGTAGCCTTTTTCTTCCCAAACTTTGTAAATCTTTTCTTCATACTCTTTAAAATCATATGCCTTCGGCAGTTCAGTCATCCAACACCTCTCAATCCTTAAATAAAAACTTTCGCCTTTTGAGGGCGAAAGTTAACTTCCGTGGTACCACCTCAATTCGGTCTTAGGGACCGCGCTTGGGTCGAGCGCTAACGGGCTCTCCCGGGCTGGTCTATTCCCTTTTCAGGTTTCTTCAGCCAATCATTCCCGGCGACTTCACATCTCTGCTTTCTGCAGGCATTCTCATCACGTTTGCCTTTCTCTGTCAGCGCAGATCGAGGTTACTCCTCCGCGTCTTTTATTTTACCATATTTTCTTTTCGATAAATCATTTATCCATTGTGATGACCTGGTTCTCCCAGCGGTGCCAGCCTTCAAAACGCTCCTGGATGATTTTCTTGCCTTCACCGGGGTGCCGCAGACCCATCAACTCCAGATCCGCGTCCACCATAATGCGCACCAGCTCATGGAACTTGACCTTCGGTGACCAGCCAATCTTTTCTTTGGCTTTGGTCGGATTGGCAAGTAAGTAGTCCACTTCGGTCGGGCGGAAGTAGCGCGGATCGATCTCAACGTATCGCGTCCAATCCATGTCCGCATAACCAAAAGCCTCGTCCAGAAAATCCCGCACCGAATGCGATTCACCCGTTCCAATGACGTAATCATCCGGCTTTTCCTGCTGCAGCAGCATGTGCATTGCCTCAACAAATTCTGGCGCGTAGCCCCAGTCGCGTTTGGCGTCCAGGTTACCAAGGAAGAGTTTGTCCTGTTTGCCTGCCATGATCGCTGCGAGCGCACGTGTGATCTTGCGGGTCACGAAGGTTTCGCCGCGTCTCGGCGACTCGTGGTTGAACAGGATTCCGTTGACGGTGTACATCCCATAGCCATCGCGGTAGTTTTCAACCATCCAATAGGCATATAGCTTCGCCGCCGCATAGGGGCTCTGCGGATGGAAGGGCGTCTCTTCAGACTGCGGAGGCTTAGCAGAGCCAAACAACTCGCTTGTGGATGCCTGGTAAAAGCGCGTGCCGCGGTCAAGCCGGCGCACCGCCTCGAGCATGCGCGTGGTGCCCAAGCCCGTCACGTCGCCAGTATATTCTGGCATATCAAACGAAACGCGCACATGGCTTTGCGCCGCCAGGTGGTAGATCTCATCTGGTTTGGTGTCGTAGATCACGTCTCCAAGACTGCCGGTAGAGCCCATATCGCCGTAATGCAGGAACAATCTCGCGGTGCCGTCGATGATGTGCGGATCCTGGTACAGGTGATCAATGCGTTTCGTATTGAAGGTACTCGCCCTGCGGATGATGCCGTGGACCTCGTAACCTTTGTTTAAGAGGAATTCAGCCAGGTAAGATCCATCCTGACCGGTAATTCCAGTAATGATCGCTTTTTTCATGTGTTACCTCAAAGTTATATTGAAGAGGTAGTATACCCCACCCGCGTCAATACAACCGAAACTCGCTTTTTTCTTTCTCGAATATTTCCGCATGCAAAACATGGGTCGTCGGCACAAAGTTCATGAAACCGCGGGTGATCACCAGGCTGTTGGTCTTTGCCCCGCCAGGGAAGAAGCTTACGCCTTCAAGGACAGCTTTGGATGTGGTCAGGATGGGAGTGACCGCCGTTGCGCAGAAAATCAAGTCTTCAGCCGGCGCCAGGTCATCCTGGGTATAAACCTCATTCAATCGCACGCCCATTTTCTTCAAGCGTTCTTCATCTTCCGCGTTTTTCGGCTTCCAAATTGCCTGCATCTTGCCGCCAAGCAGTCTGATGGCTGCCGCGGAAATAACACCTTCCGGCGCGGCGCCGATGCCCATCACAGCATGCACACCCACGCCCTTGAAGCAGCTAAACACGCAAGGCATCAGGTCGCCGTCCATGATCAGGCGCACCCTGGCTCCGGTGGAGCGCAGCCGCTTAATCAGTTCCTCATTGCGCGGACGGTCGAGCACCGTGATGGTAAGTTCACGGTTGTCCCGTCGTTTGAGGGCTTTTGCAAGCCGCCGAACGTTCTCTTCCGGCGCAAGGCGGATATCCACGTAATCAGCCGCGTCTTTTCCTACGCATAGCTTGTCCATGTACGTATCCGAAGCCTGGATCAACCCGCCCGAAGGCGCGGCAGCCAACACGCATACCGCTCCTGAATTGAGGTTGGCGGTCGCGTTGGTGTTTTCCAGCGGATCGACTGCTATATCGATTTGAACATCCCCATCGCCGATGCGTTCACCAATGAACAGCATCGGAGCGTCATCACGTTCGCCTTCACCGATCTTCACATTGACGGAGATACCAGGGATCTTATTGAGGGATGAACGCATTGCGTCCACCGCTGCTGCATCAGCCAGATTTTTATCGCCCTGACCGGCTGCCCGTGCGGCAGCGATTGCCGCGTTCTCTGTTACTTCTAATAATTGCCAGGACAAGCTTTTGTAAATCTGTTTCAGTTCGCTCGCGGTTTTTTCGTTGGTCATATCTCTCCTTTTTGATTAACCATTTATACGCCGTGTTTATATTATACCCACTCAAACCTCCCCAATTACGACTCGTTATCTCCGGTTTGACATCACACACCCGAATTTCCATTGCCTGGGTTATAATTTTTATTCAGAAAAATACCATAGTAATCCAAGGAGAGTTCCATGAAGAAACGAAGTATCCTCTTGTCAGTCATTCTTGTCCTTCTCATCCTCCTTTCA
>Ga0255344_1004511_pt1 | contig 14089 bp, 7 predicted proteins | sample wastewater_treat_5_FD_192414 | JGI IMG/M metagenome (GOLD analysis project Ga0255344, IMG submission 192414) | Wastewater microbial communities from Lulu Island WWTP, Vancouver, Canada - plant18 | ecosystem: Engineered > WWTP > Wastewater > Unclassified | place: Canada: Vancouver, British... | reverse complement strand
TTATGTTAGTGCATCAACAGTTGGTGGAATGACACAGACTGCTCCATCTGGAACAGGAGATCAAGTTCAAATAGTAGGATACTCTCATACATCAGCGATTATATATTTCAATCCACAGTATACTATAGTCGAAGTATAGTTAACAAACTAAAGGAGATTATATCATGGCAGAAGCAACACTTGTAAATATTGTAGCAACTTACTCTGCTGAACCACAAATTATAGGGTTGTGGCAATATGCAGCTGGTGTCCCTGCTGGACTACAGACACCTGCACCAATTGAAATTACTCTACCAAGAATATCCAACGACAATCTTTCATATAGACACGCACCAAATGTTGATATGAGTGGCAGAACTTATATTTTTAATTTGGAAGCAATTTCAGTTGCATCTAAATCTGAAAATTACGATATTAGATTTTTCAATAAATACGATAATAATCCTTTAACCTTAGTAAAAACAATTAATGAATTTTTGGTTTATACCGCAGTCCCATATTCAATAGTTGATAGTACATTCGATACATTTATTGTTAGAAACAGAGATATTACTCCAACAAATAAAATTTACTTTCACGTTGTAAACTATGCTGGAGTTGCAACAGGACCAATTGATATAGAAATTATTTATCAATGTTATCAAGATAGAACTTTTTAATGTTGGGGGCGATAACTCATAATGGAAAGAGTTAAACCAATATGGGGAGGAGACGAAGATCTATCTTCAAAGATTTTAGATTGGCAACAGAGTGTAATAGATAAGGATCTAACTTCCCCACCATTATCACCATCACTAGGAGATAGATATATAATTGCAGCTCCTGCATCTGGAGCTTGGTTGACAAATGATGCTAAGATAGTTGAATGGAAGGGATATTGGGATTATACTACCCCAAATGATGGTTTTGCAGCTTGGGTTGAAGATGAGTCTGCAATCTATATTTATATTGGTGATTATCCAACAGGAGCATGGACACTTTTATCAACTGGAGGTGGTATTTCTGGATACTCTGGTAGAAGTGGATATAGTGGTGCAACATCTGCTTCTGGATATAGTGGTATATCTGGATTCTCTGGAATTAGTGGATATTCTGGATATAGTGGAATAGGAACATCTGGATATTCCGGTCTATCTGGTTATAGTGGACTTCAGGGATTCAATGTTCCTAATATTCCATACTATTTCTCAGAGACATTAAGTGGAGATCCAGGATCTACTTATATTGGATTTAACTCTTCTACCTATTCTAATGTAACAGAAATCAGAATGAGTGAAGTTGCGATTGGTGGTATTAATGCAGCTCCATTCTTAAATGATCTTATAAAATCTACATCCAGTACAAAATCTACAGTTTCAATTCGTTATCAATTTAATCAAGGTCAATACTTCCAATTTGATATTGAAGATGGAATAGATAACGGTACATATTGGACATTTACTGGACATTGGGAAAATAATGGCGGCGGTAATTTTGTACAAGATCAATATGTAAGAGTTGTATATACATTTGTTGGAGATAAGGGTGACTCTGGATATAGTGGATATGTTGGAATTTCAGGATACTCAGGTATATCTGGATATAGTTCATATTCTGGTTTTTCAGGTTACTCTGGATTACAAGGAGAAACTGGCCTATCTGGTTATTCTGGTATTTCAGGTTACTCCGGAATCGGAACAAGTGGTTATTCTGGTATTTCAGGTTACTCCGGAATCGGAACAAGTGGTTATTCTGGTATTTCAGGATTTTCAGGTATAAGTGGTTTCAGTGGAATTTCTGGATTCTCCGGTATTAGTGGTTACTCCGGTATTAGTGGTTATTCTGGAGAATCTGGAATAAGTGGTTATAGTGGAACATCTGGGTATTCTGGAATTTCTGGATACTCGGGTATATCAGGTTATAGTAGTTATAGTGGATATTCTGGTATATCAGGTTATAGTGGAATTTCTGGTTATTCTGGATTTAGCGGTTATAGTGGAATTTCTGGTATATCTGGATACTCAGGAATATCTGGATATTCTGGTATTTCTGGTTATAGTGGCGAACAGGGTGCTGTTGGTCAAAGTGGATTCTCGGGTTATTCTGGTATTGATGGTACATTAGGAACATCTGGATACTCAGGAAGATCTGGTTACTCTGGTATAAGTGGTTATTCTGGAATAATTGGAACATCAGGTTATTCTGGACTTGAAGGAGCATTTTCTGCTTCTGGTTATAGTGGAATTAGTGGTTATAGTGGACTTGAAGGACCACAAGGTATATCTGGATACTCTGGTTTAACTGCAGAATCTGGATATTCTGGATATTCTGGACTTACTGCAGAATCTGGATACTCAGGTATCTCAGGATATAGTGGAAGATCTGGTTACTCAGGTATATCAGGTTACTCGGGTGTATCTGGTTATAGTGGAGATGTGGGTCCACAAGGAACATCTGGTTTTTCTGGTACATCTGGATATTCTGGTCTTGATGGTATTATAGGACAACATGGAGATTCTGGTTACTCTGGTATAAGTGGTTATTCTGGAATATCAGGTTATAGTGGAACTGTTGGTCCACAAGGAACATCTGGTTACTCTGGTATTTCCGGATATTCTGGTATATCGGGAATAAGTGGTTATAGTGGATTAACAGCAGAATCTGGTTACTCCGGTATCTCTGGTTATAGTGGAATTTCAGGATTTTCTGGTATAAGTGGTGTAAGTGGTTACTCAGGAATTTCAGGATATTCAGGAATTTCAGGTTACTCTGGTATAAGTGGTATATCAGGTTATTCTGGTATTGTAGGAACTTCAGGTTACTCTGGAATTTCAGGTTACTCAGGTATAAGTGGATATTCTGGAATAAGTGGTTATTCTGGTGTTCAAGGTTCCGTCGGTCAAAGCGGTTATTCTGGATTAGAGGGTCCTCAAGGAACATCTGGATATTCTGGTATTGCTGGACTATCTGGATACTCAGGTACACAAGGATCAGATGGAACTAGTGGATACAGTGGTATAAGTGGTTATTCTGGTGTTGCTGGTGATTACTCTGGATCTGGATACTCTGGTATATCTGGATACTCTGGACTAGGAACATCTGGATATTCTGGTATTGCTGGTTCATTTATTTCATCAGGTTATAGTGGTGTTAGTGGTTATAGTGGATTAGAAGGAATTTCAGGTTACTCTGGAATCTCTGGTCATAGTGGAATATCTGGATACTCAGGTATTTCTGGTTATAGTGGTATTGATGGTGAAAGTGGATACAGTGGGATTTCTGGCTACTCTGGCATAAGTGGTTATTCTGGAGTATCAGGATACTCTGGAATAGGTGCTTCTGGATACTCTGGTATTGTTGGAACCTCAGGATACTCTGGTATTTTAGGGACTTCTGGATATAGTGGAATTAGTGGCTATTCTGGAATTGAAGGAACATCTGGATATTCTGGAAGGTCAGGTTATAGTGGTATTTCAGGTTATAGTGGTATAACTGGAGAATCGGGTTATAGTGGAATCTCTGGTTATTCGGGTATTGTAGGAACATCTGGATATTCGGGTGTTTCAGGTTACTCTGGTGTTTCTGGATATAGTGGAATAAGTGGTTACTCTGGAACTATTGGAACATCTGGATATTCTGGTATTTCTGGATATTCTGGAAGGTCAGGTTACTCTGGTGTGAGTGGTTATTCTGGAATTGAAGGAACATCTGGATATTCTGGAATTCAAGGTAGTGTTGGACAAAGTGGTTACTCCGGTATAGAAGGAGTTGGAACATCTGGATACTCTGGTGCAAGAGGAGCTTCTGGATACTCTGGTATTGAAGGTTCTGTTGGAACATCTGGTTATTCTGGAATTAGTGGCTATTCTGGAATTGGAACATCTGGATATTCTGGAGCTGTTGGTACTAGCGGATATAGTGGAACAGTTGGAACATCTGGATACTCTGGAGTAGTTGGAACATCTGGTTATTCAGGTATAAGTGGATATTCTGGTACAGTTGGAACATCTGGATATAGTGGAATTTCTGGTTACTCTGGAATTGTAGGAACTAGCGGGTACTCAGGTATCTCTGGATATAGTGGTTTAAAAGGAGATCAGGGAGACCAAGGTATAAGTGGGTACTCTGGGATTTCTGGTTACTCTGGAATTTCAGGATATAGTGGAACAGTTGGTACTTCAGGTTATTCTGGTATTAGTGGTTATTCAGGAACAGTTGGTACAAGTGGATATTCCGGAACTGTAGGTACAAGTGGCTACTCTGGAATTTCAGGATACTCAGGAACAGTTGGTACAAGTGGATATAGTGGAATTAGTGGTTATAGTGGAATTTCTGGATACTCTGGTATTTCAGGTTATAGTGGAACTGTCGGGACATCTGGTTACTCAGGTATCGTTGGTACATCTGGTTATTCAGGAATCTCAGGTTATAGTGGTATAAGTGGATATTCAGGAATTTCTGGTTATAGTGGTACATCCGGAATGTCTGGATATTCCGGACTTCAAGGTTTTGTTGGTCAGAGTGGATTTTCTGGTTATTCTGGTATTGATGGTGTACTTGGAGGGTCTGGATACTCTGGTATTTCAGGTTATAGTGGTGCTGCTGGTGATTACTCAGGATCTGGATATTCTGGAAAAAGTGGTTATTCTGGAATGTCTGGATATAGTGGAATTGAAGGAGCATTTACTGCTTCTGGATATTCTGGTATATCTGGTTACTCTGGAACTATTGGAACCAGTGGCTATTCTGGTATTGTTGGTGATAGTGGATATAGTGGAATATCTGGATACTCAGGTATAAGTGGTTATTCTGGAACTGTTGGAACCAGTGGATATTCTGGAGTTTCTGGTTACTCGGGAGAAGTAGGAACTAGTGGTTACTCTGGAACTATTGGAACATCTGGATATAGTGGTATATCTGGTTATTCTGGTACGGTTGGAACTAGTGGATATAGCGGTATAGTTGGTACATCAGGTTACTCAGGTATTAGCGGATACTCGGGGGAAGTAGGAACTAGTGGTTATAGTGGTATATCTGGTTATTCTGGTACGGTTGGAACCAGTGGTTATAGTGGTAGTGTTGGTACATCGGGTTATTCTGGAATAAGTGGATATAGTGGTATATCTGGTTACTCTGGAATTTCAGGATATAGTGGAACTGTAGGAACTTCTGGATACTCAGGTACTGTAGGAACCAGTGGTTATTCTGGTATTTCTGGATATAGCGGTATATCAGGCTATTCAGGAACAGTTGGAACCAGTGGGTATTCTGGAACTGTTGGTACATCTGGTTATAGTGGAGCAACAGCTGCTTCCGGTTATTCTGGTATTAGTGGATATAGTGGTGTTGTAGGAACATCTGGATACTCAGGAACTGTAGGAACATCTGGATACTCTGGTATTTCAGGTTATAGCGGAATTTCAGGATATTCTGGAATTTCTGGCTATTCAGGAACAGTTGGAACCAGTGGATATAGTGGTATAGTTGGTACATCTGGGTATTCTGGAACTAGTGGTATTTCTGGGTACTCTGGAGTTTCAGGTTATAGTGGTATTAGTGGTTATTCTGGACAATCAGGATACTCAGGTATCTCTGGATATAGTGGAACAGTCGGAACAAGTGGATATAGCGGAATAAGCGGATACTCTGGAACAGTTGGAACATCTGGATATAGTGGTATTTCTGGATATAGTTCATACTCTGGTATATCAGGATACTCAGGATTAACTGCTGCTTCTGGTTATTCTGGTATTAGTGGATACTCTGGTATATCAGGTTATTCAGGAACAGTTGGTACCTCAGGTTATAGTGGTATCTCTGGATATTCTGGTACAGTTGGAATTAGCGGATATTCCGGAACTGTTGGAACCAGTGGATATTCTGGTATTTCGGGTTACTCCGGAATTTCAGGTTACTCAGGTATTAGTGGTTATTCATCTTATTCTGGTATATCAGGATACTCAGGATTAACTGCTGCATCTGGTTATTCTGGTATTTCGGGTTACTCCGGAATAGTCGGTACAAGTGGATATAGTGGAATTAGTGGTTACTCTGGTATATCAGGTTACTCAGGTATAGTTGGTACAAGTGGTTATAGTGGAATAGTTGGTACATCAGGTTATAGTGGTATATCAGGATATTCAGGAATCTCTGGATATAGTGGAATAAGTGGATACTCATCTTACTCTGGTATTTCTGGATACTCGGGATTAACAGCTGCTTCTGGATACTCTGGTATCTCTGGAATTAGTGGATATAGTGGAATTTCAGGTTATTCAGGTATTAGTGGATACTCTGGTACAGTTGGTATATCTGGGTATAGTGGAATTTCTGGTTATTCTGGAACTGTAGGAACATCTGGGTATTCTGGAATTAGTGGCTATAGTGGAATTTCAGGATACTCGGGTATTGTTGGAACATCTGGTTACTCAGGAATTTCAGGATATAGTTCATATTCTGGTATTAGTGGATATTCTGGATTAACTGCTGCTTCTGGTTATTCTGGTATCGTAGGAACATCTGGTTATAGTGGTATTAGTGGTTATTCTGGAACTGTAGGAACTTCTGGATATTCCGGAATAGTTGGTACAAGTGGTTATTCTGGAATTTCAGGATATAGTGGAATAAGTGGATACTCCGGTATAAGTGGATATAGTGGAACTGTTGGAACATCAGGTTATAGCGGAACAGTTGGAACAAGTGGATATAGTGGAATTTCTGGATATTCTGGTACAGTTGGTACATCTGGGTATAGTGGAATATCTGGTTATTCTGGAATTAGTGGCTATAGTGGAATTTCAGGATATTCTGGTGTATCTGGTATTTCCGGTTATTCCGGTACAGTTGGAACTTCTGGTTACTCAGGTATTGTTGGAACATCAGGATATAGTGGAATATCTGGATATTCTGGAAGATCTGGTTATAGCGGAATAAGTGGTTATTCTGGAATTGATGGTTCAACTGGAACATCTGGGTATAGTGGATACTCTGGACTTGAAGGAACATCTGGTTATAGTGGAAGGTCTGGTTATTCAGGTATATCAGGATATAGTTCATATTCTGGTATCTCAGGATATTCAGGAACTATAGGAACCTCAGGATACTCTGGAATTTCTGGTTATAGCGGTATTAGTGGTTACTCTGGAATCTCAGGATATTCAGGAATTGTTGGTACTAGCGGATATTCCGGAATAGTTGGTACATCAGGATACTCTGGTATATCAGGTTATTCCGGAACTGTTGGGACTTCTGGTTACTCTGGAACAGTTGGAACATCAGGTTATAGTGGTATTTCTGGCTACTCAGGAATTAGTGGGTATTCAGGTATAGTCGGAACAAGTGGATACTCAGGAACTGTAGGAACATCAGGTTATTCTGGAATCTCTGGATATAGTGGAATAGGAACTTCTGGTTACTCTGGTATCGCTGGAACAGGGACATCCGGTTACTCAGGTATTTCAGGATATTCTGGAACTGCTGGTACTTCTGGATACTCAGGAGTTAGTGGTTACTCTGGAACAGAAGGAAATGCAAATGTTCTTTATGGAGCAGGAGATCCTCCAGATCCAGCTGGATATGCAGAAGGGACAATTTATATTAAAACAGGAGTCACTATTACAAGTGGTTATTCTGGATACTCTGGACTTGGAACATCAGGTTATAGTGGTAGTGTTGGTACAAGTGGATATTCAGGATCAGTAGGAACCAGTGGATATTCAGGATTAACTGCAACATCTGGATATAGTGGTATATCCGGATACTCTGGTATTAGTGGGTACTCTGGAATCTCTGGTTATTCTGGAACTGTTGGTACAAGTGGTTATAGTGGTGTTGATGGAACAGGAGCATCTGGATATTCTGGTTATTCGGGTATTAGTGGCTACTCTGGTATTTCTGGATATTCAGGTATTAGTGGTTACTCAGGAATTGGAACATCCGGATACTCAGGTATAAGTGGTAGTGGTATAAGTGGTTATAGTGGAATTGTAGGAACATCTGGATATAGTGGAACTGTAGGAACTAGCGGATACTCGGGAATTTCAGGTTATTCTGGAAGATCTGGATATAGTGGTATAAGTGGTTATTCCGGTACAGTAGGAACTTCTGGATACTCAGGTATTTCTGGATATAGCGGAACTGTTGGGACTTCTGGTTATTCAGGTACAGTTGGTACTAGCGGATACTCAGGAATATCTGGCTATAGTGGTATATCAGGATACTCAGGTATTAGCGGATACTCTGGAATTGGTGGAACATCTGGCTATAGTGGAACTGTTGGGACAAGTGGATATTCAGGAACTACAGCTGCTTCTGGATACTCAGGTATATCTGGTTATTCCGGAAGATCAGGATATAGTGGTATTTCTGGTTATAGTGGTATTGATGGAACTGGAACTGCTGGAGAATCTGGTTACTCTGGCATCTCTGGTTATAGTGGATTGGGATCTTCTGGATATTCTGGAACTGCTGGTACATCTGGCTACTCAGGAATTAGTGGGTATTCAGGTATAGTCGGAACAAGTGGATACTCAGGAACTGTAGGAACATCAGGTTATTCTGGAATCTCAGGATATAGTGGAATTTCGGGTTATTCTGGTATCGCTGGAACAGGGACATCCGGTTACTCAGGTATTGAAGGAGCATTTACTTCATCTGGTTATTCTGGATTGTCTGGATACTCAGGAGTTAGTGGTTACTCTGGAACAGAAGGAAATGCAAATGTTCTTTATGGAGCAGGAGATCCTCCAGATCCAGCAGGATATGATGAAGGCACAATTTATATTAAAACAGGAGTAACTATAACAAGTGGATACTCTGGTTACTCTGGTGTAGCAGGAACAGGAACTTCTGGTTATTCAGGTATAAGTGGTTATTCTGGTGTTGATGGTACTGGAACTTCTGGTTACTCTGGATATAGTGGTATTGCAGGAGTTGGAACTTCTGGTTACTCTGGATATAGTGGTATTGCAGGAGTTGGAACTTCTGGATACTCAGGATACTCAGGTAACTATGGTGCTGGTAGTAACATAAGATTATTTACATGGACAATTGTCAATCCAGTTGGTGGACAAGTTGTTCCTGGTCCAAGATTAAGAGAAGCTCACACAGCTACAAGAGTTGATGCCTATGTAACAGCAGCAACTAACTGTGTAATAAATATTGAAGAAAGAGATTCTGCTACACCAAATACTGCAGGAACTGATTTATTGACATCAGACTTAACTGCAACTACATCAGGTGCATCATCAACAAACTTTGCAAATTCTGGACTTGCAGCTGATAACTGGTTAAGTTTAACAATTACTTCAATAAGCGGAACACCAGGTATCGTTTCAGTAACACTATCTACAACTGTTTCTTAAGAAAGGGAATAGTATGAAAGCGAATATTCCATTGAGGAATTTCAGTGATTATTTCTTTGAAAATGTTTCTGTTGGGTATTCAAATCAAATACAGATAACTTCTACTTGTAATGCTAAATGTATCTTCTGTTCTAATGAACAGAATCCATTTGATATTAAAAGATGTTCATTTAGATCATTAGAGGAAATAGAAAAAGTAGTTTGGGCAACAAATGAAATTAATGGTTCAATAAGATTGAACGAAAGTTTACCAGGAAGAATATCAGAAGGTGAAGCATTTTTACACCCAGATCTTTTTAAGATTTTACATGTTATAAGAAGAAAGTTTAATAATGTTATACGAATTACTACAAATGGATCAATGCTTAAACCAGATCTTATTAAGCAATTGAAAAATTATCTTCCAATTGAAGTTAATATTTCAATTCCTTCTATAAATAAAGAACATTGGAAAGAAACTTTTAATTTACAAGATGAGCATTATTATAACGCTATTAATTCGTTTTCAATAATGTCTGGATATGATATCAGAGTTACTGCTAATATAACTCCAATGCCAGCATGGATAGGATGGAAAGAACTAGAAAATACTTTTGAGTTTTTATCTAAAAATGTTCAATACACAACTATATATGCACCAGGATATACAAAAGATTCTAAGATAGTAGATAAACTTAAATATGATAAAATGGAATTATCTATTTTCTTAGAAAAAATGAATAAGAAATATTCTCTTCCATATGATTGGAGTTTAGATCCACGAAAAGCTTTATATATCAGTTATGATTTAATAACAAATAATATTTGGAAAGCATACAATAACGGTAGCAGGAATTTTTTATGGTTGACTTCAACATCAGCAAAAGAAAGATTTGATAAACTAATTTTTGAGTTATGTTTAGGAATTCCAATAAATAATACTGTAATTGAAGTTCCTAATAATTCTTATGGTGGCAATATAGAATGTGTTGGTTTATGGATGATTCAAGATATAGATGACGTATTAAAATCACTTGATTTTAAACCAGACCAGATTTTTATTCCTGGTGGGTTCTTAGATAAATATGGCTTTGATTTACAAGGAGACAACATACTAGATTTATTTAAAAAACACTCTAGTTTGTATATTGGGATATTATAAAGAATGGCAAATCAAACTGATACTTATGATGCAACTGCTACAATTACAGTTCCTGCTGGAGTTGCATATTATGAAGTTGCATGTACAGGAGGTGGAGCAGGAGGATCATACACTGGTTCAAAAGCTGCTAGACCTGGTGGTGGTGGTGGTGGAGGTGGATACGCTCAAACTCTAAAAGTAGATGTTATCCCTGGAAAATCTTATACTGTTACAGTTGCTGCTCAAGTTGCACATCAGGTTGCTGGGCAACCATCAAAGTTTGTAGGAGAAGGTGGAACAATATGTAATGCTAATGGTGGTGGTACATCAAAAACTTATGCTGGTGGGAAAGCTGGTGCTGGTGTTTCTGGAGATACATTAAAATCAGGTGGTGCAGGCGGAAACGCATCTAACACCAACAACTATGGTGGAGCTGGTGGTGGAGAAGGAGGATCATTAGGAGCAAACGGTGTTGCTGGTAAAGCTAATACTACATCAACAGGTGGAGCTGGAGGAACAGGTGGAGCTGGTGGAGATGGTGGAAAAGGAGGAAACAATGGAGCAGCAGGATCTGACGGAACAGCACCTGGTGGAGGTGGAGGCGGCGCAGGAGGTTCTAGTAATACAGCAGGAAAAGGAGCAGCAGGAAGAGTAACTCTAACATATGTAATACCTGAATGTGTACCACAAAATATTATTTGTGTTTAAAGAAAGGAAATGAGAATGTGGAATAAAAAAATTAAAAAAACAATCTATACCCTCGATATTGATAATGCATATTATAAAGAATTAACAGATTTAACTTATCCATACATCAAAAAATATGCTCATAAAATTGGAGCAGATTTTCATATCATTAGTGAAAGAAAATTTCCTGAGTATCCAGTAACTTATGAGAAATTACAAATATATGAACTATCACAAGAAATGGAAAATGATTGGAATATCTTTATTGATTGTGATACTCTTATTCATCCAGATATGATGGACTTTACTGTTCATATTCCATTTGATCATGTATGTCATTTTGGTGAAGATATAGCTTCTTATAGATGGAAATACGATAAATATTTTTTACGGGATGGTCGCCATATAGGATCTTGCACATGGTTTGCAATAGCTAGTTCTTGGTGTACTGAGTTTTGGAAACCAATAGACGATATGACACTTGATGAAATAGAAGCAAGTATTTTTCCAACAAGAAAAGAACGAGATGCTGGAATAACACCACTTAGATTGATAGAAGATTATGTTGTATCTAGAAACATAGCAAAGTATGGATTAAAATATATTTCATTTGATTCAATTCTAAAAAATTTGGGTCAAGATGGACAGGCTTTAATATTTCATAGATATATGATGCCAGTTGAAGAAAAAGTTGTTAGATTGAAACAACAAATGAGAGGCTGGTATTTGTCATGATAATTTATAAAACTACAAATTTAATAAATGGTAAAATTTATATTGGACAAGATTCTCATAATAATAAAAAATATATTGGTTCAGGAATATATTTACTTAATGCGATTAAAAAATATGGAAAAGAAAATTTTATTAAAGAAATATTATGTGAGTGTTTTTCAAAAGAAGAATTAGATGAAAGAGAAAAATATTATATAAAGTTTTATAATTCTAAAATACCAAGTGGATATAACATATCTAATGGTGGTGAAGCATCATGGAATATAGGACTTACAAAAGAGGTAGATGGTAGACTTTTTCATAGTTTAGAAACAAGAAAAAAGATAAGTGAATCTAGAATGGGAGATAAAAATTGGTCTAAAAGACCTGAAATGAGAGAATTTCATAGAAATCAAATGTTACAAAATAATCCAATGAACAATTTAGAAAACAGAAAAAAGATTAGTGGCAAACTAAAGGGGAAAAAGAAAATATATACTGAAGAAGGGTTAAAAAAGAAGACAGAATCTGCAAGAAAATTAATATTAGAAAATAATCCAATGAAAAATTTGGAAATAAGAGAAAAACATTTAACTATAGTAAAGTCAGAAAAATATAGAAAAAATATGTCTGATGTCACAAGTGGAGAAAAAAATGGAATGTATGGTAAAAAACATTCCACTGAAACTATAGATAAAATAAGAAAAAAAGCAAAAGAATGGTGGGAAAAGAAAAGGGAAGATGAAAGGAGAAACAATATTGAAAGCGATTTGGGATAATGATACGATTCAAATTGAAGTAACGAACCATTGTGTTAGACAATGTGCTAATTGTTCAAGACATGTTGGTCATCATCAAGAACCATTTTTTATGGATTTTGAGTTTTTTAAACAGTGTGTAGATAGTTTAGTTGGAACAAAGTGCATGATTGGGCTGCAAGGTGGCGAGACACTCTTACACCCAGACTTTGAAAAGATGTGTGAATATGCTTCATCAAAATTTCCAAAAGAACAATTAGGATTATGGACTACATTTCCAAAGGGATTTGAAAAATATAGAGAAATAATATGTAATACTTTTTATCATATTTTCTTAAATGATCATACAAGGGATGACATATATCATCATCCTGGTCTTGTAGCTATAGAAGAGATAATAAAACATAGAAAACTAATGTGGGCAGTAATTGATAAATGCTGGGCACAACAATGTTGGTCAGCATCAATAAATCCTAATGGTGCATTTTTTTGTGAAATAGCTGCTGCATTATCTCTATTATTTGGTGGAAAAGGATGGAACATAGAACCTGAATGGTGGTGGAGAACACCAAAAGATTTTACAGAGCAAATTGAAAAGTTTTGTCCTAAGTGTGGATTTGCAATTAACATAGCAAGACGATCTAGTAATGATGATATTGATGATATATCTCCTTTAAATTATGAATTACTTAAAGATACATCTCCAAAATTGAAACAAGGTAGATATAAAATTCATAACTTACAAACAGTACAAGAACTAGAACCATTAGCTTCGTATAAAGATTTGGAATATAGAGAAAACATAGCTAAAAGATATGGAATATTTTTGATGCATAATGAATATGATTTTTTAACTCCTTATTTATATAAAAATTTTAGAATAACGAATTTGTAATTAGAAAGGTTTATATTATATGAGAATACTGGTAGCAGGTGGAGCTGGATTTCTAGGATCAAATTTATGTGAAAGGTTATTAAAAGATAATCATGAAGTCTTATGTTTAGATAAGTATGGAATTAATGTTAATGACAATGTTAAAAATCTTTTAAAATATAAAAATTTTAAAAATGTTGCATACAATATTATATATCCCGTTTATAGAAAAGAAAAATTTGACCAGGTATATAATTTTGCTTGTTTTGCTGCACCAGGAAAATATAGACAAGACCCAATTAATACAATAAAGTTAAATATACATGGAACTATAAACTTACTAAATTTTGCAAAAGATAATCATGCTAAATTTTTTCAAGCATCTACAATAAGAATATATGATGAAGTTGACCATCTTGGAATTGATGCTTGTTATATAGAAGGGAAAAAATTTGCTGAATCAATAATCATGGATTATAAAAGATTATATAACATGGATGTGAGAATAGCAAGATTATTTAGTACATATGGACCAAATATGGATCTAAATGATTCTAGAGTTATTCCTCAATTTATTACAAAGGCTTTAAAGGGA
>Ga0255344_1004497_pt1 | contig 14116 bp, 14 predicted proteins | sample wastewater_treat_5_FD_192414 | JGI IMG/M metagenome (GOLD analysis project Ga0255344, IMG submission 192414) | Wastewater microbial communities from Lulu Island WWTP, Vancouver, Canada - plant18 | ecosystem: Engineered > WWTP > Wastewater > Unclassified | place: Canada: Vancouver, British... | reverse complement strand
ATAACTCTGGCGGGGTTTTCCCTGTGTTCTTCTTGCCTACACTCTTGTTGGCGCACTCTTTTGAGCAAGTCTTGTTTCTTAATGCTTGTTCCTTCGTATATGTTGGGAATGGATTCTGGCAAATCGTGCAAACTTTCCAGAACGGGTACACTCTCTTGCTGTTCCAGTGTTTCGGCGTAGGCAAATACTTTTCTTCCGCCTCGTTCAACAATACAACGATGGTTTCGGGAGACGATTTGGTCTGTATAATCCGATTGTATTCGGTAAGCGGTATGTTTGTTTTCATAGATAAAGCTCCTTTCAGGTTTACAAAACTCGAATGTATCTTTATCTATATTATAACACAATACGGGATGTAATTCAATTGCTTTATGGTAATGCTCCCACCCATTTATAGTTAGTATTTCTGTATCTTCTGACAAACACCCATAAATCCACTGAATCATATCTCGCACTTGGAATCCTGCATCTTCAATAGCACAAGCCATTCTGTGATAAGTTCGAGTGCCACCGAATGAAAGCAAGTGACCTCCCGGCTTTAACACCCGATATGCTTCCTTCCAAACATCTATGCCAGGCACATCATAATCCCAATGCTTACCCATGAAGCTAAGTCCGTAGGGCGGGTCCGTGACAATACTATCAATAGAATTATCAGGCAATTGCTTCATGGCTGTGATGCAATCACTGTTGAATAGCTTTATATGGTCCTTCGCAAATTCCACAGCTATATCGTTGCTTCTGTTATTCTTCCCGGTCTGCGCTTGACGGTCGGCAGGATGATCCTCGGGGGAGGCAGGTGTTTCAGGCAGGCCCACAGACCTATTGCAGTAGCCATCACCATATCATCATGACAGCCATCAACTGCACCATAGCGGCCATTAGGCTTGATCTCATAGGTATCCAGCTCGGAGAACACCCTGTCATCACGTTCATAGAATAGCTCATCGCGCAGGGCAGCGTTCAGGAAGTCTATTATCATCGGCTTGCTGACCGGGTTGGTATGGAATCCGTACTTGACGGGGATCCCCTGCCGGATCTTCTCGGGGTCAGTACGCGCGAAGATGTTGGGATAGTATTTCACTATCTCATCAAGGATAGTGAGGAAGTGATCACCCTCTGCCTCCACACTGGTCTTGTCATAGGAGTTGGATTCAGGGATGAACAGGGCATTATTGTAGAACTTGGCCAGCTGCACAGCTTTCCAGGCACCAAGGTCCTGATCAATATGACCTTTATATGTAGCAACCGTTTCCGGCACCCCTCCGTCCATGATCCCGTACCGGTCAAATACCCTCATCACAGTATAGTCAGCCTCTGGACTCCGGCCACCGATATCCATTGATACCACATACCGGTTGGATACCTGTTCCTCCTTATCAGGGTACATCCATATAAACAGGTTGCCACGGTCAGCCTGGATAAGCTCTATATCTTCGAGGGCAGTCTTGTCACGGATGGTCTTGCCGCGGATATCTCCCACAAACTCCGGATCCATCTTGTGTTTGCGGGCCTGATTGACATAAGCGGGAGAGAACACCCTTGCTCCGGTGGCCTGAAAGCTCTCTTCCCAGGTGCTCGGAAATTCACTCTTCATGCGCCACTCATCGTAGTTCTCACCATTCTTGAAGTCGAAATACCACTTAATGCCTTCAAGGGTAGCACCGAGGGACCAGAGATATGAGGCATAGGGTTCTGCGTCCATCCACTTGACAAATGCAGACAGGTCAGCCTCTGGGATATCTTTCTGATACAGCTCAATCTCAAACCACGGGACAAAGACAGGAGCATAGGCGCTCTTGCCATCAACAGCCGTCAGCCATTCCCGGTGAAAGAAGTTGCCGACACCCTTGGCAGTAGATTCGAGGGCAATGAGGGAGAATGGCACCTGTGCTACCCCGGCACGGACACTCTGAGCAAGGTCCTCTGCACTGCGAAGTTCTGTTGTCCGCCAGAAGCTCACCTCCGAAAGGTGACTCATGGCAAGGTCAAAGGTTCTCAGACTATCGGGCTTCTGCGATGAGCCAATGATGATTGAGCAGTCGCGCTCATCTATCCTCCGGTTCTTGTTTGATCCTTCCAGGGGGGACAGCTCAAAACCTCCGAGGTCCTTCGGATAGTTGGTGATGAGACGGGAGTACATCGCCCTGATGTTACGGGCCTGTTCCTCCACATCGGTCACAATACATGAGTGCCACCTGGTCCGGTGAATGAGCTGTATCCATGCCATATATATCTGCACCAGCGTTGACCCTCCCCACTGACGGGCCTTGTCAATGATGATGCGGATAGGAACTCCGGCAACTCTCATCCTTTCGAGAACGGCCAACACCTTTCGCTGTGGCTGATTCAGAGAAAAGGGAACTATCTGTTTCGTCCTTTTGTCCTGTATCCTGGCAGCGGTAACGGCCCAGAACTCAAAGTCATACCGGAACCGCTGGTTGATCAAGTCACGAAGGAATAGTTCTATCCCTGTATTATCGGCGGGGATACCGTGAGATTGAAGGACTGATTCAAGTTTGTGATCGCGGGCAATAGCATCTATCAGAGCAGCATTCTCATTGTACATGGTTACGGGGATACCCCATACAAACTCATTGCCGCCAACGGAGAACTCTATGCGCTCCCTCTCGATAGGTGAGCCGACCCCTGTTACGGGATCATAAGGGGCAAAGAGGGCCTTTCTCCGGGCTTTGTTTTCCCTGATTATACTATTGACATCAGAGGCGTTCATTTCTTCTTCTTCAGGAATGATGCTGTCACCTTACGAACATATTCTATTGAATAGTTCAGGTTATCAGCAACTTCGGTGCATATCACTTTCCGGGAGAGCTTGGGAGCAATCTCGGGGCCATATGTGGCAAGCACCCTCGTATATTCATCATAAATCTTCTGTCGCCTTAGTAATGTGTTTTCTCCGGTTTGACTCATTATACTGCGTTGATGCCGTAAATATAGGTTTTTTTGTCCGCTATACAGGGCTTATTGTCCGGATACTTTTCAACACATTGATTAGGTTTGACGGTGAATAACTACAACCAAAACGCAGTAACGTTATGTCAGAATCATCAGGTAGCAGCACAAGCACAGGCAGCACCGGAGCCACAGGGGGAGAATCCTCTTCAGGGGGAGCCCAGGCCCAGGGAGCAGCAGCCGAAGCCGCCGGCACCGAAGCAAAAGCACAAGATACTCAGGGAGAGGCAAGTGCAGAAGCAGAGAAGGTGACACCGGAGGGAGAGAAGGCGAAGAAGAAAGAACAGCCTCCCAAAAAAGAGGGAGAGGAACCCGGGAAGAAGGAGGAAGCCAAGGAGGGCAAACCGCCTCACAAGTATCACGAAAGGCTTACGAAGGCATTTCCGGATCGCACCTTCGAGAAGGATGAGGACTATGACACGGCAATGGATGAATACCTTACATCTCTGGAAGATTACAGGGAGAAAGGAAAGAAAGCCAACCAGAAGCTCCTCGCGCTCTTTGAGTCAGAACCGGCAGTAGGAGAGATGGTCCGCGATATGATGAGCGGTGCGTCCTTCCGTGAGGCAGCCGCACGGCATTTTTCAGCCGAGGACTTCACTCCGACAGAAGGTGATCCGGACTATGAGGGCTGGGCCAAGAACAAAACCGAGAGGGAGGAGAAGATGAAAAAGCGCAGGGAGTTTGAAAAAAACTACGCTGCCAACCTCGAAGCCGCCGGAAAGGAACTTGAGGCTTTTGCCAAGGAACATAACCTTGACGAGAAAGCCACCGATGAATTCCTCGTAAGCATTGAGAAGATGCTTGAGGATTTCAACAACGGGAAGATTACCAAGGACTCGCTCAGGTTTATGCGCCGGGCGATGACCTATGAGCAGGATATAAAGGATGCCCGGGAGGAGGGTAGGATTGCAGGCCGCAATGAGAAGATAGTGGCACAGAGGGAAGAAGAACCGGATCAGACCGGTGATGGAATCCCCAAACTCGGCAAGTCCCCCGACTCCCCTGATGAAGGAAAGAAGGGAGGGTACTTCGGAGGATTACGCGACCGAATGAGGGATCGCGGATTTTTGGACACAGAACGCTAACCAATATTTTAAAACACAATGAGAAACACTAACATTTTTAATATCGGAACTAAAGTATTGTCGCTGGTATTCGTACTTGTGGCAATAGCATGTACCTCTCTTATGATGGGTGCGGCTGGCGTAACGATGGCTACTGGTGTTGCTGTAACAGGTGGCACCGATGGTACCGGTACTGTCAGCACTGAAAAGGTTAAGGCCGGAGTTGCCGACCTGGACCAGGATTATGTATCCAAGCTGGTCACTCAGATGCGGCCCGCGGCCACACCTCTTGATACTATCATGAGGCAGATCCGTCAGGCAACCCCCATCAAGTCATGGAAGACTGAGTTTTATGCCGTTGATGCCCGTCCACTTTATGACGAGGTTCATACGGCTCACACTCATACCCCTAGCGCTGGTGTGACAACCAAGGACCTGAGGGTTAAGAACGTCGGTATGTGGGCAGCTGATGACACTGTGATGTTCAAGGGCATTACCGGTGGTGACGGAAAGGATCTTGTGTGCTTTGTTATTTCCAAGGACACATCTGGCAATACTGTTAAGCTTCAGCCGCTCAATGGTGTTGATGATACCGTTGACGGCTCTGCAATCAAAGCGGTTCCTTCCATTGCTGCCAACACAAGGATGGTAAGACTTGGGTCATGTAAACATGAACTTGATGCACAGACCTCTCCTTATGCTATCCTGCCTGAGAAGAGCTACAACTATGTGCAGCGTTTTATGGCACAGGTTGAAGAGTCCATATATCAGCGCTTGCATCAGAAGGAGGTTGACTGGACCTTCACCGATTATGAGGCGCAGAACGTTTTCGACATGAAAGCTACCATGGAGCAGTCTTTCCTCTTCGGGATCAGGTCAGAGTTTACCGACCTTGTAAACAGCAAGAAGAGGTATTCCACCGGAGGTATAGCCAACTTCATTACTAAAGCCGTTGAGTATGGCCTTGGTGGTGCAGACCGGGTAATTGATGATGCGTGGTTTGTTGATGCTTCAAAAACAATCTTCCAGGGCAACAGTGGTTCAGAGGTAAGGTATCTCTTTGGAGGTAGCGGCCTTATGGCAAACCTGATGAAGGTTGGTACTGTACTCAAGCAGATTCAGGGCAAACAGACAATGGTGAAGTATGGTCTTACCTTCAAGGAGATTGAGACAAACTTCGGCCTTCTGAGGTTTTTCCATCATCCGCTGCTTGATCAGGCAGGATGGGAAGACAACGGGTTAGTCCTTGACCTCTCCTTCATTGAGAAGCATACCTTCATACCTCTCAAGACTAAGGAACTTGACCTGATCTCATCCGGTCAGCGTAACGCCAATGCAGTAGTCATTGAGGAAACCTGCGGTGTTATTGTTCGTTATCCCGACACTCACGCAATCATACGTCCGAGAGCGTAACCAATAGGCTAAGACCAGGGGTGCCCAGCGCATCCCTGGCTCTTTAGCTGATAACAATAACCAAAACAATCAGACAATGGGAGTAAGAAAAACTTATCAGGCAGTCGGGTTTAAGACCCTTGACTTCTATGAGATGGTAAATGGTGCCAAAGCACTCATCCAGTTCAGAAGCGGGAATCATGCACCTGACTCAAAGGGCCAATATACAACGGAAAACCCCGATGTTATTGAAGCCCTGGACAACTCTTCCGCTTACGGCATATCATTTAAATGTATCCGTACAGAGAAAACTGCCGGTCCTGACCTTGCCACATCAAAAGCCAAGACCGCACCGAAACCTCCGGCTCCACCCGCAGATAATGAAGGTGTTGGAGCAGGGAACGAAGGAGGCGAACCGGGTGTTGGTGATGGCGCAGATGCCGGAGGCAATGCCGGCGATGGATTTACCAATGTTCCCGATATAGCAACCGTACAGGCTGCAAGGGATTACCTGGTTAAGAACTGCGGAGCGACTGCAAGCAAACTGCCGAACGGTCCCGCAGTGAAGAAGTTCGCAGCTGAGAAGAAAATCAACTTTGTTGATCTCGCGTAATCATGGACAGGACGGGGTTGATAAATAAGGTAAAGGTCATTCTTGACGAATATACTCCCGAAGGTGTAGGAACACCTTTTGAGGAGTACATAGGTCCTCTCCTTGATGAGAGTGCCCGTGAGATCGTCATGGAGGGCCCGCTTTATTTGTTAACCCCGATGCCTATCCCCCTTGAATCCGGATCGCCGGCAGAGAGCATACTGAAATATGCTGATGACCGTGCGTATATACCGGTCCCGTCAGACTTCGTGCGGCTTCATGAGGTCAAGTTTCCCCTGTGGAAGAGATCGGTCCGTGAGGCTATCTCCCAGGAGAACGAAGAATATAACATGCAGGAGAATGAGTATCTGCGCTCGGGCTATGGAAGGCCCTTTGTTGCCCTCGTAAGGAAACAATTCTCGGGAGGAGCACTTGCAAGATACCTCGAATGTGGTAAGGCACTTGAAGATGCGGTGCCCGATACTGCCCTGTATGTCAAGGAATCATTACCAGAAGATCTTGCTGAAGAGTTTGCTGATACCCTTGCCTGGCGGGCTGCCTCAAAGGTGCTTGCTACCCTGGGTGATGTAAACCGCGCAAAGGTGGCGCTTGAGCAATCAGTGATCCATCTATCCAAGTTAATTCACTAATTATTAACAATTAACAACAAAAGCAATGAACTTATCTCAGATTATCAGGATACGGATGGCTAAACCATTTCTGTATCTGTTTTCAAAGGACTACAATGTAGAACATGCCCTTGGTGCCGGTCCCACTCAGTTTACCCATAAGGGTATCGCCTGTACAAATGTTAAGACCGTCAAGAAGACAATCGGCGGTGTAGGTGTAGCAGACTGCGACTTCAATTTCAAAACCGCAGCCAACGCCAATGAACAGGTCATTGACCTCGGTGCCATCGTTCCGGCTCTTGCCAGGGTGCTTGATGTCAAGACCTTCACCCGTGAGGTATTCAACTCGAAGTCCATTGCAATAGCATCATGGGCGGTTTCTTCTAATGTGTGTACCATCGTTACCTCGGTAGCCCACGGGCTTGTCACAGGAAACTCAGTGGTTATTGCAGGGATGACCGAAGCTGCATGTAACGGCACTCACAGTGTCACGGTGACTAACACTACAACCTTCACATTCTCGCTCACTCATGCAGATGCAACCACAACTGCAGACGCTACCGGTACGGCTACCCCGACTTTAACCCTTGTCGCTGAAGTAGGCAACTCCTCCAGCGGTCATGAGTACATAGGGAGCACGACTATCAAGGCTGCAAATGCAATCACCTACATGGCTACTGACCATGATATGACGGTGGCCCCGGCTGCTGCCGCAAGCAAAGTTTATGTTGCTGCCACCCCGAACGTATTCTGGGCGAATGTTACCAGTGGCAAGGTTGAGGTTTATGTGACCTACATAGAGGTCTAAAAACTTCCCGATATGGCCGTGCTGTCCGGGAGTACCCCTAAGTACCTACTGCGGCTTTATAATAATGCCGGAGTACAGCTTGATCCTTCGAACCTTGCACAGGTATTGGAGGTGAAGGTGCATCTGTATAATGCCATCACAGGTGATATAGTAGGGCGCTTTATCCTTCGTGAGTCACCTCTGCCTGATGGCTACACAAGGCTCACGACCAAGATTGTGGAGACAGGTGATGTGAGGGTGCTCATGGTCCTTACTTCGACCATGACAAGCGCCGCTGCCGGTAACAGCAATGAGATCCAAATTGACATTCATGTGCCAGACGCAGAGGTGCCGGGAGGAACACGGATCATTAAAAACAAGGGAAAGTTTCATGAAATAGTCAAGTCAAAGTAATGAGCGAGGGGAGAGTTGATATCAGCTTAATGGAGAGCCCCGGGGTATTCATACAGGAACTCCGGGATGCTCTCTCCATTGACGTGCTTATCAGTGACCTGGTTGGTATCAACGTTGCCTCTGAGCTTGTCAGCGACCATGGAAACCTCTCAGGGCTTGCCGATGATGACCATTTACAATACTTCAATCAGGCCCGGGGGGATGCCAGGTATGAAAGATCCCTTGGCAATCCTACGGCAGATGATTATACCCTTTACTCCAAGGCTAACGGCACCCGCTATTGGGCCGCACCCGCAGCCGGGGGAGGTGGCACCGGAGTAGAGTATCATAATCTCTTACTCGGTATCCAGGGAGGAGCAACTGATGAGTATTACCATTTCAGTCAAGCTCTGTACGATGCCTTTGAATATGTAGGCGGGGCAAGCCCTTATCTCAGGGTAAAATTACCAATAGCCTGCGATCAGAACATTGTAGCGTATGCCGACACTGGATGGCTGCCGCCGGACATATGGGAATCCATGCCCTATGCCTCTGCCTCGGTCAGGGGAGGGATACAGTTTACCGGAGCATCCCCGGCTGTCAAATACCTCCGTGAGGATGGTGCATGGGAGGTCCCTGCCGGTGACGGGGGAGGTACGGAGATGGTTTACCCTGGCTCTGGTATTGCGAGATCAACAGGCTCGGGATGGGCTGCATCGCTCCCAGACAACTCCTCCGGATGGAATGAGGCAGCCATGTGGGTTGCTGCCAACGGGGCCAATGCCAATACAGCCTTCGGATGGGGTAATCATGCTCTTGTGGGATACCTCACAGCTATCAATGCGTCAATGGTAAGCGCCGTGCTTGATGCTGATCTCAATGCGATAGCTGCCTTGACGGGCACATCGGGCTTTCTGAAAAAGACAGCGGCAAACACATGGAACCTGGATACGGCCACTTATCTGACGGCTATCACCAAGGCAATGGTGGAAGCGGTTCTTACCGGATCCATCACATCACATACTCACCCCACGATCAACACAGCGAACTTCTCCATAGCACAGGAGAGCGGTAAGTTGGTGGTTAAGTATGGAGCGACAGTAATAGCAAGCCTCACTTCAGCGGGGTTTGTTACAGCCAAGGATGATATTGTCGCATTTGGAACACCATAAGCCATGGGAAAGCTCATCGCAAAATATAGAGGTTATACCCCGACAGCGATTAAGGCGAGGGCTGATGTTCCGCTACAAGCCGATATGGTTATCTCCGGCGATAATGTAGATTGCTCAAACATAGCACTCAGTCAGGTGAAGAACATCTTGGGAGCAGGAGTCTCTGGTCTATATGATCTTTGCCGGCATGATAGCGTAAATGTATGGTCTGGCTTTGGGCCAACGGTGCGATCTGTCAGCGCTCTGGCTCTTGTAAACTCCAAACCGACAGTAGCAAAGCTGGGGGATTTCGCTGGATATAACCATCAGGCAGTTACTCCGGGATGGCTTACCGGCATACCCTCTGGAATTCTATGGTTGCCCTCGGTTGGTGGCGAACCTGTATTTGAGGCTGCTGTTCGTGTAGGAGAGGTACGGTGGAGCGAGATAGGGGCCCTAGGAATAGTTCATGCCATCTATGACGGGGATACCATTATCGCATATCAAGGGATAGATTTTAATGACGGCCTGGTTCAGGATGACATCATAGATATCAGCGTGACCCTCCCATTTACCACAGTTAACAAAACATATACAGGTAAAGTCTGGCTGGTTAGTCACCTCGTAGATTTTACCGAGAGTGATATCATTTGCCGGCTTCCTAATACATCCGACTATATAAGAGAAGTCCGGCTTCTTGCTGAGACCACGGTTGTCCTTGATGCTCCGGAAGGATTTACTGCAGATGTTGGTTTCACTAACTCCCCCGATTTCGGGACTGTGTACTATTCTAATCTTGAAGGAGATGCCACTTATGATGAGGTCAGAGTCTATGCAAGCATATGGGGCTACAGAGAGGGTGTGATGGGCAGCGAAATACTACTCGACACATTTACACCCTGGCATCATGATGACTTTGCAAGTGGCAGCGGTCAGCCTAATGGTGAAAACTTCATTGATGCCGATGGATACATATGTACTATAAGAGTTGAAGCAATAAACAATTAATGAAGATGAAAGTGAACTTTAACATATCGGTCCGCAGATACAACGGAGAACCACTGAAGGATGACAAGGGCAAGGAAATTCCCTTAAAGGATAGCATTTGCCGGATACTCTCGGTGATTACTATGGGTACGGATGAGGAAAAGATGACGATTGCCAGCCTTATCGAGAAGATGTGGAACGCCGAAGGAGCGATAGAGATTACTCCGCAGGAAGCTGCAATCATCAAGACAAACATAAAGGGGCTCCCGGTGATCCTCTTTTCACAGATATACAAAATGCTTGACAAACAATAAAATAAAAAGCCATGAAAATGCATGTTGACGAAAACGGGAAACCGGTACCGGTCCTCGGAATAGGGGGCAAGGGAATTGTAATTGACGGTACATCCGCTACCGCAAAATCGGATGCGCTTGCAGCCGGGGTTTATCGCATATGCCCCTCTGAAGCTACGGCTGATGGGGTAACATATACCGCAGGGGAAGATACGGACGAAACTCCGCTTGAGGCCGAAGCCACAGACACATATCTGGCCGTGGGAGCTATCGAATCAATCTTTGTTGAGAACGGACATAAGATTGCTGTACTCGGAGGAAAATTGAGCGTTACGCCACTGACATAATGAGGGGCATTAATAACATAACCAGGGGCGTAAACCGGCTCGGCATCAATGCCGGGAAGCCTGCGGGACTACCGTCCGCTCTCAGGGCGAAGTTTCTCTTCCTGTGGAGCGGCAAGTACGACGGAGACAACCTGAAGGATGACCTGGGCGGAGCTGCTGTTATCACGGTGACGGATAAGGATTGGACCACCAATTTTATCCCGCCGACTACCGCAGCCACGTTTGCGGTACCAGACAATGCCACCTTCCTTGCGGCTGACGGGGTGGATGATTTCTGGTTTAACGCCAGCAATACCCTACTGCAAAAGACTCATGCAAACCTAATCGCCAGCACAACTACAAGAACATTCATTAAGTATGCAGACACCGCTCCGCATAACGTAATCGGCATAGGGATTCTCAAGGCGGGCGAAACGCTTACCGATGGAGAGAAGATTAAACTCAACCGATACTTCCGTCTGTGGGCAGAGTATTGGGGTGAAATGATGGATAGCGGGTACATGAAGAGCAACCGAATAGGAAACGAATAACAACAGACAATATGAAAAGGTCAATATACATAGTAACAATCCTGTTGATCATCGGACTCTCCGGGTGCATCGGGACAAAGATATACCTGGGAGGAGACAAGCGGGAGATAGCCGATGACACGCCGATAGGCCGGGCCATTGATCCTACCTCCATTCCTGCCGGCGGCACTTGGGGGAGTATTCGCACGATACTCAATACCAACCTCAGTAATATCAACGGCACTCTGGATTCGGTGGAGGTTACTCTTGCAGAGTATGGTGACAGCATCACCAACTACTCTGCGGATATTCAACTTCGGCTCCTGAAGTCAGACACGGCCTCCATGCTCGGGAATTATACCAGGAACGGGGAGTTAAATTCTGCCCTGGCTGCAAAGGTTAATGTGTCTGACACGGCAAGTATGCTTGCTAATTATGCATTGACAAGTGAGCTTGGGGATGCCGGTACTTCAATAGGAGATGTCAGAGACGAAATAGCCGATAGCCTGAATGTCCTGCGACCTCTTTACGTTGCCGTGGCTGACACTGCGGCCATGCTTAATCCCTATGCGAAACTGACTGATCTCTCAGAGGGAGGTATAGGCATAGGTGCTGTACAGGAAGAGATTGCGGACAGTCTTAACGTTCTCCGGGCAGCCGTAACGGTTGGCAATGGAACAAAGGCTCCATACTTTGACGGTTCTCAGGATGGCGGTCAGATACTTTACTTCTACGGGGATAACGGATTCTATACAGCCCTTCAGGGAGGTGCGCCTACTGCAAACAGAAGTTACCGGCTTCCGATAGCCGCTTTGCCATCTGCAGGACATAAGGCATATCTCAATATTGATCAGTATGGAAACATGGGATTCATTGATACAACTCTTGTCGGAGGTGCCGATAGCTCTATTTATGCCACTCGATATTTTACAGGGCAGACTTACGCTTTGGCAAGTGCATTATCAACTCTTTCTACAAGAATCGATAGCATTGTTGACGTTCTTGCCGATACCGCAAACCTTGAAACGGTTCTTCAGATTGATCTTGATACTGATACTCTTGCTGATCTCAGTGAAGTTAGGTTGCGATTAGCTATAGCAGATACATCTGTAATGTTAACTCCATACATAACAAGAGGAGATACTGCCAGTATGCTTGCCAATTATGCATTGCTATCAGAGATTTCAGAAGTTTCTATTGATAGTCTTAATCTCAATGGAGGATCACTCACACTTATAGGAGATGATAAACTAACCTTTGAGACCAATGGTAATGCAAGTTACTCTCTTCCTGCTGGCGGAGGCAATCTTACTATCATGTCCCAGGTACAGGGATGGATAAACGATAGTCTTGATGTGTTCAGACCATTGTATGTCGAAGTTGCCGATACAGCCTCAATGTTGTCCAATTATCTTCTTGATAGTGAAACAGCGGCATCGGCATTAACAGTAACAGGGTTTACCCCTGCAGGTGGATCGTTAACACTAAGTGGTGCAGATGCTTTGACATTCACAACAACTGCAGAGACTAATGTTACTCTTCCAACAACCGGGACGCTTGTAACTACTACTCAATTAATAGATACTGTTCTTCGTAGAATTGAACCAATATTTGTCTTCGGAGGTGGAGGTGGTAATGCAGGAGATACGACATCATTTACTACATCAACAATTTATGGAGCGTTCTTCAATGAAGGTAAAGACACTCTTGTTGTTACATCACTCAGAGTCATAATGCTCGGAGATGCAACAGATACATTATCGGTTGATATTCTGTGGGATGTTAACCTTAATGATGGTACGCCAACGGAACTAAACTCTGATCCATTCCCTGTTAATTCATTGACCACTGGCGATGAAGACACTTCGTTTGCTGCTTATAAGATACCTCCAGACAATTGGGTGTGGTGTAAAACACCCGGAGTAGTTTCCGGACGAAAGCCAACATATTTTATTGCACAGATCAATGGTTATAGAATTAAAGCATACTAAGATGAAGAAACTACTCTTACTTATAACAGGACTACTTCTGCTCTTCTCGGTGGAGGGGCAGATATTGAGGTATTCGAATTATACTGCACCAACGAATCAGTCAACAAACATGTTGGCAAATGGAACCTTTGACTCTGGAGATTATTGGTCAACTTCCAATACTTGGAGTATAGGATCAGGAGTTGCTACGTGTGCCACGAGTGCTTCCCCATCTGCCTTGTACCAAATAGGAACTGATATGATTACCGATCTGGAGCCAAGCACTAATTACACCATATCATTCGACATAGTATCGTCATCCCCGGGAATTTGGTTTAGAATATTGAATGGTTCAGGAACGGTAACATTTGTTGAGGGTACATATTATACAACTGGACATTATAGTTTGGACTTTACTACTGCAAGCGATCTTACGATAGGTGGCATTAGATTCTATACCTATACTGATGAAGCTAACCCAGGGACTATTGATAATGTTACATTAGTAGAAAGATGAGAAAAATGAAGCACATAATTATCGCAGCATTATTGATGTGGAGTTTTACATTAAGTGCAAATACCTATTACGTTGCTACCAATGGTAATGACAGTAGAACAACAACTCAGGCAAGGAGTATAAGCACCCCATGGCTAACATGGCAAAAGGCAATAAATGAAGCCTATCCTGGTGATACTATTTTTGTGCGTGGAGGCGTATATTATATTACTGGTTATGATAATTTTGTTGAAGTAAATCCGTTAAGATTTCCTGTTGGTAGAGGTCGTACAGGCACTAGAGAGAATCCTATTTCTTTTTGGGCGTATCCTCCAGATTTTGAGGCTGGAAATTTCCCTATACTAGATTGTCGTAATGCGTATAGTGCATATGAAACGAATTTTTCATGTTTCGGACTAAATGCTGTAGAGTATTGGCACATAAAAGGAATCACAGTTAGAAATGCTTTTCAGAGAGGTAATGCGAATAGAAGGCCACAGGGTTTTGGTGCAACATTATCTGCCAATTTA
>Ga0255344_1004466_pt1 | contig 14188 bp, 13 predicted proteins | sample wastewater_treat_5_FD_192414 | JGI IMG/M metagenome (GOLD analysis project Ga0255344, IMG submission 192414) | Wastewater microbial communities from Lulu Island WWTP, Vancouver, Canada - plant18 | ecosystem: Engineered > WWTP > Wastewater > Unclassified | place: Canada: Vancouver, British... | reverse complement strand
AAACGGAGGAGATTACAAACCTTTCTATGGCTCTAATACAGCATTGGTAAAAGTAGCCCCATTTTTGGTAGATGAAAGACAAGTAACCAATGCTGAGTTTTTAGCCTTTGTAAAAGCAAATCCACAATGGCAACGCTCCCACATAAAACGGCTATACGCAGATACAACCTATTTGCATAATTGGGTAAATGATACAACATTACCCAAAGATGCTAAGCCTAACGCACCGATTACTTATGTATCTTGGTTCGCAGCTAAAGCATACGCAAACGCAGCCGAAAAACGCCTGCCTACATTAGATGAATGGGAGTTTGTGGCAATGGCAGACGACAGCGTGCCAAATGCCCGAAATAAAAAATCATACTCTAATACAATTCTAAACTTATATTTAGAAAAAAACAGACAATATAATGAAGTAAAACAATCGCCACCTAATTATTGGGGAGTGTATAATGTATTTGATTTGGTATGGGAATGGACCGACGATTTTAACTCCGTGTTAGCATCTGGCGATTCACGTGCAGGCGAATATGGCGATAAAAATTTAGTATGTGCCGCCGGTGCCACCAGCGCCACCGACGTCATGAACTATGCAGCATTTATGCGCTTCGGTTTCAGAAGCAGCCTAAAAGCAACATATACAGTAAGCAATTTAGGATTTAGATGCGCAAAAGATATTGCAGCTAAAAAATAATTCATTTACTAAATTGCATTTCTAAAAAAGAGCAAAAAAATTATTCTATATTTTAAATTAGTCCTATGAAAAAGTTTATCTTCTTTCTGATAGCAACTGCTTTGTTCACTTCTTGTAAACATAAAACAGCAAATACAGAAATTCCTTCCGATTCCATCTTTTACTTAAACTCAGATTGGCAAAATCAAAATGGACAAACCTTAAAACTAAGCGAACTAAAAGGGAAAACATTGGTAGTAGTAATGATTTATACAACCTGCAGAACGGCATGCCCGTTATTAGTAGCAGACATGAAAGCAATAGAACAAAAAATAAATCCTGATAATTTAGATAAAGTATCTTTAGTTTTAGTATCAATAGACCCCGAAACAGATACGCCAGAGCGATTAAAGAAATTTGCAAATGATAGAAAAATGGATGCTCCGCATTGGGTATTTTTAAGGGGAAACGAAGCGGCTACGCAAGAGTTTGCAAATGTACTTTCCATGAAATACAAGAAAATTTCACCAGTTGATTTTTCCCACTCCAATATTATCAGTATTTTTAATCCTGTAGGTAAATTAGTAGTTCAAGAAGAGGGAACAGGTATAAATGCCGCCAAAGTAGCTGAAAAAGTAAATGAAACTGTGAAAGCAAATTAACAACAAATATTGTAAATTTATAAAAACTTAAATTGTCTATTATTCCTATTTATTAATCCATAGCTATGTTTTCAAAATCGACAGAATATGCACTGAGGGCAACTATTTTTATTGCTCGTCAATCTTCTATAGATAAGAAAGTTAGCATACATGAAATAGCAGAAGGAATCGGCGCTCCAAAGCCATTCACCGCAAAAATATTACAACAACTTACCAATAAAGAATACGGAATAATTTCTTCAGTCACAGGTCCTTCCGGTGGTTTTTATATTACGGATGAGGCACGAGCAAAACCCATATTCTCCGTTATAGATATTATGGGCGAGCGGCATGTGATAGAAAAATGCGTATTAGGACTTCCAAAATGCAGCGATGAACATCCGTGTTCTATGCATAAATCGTATAAAATAATTAAATTCGAATTAATAGGAATGTTTAAGAATAAAACAATAGACGAACTTTCAAAATCTAAAGACCACTTGATTCCTGTTAATCTAATCCACGATAAAATATAATTTCGGTTTTATTCTCAAAAATTAACCAGCTAAATCGCCTACATAATGTGGTGCAGTAGGACTCATTACCATTTCCATCGTTCTTGTTTTCATACTATTTTATTTTATAACAAAATTATTTCTGATATCGTTGTAAAACATTAACCTATGGTAAGAAAGAAAAACTGTAGCAGTTTTTAACGATATTCGAATCTATAAATTGTATTCATTGCAGTATTAATTTCCATTCACTACATTTGAATTATAAAGAAATATTTTTAATTTTTTTCGCGATGTATTTTTACCAAAATAAAATAGCGTTTATCACTGGTGGTTCTTCTGGAATTGGCTTGGCTGTTGCAAAAGCCTTAGCAAAAGAAGGTTGTACCGTAGTTGTTTTTGCCCGCGAGGAAACTAAGTTAAAACAAGCCACAGACGAAATAAAATCTGTTGCAAATACAAAAACGATTATAAAATATTACACCGTAGATACCACAGATAATATAGCTGTAAAATTCTGTTTGGATATGGCTGTAAGAGAAAATGGCATACCAGATATATTGATAAATTGTGTCGGCATTGCACAACCGAATTATTTTGAAAATATTTCTTTCGAAAGTTTTGATAAGACAATAAAAACCAACTTGTACTCCACGTGGAGTGTAGTACATACCCTGCTGCCATACCTGAAAATTAAAGGAGGACAAATTGTAAATACGTCTTCTATTGCAGGGTTTTTGGGCGTTTTTGGGTACACCGATTATTGTATGAGCAAATTTGGCATTATCGGATTTTCCGAAGCCTTGCGCAGCGAGTTAAAACAACACCATATTAAAGTACAAGTGCTATGCCCTCCAGATACAGATACACCAGGATTTGAAGCAGAGAATAAAAACAAACCCGATGAAACAAAAGCAATAGCGGGTAATGCAAAATTGTTATCGCCCGATATGGTAGCAATGGCATTGTTAAAAGGTATGAAAAAAAATAAATTCCTAATACTGCCCGGGTTTGACGGAAAACTCACAAGATTTCTAAAGCGATTTTTCCCCTGGTTAATAGATTTGGTAATGGAGGTTAATATCAAAAAAGCACAAAAGCAATTGAATCACAATGAGATAAAGTTGAAACCAAAGTAAATAATTTTACTCTATTTTCTTTACACTTTTACGTATAGCAGTAATTTATAATATGATTAATGTGTTACTTAATAAATAAATAAGCTAAAACTTGTATTTTTGCACAAAATTTTAGCAAAATGAAGAAGATAGTCTTATTAATTACTTGCATTATTTCAATGCATTATGCTTCTTACTCTCAAATAGAAAAACAGATAAGCGGAGAAGCATTAAATAAAACGGAGAAAAAGAAACTAGAAGATACCTTACAAGGTTGGAAGTTTGGTGGATTAGGAAGTATTACTTTTAACCAAGCAGGTTTTAAAAATTGGGCTGCGGGAGGTACAAATGCAATATCATTTCTTTTTAATTTACGATTTTACGCAGATTTAAAAAAAGGAAATCACCTATGGCAAAATTGGTTCGCCGGCGAATATGGTATCCAAATCTCCAAAGAAACCACCCCTAAGGTTTCTAAAAATGCCGATAGATGGGAGGTCTTCAGCAAGTATGGTTATAGAATCTACAAGCCCTTATATATGGCAGCTTATGTGGATTTGAAATCACAATTCAGCAAATCATTTGTACAAAGTGCCTCTACTTCTAAATTTGATTCCGTAATAGCAAAAGGAGGCTCTCCGCTTACCTTTGAAGGCGCAATCGGTTTGGATTATGTACCGAATGATAAGTTCTCTTTATTTGTATCGCCAGTTGCAGCAAAGTTGGTATATATAGGAGATAATGCTATAGCACACACCGGTGCTTATGGAAACCCACTCGACCCATTCAAAAATATTAGAAGAGAATTTGGTGCTGTAGTAATAGCACAATACAAACAAACATTCTGGAAGCAAAATATCAGCATTTCTTCCGTATTAAAAGTATATAAAAACTACTTGAAAGGAAAGACACTTAGCTTAGATAGTTTAAATACTCCACGAGAATTAAGTATCTCCGTTCCAGAATCTGCCCAGCATTTCCGTAGAAATATAGATGTGGATTGGCAGACAACCATCGGTTTAAAAGTAAATAAATTTTTAACTGCTAATGTATTCTGGGAAGTAATGTTTGATAACGATGTGGTAATTAAAGACAAAAAAACAGGAAAATACGGATATAAAGCCCAATTCAGAGATATTATTGGTGTTGGATTGTCTTATAATCCCAACTTTTATAAAGCAAAAGGTGCCAAACCAAAGAAAATATAATTAAACAAAATTTTAGTTATACGAAAACCGCAGCACTGCTGCGGTTTTTTTCTTTTTTCACAATACTAAAGAAATCTAAATGACTAACATTCTTTAACAATATATCAAAAGACAAAGAGAAGAAACAGTTTATTTTTGCAATCGAACCTAAATAAAAAATATGGAATCAATAGACATAAAATCATTAAATGAAAAAATACAACAAGACAGTGCATTTTTGGAATTGTTGAATATGGAAATCTCTAAGTCTATCGTAGGACAAAAATATATGATAGAACGCTTGATGATTGCTTTATTAGCACAAGGTCATGTATTGTTAGAAGGCGTGCCGGGATTGGCAAAGACGTTGGCGATAAAATCTTTGTCTGATGCCATTGACACCAAATTCTCTCGTATTCAATTCACACCCGATTTATTGCCTGCCGATATTTTGGGTACTATGATTTACAATCAAGCAAATGGAAATTTTGAAGTAAAAAAAGGACCTATATTTTCCAATTTTGTTCTGGCAGATGAAATAAATCGTGCTCCTGCAAAAGTACAAAGTGCTTTATTGCAAGCCATGCAAGAAAGAACCATCACCATCGGCGATACTACGTTCAAACTCGAAGAACCTTTTTTGGTAATGGCGACCATGAACCCGATAGAGCAAGAAGGTACTTACAGCCTACCCGAAGCACAAGTGGATCGTTTTATGCTGAAGGTGAAAATTGGCTATCCTGAATTTGAAGAGGAACGCCAAATTATGCGGCAAAATGTAAGCGGTGTAAATCCGAATATCAAGCCAATTATTTCCGCACAAACCATCCTTCAAGCCCGCGATACTGTCCGTAAAGTATATATGGACGAAAAAATTGAAAAATATATTCTCGATATCATCTTTGCTACGCGAGAACCTGCTAACTATAAAATCGAAAATCTAAAACACCTGATAAGCTATGGCGGTTCGCCGCGTGCAAGCATCAGCTTAGCATTGGCATCAAAAGCGTACGCATTTATAAAACGCCGCGGATATGTAATCCCTGAAGATGTACGTGCCGTTGCTCACGATGTACTTCGACATAGAATTGGAATTACATACGAGGCAGAAGCAGAAAACATCACTCAAGAACATATCATTGATACAATTCTAAATAGAGTAGAGGTGCCTTAATAGAATCAAAATATAAAATAGGAGCTTTGGAATATGCATCGCTCAAATCTATAAGCTCAACGCGCACTAATATGGAAGTAAACGAATTACTAAAAAAAGTACGAAAAATTGAAATCAAGACCAAGGGCTTGACGAATCATATTTTTTCGGGCGAGTATCACTCTGCGTTTAAAGGGCGCGGAATGTCGTTTGCTGAAGTTCGTGAATACCAATATGGCGACGATGTGCGCAATATCGACTGGAACGTTACCGCACGCTTCCGGCATCCATTTGTAAAAGTATTTGAAGAAGAACGAGAACTTACTATTATGCTATTGATAGATGTGAGTAAGTCGTCGTTCATTGGCACACAAAACCAATTAAAAAATGAAATCATAGCCGAAATTGCCGGCGTATTGGCATTTTCCGCAATTCAGAATAATGACAAAGTTGGCGTGTTATTTTTCAGCGATACTGTGGAGTTATTTATTCCGCCAAAAAAAGGGAAATCGCACATTTTACGTATCATCCGCGAAATATTAAACTTTAATCCAAAGAGCAATAAAACCAATATTTCTTTAGCATTGGAAAATTTCAACAATATGGTAAAACGCAAAAGTATTGCGTTTGTATTGTCCGATTTTATTGATGAAAATTATGCCGATGAATTGCGCCACATTTCAAAAAAACATGATGTTGTCGGAATAAAAATTTACGACCAATTAGATGAAGAACTACCAAAAGTGGGATTGTTACAAGTTCGTGATGTAGAAACTAACGAGACACGCTGGATAGATACAAATGATACAAACACACAAAAAATTTATAAAGAACGTGCAACGTTTTATGATAAAAATTTTGAACAAAGTTTTATGAAAGCTGGCGCCGATAAATTAAAAATAAGAACGGAGCAGTCTTATGTGCATATACTGATGAATTTCTTTAAAAAACGATCGTAATTAATTGTAAAAAATAAACGTATTTAATAGTGAATATAAATAATGTAAATAAGAAAACAGCAATGGAGAGTAGTAATATTACTTCATTACTTTATTATTTCATTATTTCAGTTTTTATCACTTATTGTCTGCTAATAACAACCGACATAAAAGCACAAACCGCCACTGCTTCCACAAAACAAAAAGAATATTTAATTGGCGATTGGGTGCCTGTAGATTTATTTGTTTCTTCTACCAGCAATAATAAAGTTGTTTTCCCAAATCTAAAAGATTCTATTTCCGAAACTATTGAAGTAGCAAATTATACTCCAATAGATACCGTAAAAAAATCAGGACAAATAGAATATCATCAACTAGTCAATTTAGTGGTATTCGATACCGGGCAAATTCACCTTCCACGGTTTCAATTTTTAATAGATAATAACGGAAAAATAGATACTATCACTTCCGACCCTATATTGGTGCATGTTGCTGGTGTAAAAATTGATACCACAAAAGACATCAAAGACATTAAAGAGCCATTAAAAATACCACTCACTTTCCAAGAGGTTTTACCCTATATCATCGGTCTTTTATTGTTTATTTTAATAGCAGGGTTAATAGTGTGGTATATAATGAAGCGCAAGAAAAAAGAAACTCCACTTGACGAGAAATATACACTGCCACCACACGTTTGGGCTTTGAAAGAATTGGATAAATTGCAACATGAAAAACTATGGCAAACAGGAGAAATAAAAACCTATTACTCCCGACTGACAGATATTGCACGCAGTTACATCGAATTGCGCTATCATATTCCAGCCATGGAAAGAACTACCGATGAATTGATGAGTGCTATGCACAAAGGCATCATCAAACAAGCATTAAAAAAAGATTTGAACGACATATTGGTGCTAAGCGATTTTGTGAAATTTGCTAAAGCCCAACCTGATTTTATAGAGAATGAAAATGCGATTAAAATAATCCATGATTTCATAGATAAAACAAAACAAATACAAGAAGAAAAAACAGAACAAATCAAAAAAATAAACGAATAACCAACTATCCTTTTTAATCACATGCACACCCTATTTCCATACACGTTTGCGCACCCACATTACTTCTGGCTACTGTTAGCCGTGCCGGCATTGGTGTATTGGTTTTATTACAAACGAAGCACGTATTACCCAACTTTCAATATACCGCAACATGGCGGCGTACTGTCACAAGCACCAGGATGGAAAGTGAGATTAATGAGCCTATTGCCATTGCTAAAAATACTATCATTCGTTTGTATTATTTTTGCACTCGCTCGGCCGCAAAGTGCATTGTCAGAAAAGGAAATTTCCACACAAGGAATAGACGTTGTCTTGTCACTCGATATTTCGGGTTCTATGTTAGCAAAAGACTTTGAGCCCGACCGATTAGAAGCGGCAAAAAAGGTGGCTATGAATTTTATTAAAGACAGACCGAATGACAGAATTGGCTTAGTAATTTTTTCGGGGGAAAGTTTTACGCAGTGCCCAATTACGATAGACCACCAAGTGTTGCTCAATTTGTTTAAAGACATCCACAGCGGCATGGTGGAAGACGGAACGGCAATAGGCATGGGGTTGGCTACTGCCGTTGCTCGTTTGAAAGAAAGTAAATCAAAGTCTAAAGTAATTATATTAATGACGGACGGGGTAAACAACACTGGATATATCGACCCTTATACCGCTATACAAATAGCCAAAACGTACGGCATTCGGGTATATACTATCGGAATCGGGAAAAACGGAATGGCGCCTTATCCTGTAAAAGACCAAAACGGAAAAACTTTTTATCAGAATTTTCCTGTGCAAATTGATGAAGCATTATTGCGAAAAATTGCCCAAGAAACCGGTGGAAACTATTATAGAGCAACAGGAAACTCCTCTTTGAAAAACATCTATAATACCATAGATAAATTAGAAAAATCGAAAATAAAAATCAATAATTACCATAGAAAAAGCGAGCACTTTCATGTGTTTGCACTTTTAGCGGTACTTTGTTTATTGGGGGAATTTATTTTATCAAAAACTTATTTTAAAACAATTTTAAGCTAATGCTGCATTTTGAACATAAAGAGTATTTTTTACTATTATTGCTTCTTCCTGCAATAACTGGATTGTATTTCTTAGTTCAATTTCAAACGCGTAAGCAGCTTGAAAAAATAGGGGATATAAATCTCATCCGCCGCTTAATGCCAGATAGAAACGATAAGAAATCCTTAGTAAAACTCATTTTATTAAATGTAATTCTTTTTTTCTTGGTAATAGCTTTAACCCAACCCCAAATGGGCACTAAAATGGAAAAGGTAGAGCGAAAAGGAATTGATGTTGTAGTTGCGTTAGATGTATCCAAAAGTATGCTGTCGCAAGATGTTGCGCCTTCCCGATTAGAGAAAGCAAAATTACTTATTCAAACCTTATTGAAAAAACTCGATGGCGATAGAGTGGGTTTGGTAATTTTTGCGGGCAACGCCTATTTGCAAATGCCACTCACTGTTGATTATTCTTCGCTGTTATTGTATTTAAAAACACTCACTACTAATTCAGTTCCCACACAAGGAACCATCATCACAGAAGCCTTGAAAAAAGCAGAAAGTGCATTTAATGAAAAAGATAAAAAACACAAAGCCGTTATTGTAATTACAGATGGCGAAGACCACGAAGAAAATGCCATTAACGAAGCTGAAGAGTTGGCTTCCGATGGTACTAAAATTTTTACCGTAGGTGTAGGTACACCTAATGGCGGCACTATTCCAGTATATGACGAAAATGGAAAAATTACCGGTGAAAAAAAGGATGAAAACGGTCAAGTAATCATATCTAAAATGAACGCAAATATGCTGCAAGCACTAGCAAAAGGTGGCAATGGAAATTATTATATTTTGGACAACACAAAACTGGTTGCAGATTTTCTATCTAAAGATATCGCCAAGATTGAAACTAAAACAATTAACGATAAAGTATTTACAGATTTTGTAGAACAATTCCAATATTTCCTTTGGTTTGCACTTTTGGCATTATTGGCAGATTTTTTTATTACCTATAGAAAACAATGGCTGGATGTGAAAAATGAAAAATAAAATAAGACATATAAAACAATGGATGCAGCAAAACAAAAAAACAGTATTGGTGCTGTTTTTTATTAAGTTATTTATTAAAATAGCTGTCTTAGGTGCTATAGTTTTTTCCTCTGCAAAATGTAGTGCACAAAGTGCAAATTCACTACTTCGAGAAGGGAATAAATTTTATAAAAACGGGAAATACAATAACGCTACCGAAAGCTATAGTAAAGCATTGCAGAAAGCACCAAAAGATGTACGCGCTGCATTCAACCAAGCAGATGCTTTGTATAAATTAAATGAAATGGACAAAGCAAAAGAAGTGTTTAATGCAGTAACAAAAGTTTCTACAAATGCACCTATAAAAGCGCGTGCTTTTTATAATGTCGGAAATGTGCATTACAAACAAGAAAAATGGGAAGAAAGCGCAAAGGCATTTAAAGAATCATTAAAATTAAATCCGAAAGATGAAGATGCCAAATATAACTTGATGATGGCTTTGGCAAAAATTAAAAAGAATGGCGGCGGCGGAAATAAAAATCAACCACAGAAGAACAAAGATCAGAAACAAGATAAACAACAGAACCAAAATCAGAACCAAAATCAAAATCAAAATCAACAACAAAACCAACAACAGCAAGGGCAAAATCAACAACAACCTCAACAACCTAAACAGGGACAGCAGCAGCAGCAACACATGAGTAATGAAGAAGCACAAAAACTGTTAGATGCTATCGGCGCTGAAGAGGGAAAAGTACAGCAAAAATTAACCAAAGAAAAAGGGAAACCAGAACGTGTAAAAGTGCAAAAAGATTGGTAATTTTTAACTCGAATAAATGGAGAAATTCAATAAGACATATTTTAACACATTTCTATCTGCGGTAAGCCGGCAGTATATGGCTTTTTATTTAAAAATCTCCGCATTCCAAGTTCAGAAATATGCTATATTTTTTCTATTCCTCTTTCTTGTTTTTACTTCTAAAGCCCAACACTTTACAGCATCTTCCGAGTTGAGCCAAGTGCCGCTTAACTATACCTTCGATGTTACTTATGCAGTAGAAAATGGAAGTTTGCAAAAATTTAGTCCACCCAATTTTGAAGGGTTTGATGTTGGAGGTCCGGCGCAAAGCACTAACGTTTCAATCATCAATGGGAGGGTATCAAAATCTGTTTCTTATACATACACTTTAAAACCTAAAAAACAAGGCGATTTTGTGATAGGACCTGCAACTGCTATTGTGAATGGCAATGAAATGAAATCTAATTCCATTTCTATAAAAGTAACCGCAGCGGCAAAGCAACAACAATCTCAACAATACAACGACCCTTATGATCCATTTCGCTCCCGACAACGACCTCAAACGAATGAGGAAGATATCCGCAAGATGGTAGAAAAAAATATTTTTGTGCGTGTTATTCCATCTAAAACTTCACTATACCAAGGCGACCAATTATCCCTTTCCTACAAACTTTATTTCCGCATTCAATATCAAACTTTACAAGCAATAAAAAACCCGAGCTATGCCGGATTTCTGAGTGAAGAATTTAAGCTGCCCGAGCAAAATCCAAACGAAGAGCCACCGATAGAAACCTATGAAGGCAAAAAATATTACGTGCAAGAATTTAAACGCGTTTCCTTATTTCCTACCACATCAGGCCGTATAAAAGTAGATCCGATAGAATTACAAGGAGAAGTTTTGGTAGAAGTTCCAGACCCTGATTTTGGCGGTTTCTTCAGCACTATGCAGCCTTATGATTATGCATTCAAAAGCAATGGAATTGAATTAGATATAAAACCTTTACCAGAAAAAAATAAACCTACGACATTTAATGGCGCAGTGGGAAAATTCGCTTTCAGCGCAGAATATGATAAAACCAAATGTAATGTTGGTGATCCGATAAAATTAAAATTAACGTATAAAGGCACCGGAAATCTAAAATTGATAACGCCGCCAAAACTCAGTTTTCCCGAAGAGTTTGAAGTATATGAGCCAAAAACAAAAGATGAATATGCTAACAATGGCAGTGCAGTGTCAGGTTCTAAAACTTTTGAATACACCATAATTCCACAAGATGGTGGTGTTTTTAAATTGCCTAAATATGAGTTTGCCTATTTTGATGTAGAAAAGGCTGATTATGTAAAATTTACGCTTCCCGAAACATCAATTGAAGTAAACGGAAAAGCAAAGCTTAGCCAAAATGTAGTAAACTTTTTTAAGCGAGAAAAAGAAGACAAACCAAAAAGTATTTATGGTATAAAAAATCAATTTGTAAACAATTCTAATTTTGTAGGAAGTACAGTTTTTTGGTCACTTACCACAGCACCAATTTTCTTATTAGTATTAGGTTTTTTCTTTAGAAAAAGAGATTATTCCGATGGCGATTTATTGTTGATGCGCCGAAAAAAAGCAAATAAAATAGCATTGCGCAGAATGGCGACTGCAAAGAAATTATTACAACAAAATAATGAAAAGGCATTCTACAACGAGGTAATTCGCGCATTGTGGGTATTTCTTTCCGATAAGTTACTTATTCCACAAAGCGAGTTGTCTAAAGAAAATATTTCCGATAAATTACAACAACGAAGTATAGCTGAAAACAAAATAGAAGAATTGAAAATAACCTTAGATACTTGCGAACAAGCCTTATTCTCTCCGATAGGAAGAGAAAATGCGATGAAAGAAACTTATAGCAAAGCAATAGAGCTGATTATGGATTTTGAAGAACAGCTAAAACATAAAACAGCATGAGCAATTATTTTCTAAAATATAGCATGGTGATACTTGCATTTCTTTTGCTGTTTAATGCAAAAGCACAAGATGCAAAATCGCTATTTCTGACGGCAAATACATACTACAAAAATAAGCAATACGATGAAGCAGAGAAGCTGTATTTATTGGTATTGAAGAAAGATGGCAAAAATGCAAATGCATTGTATAATTTAGGAAATACCTACTTTCATTTAAAGCAGTTTCCGTATGCAGTATGGTACTATGAAAAAGCCTTAAAGCTAAACCCAGATAGTAAATTTTTAAAACACAATATAGAAGAAACAAACAACAAACTTTTTAATAAAATAGAATTTAGCAAAGAGTTTTTTGTAACAAAACAATTAAAAGGATTGGTGCATGCCACTTCTTCCAATAGTTGGGGAATGTATTTACTTGTTGCGCTGTGGATAGGTAGTATTTCTATGATAATTTATCTACTTACTACACAAAATCTGTTTTATAAAATCGGAATCACTGCATTGGTTATAGCTGTGCTATTTGGGTGGTTTACATATAGCACATTTACCAAAGAACACCAGCAAGATTATGCAATAATTTTAACTACTAATGCTTACTTGAAAAAAGCTCCAGTAGAAACCATAAATGCAGCAGATACTGTACAAATAGGCGTAAAAGTGCAAATTATAGATGCCGATAAAGATTGGAGAAAAATAAAACTTCCAAATGAAAAAATTGGCTGGATAGAAAAATCCAATCTCGGATTTATATAATTTCCTTTTTAAAACGTAATCCCAATTGTAATCGGAACGTAATGTTTTATAGTGATTTCGGGCGTGTTGGCATACGTTTGAATAATTTGACCACTGCCGTTCAAACTTTGCACATCTACTTTGCGTTGCAAGTGCTGCAAGCGATAGCCCACACCAAAATGCATCGCCAGTCTTTTATTGGGAATTACATATCTGCCGCCAATCATAAACTCGCCAAAAGCACCCGAGTATTTGCCTTTGTTATTTACCCGATTAAAATAAGTATCGACATATACAGCACCACCGATTCTTTCAGAAAGAAATAAATTGAAATTTCCTTTTAGAAAATACTCCCGCATTTCTAAAAAAAATGGAAATGTAAAATAATAATAGCTGATGCCGTAAGTAGAATTTGGTCTGAAATCTAAACCTACTCCGCCGCCCACAAAAAATTTAGGATTTACTAAAACACCATGCACCGTACGAAACATAATGCTGGGCTTCTCTACTTGTAAATTGTTCTTCCGTGACGTCTGGTCTGGAAATTTTTGTATCATAGTTCCTGCTACATTTATCGCAACTCCCACTTCATTTATAGAAGAATATCGCGTGGTTTTAATGTTCTTTATCGAATCAACATCTAAAACTATATCTTCTTGTGCCTTGGTAGTTTGGAGTAAAGCAACAAATCCAATTACAAAAAACAGTGCTTTCATATTTTTTATTTTCGATATAAATTTAGCATTTTATATTTATTTACATCTTAAGTTTTTAGAAGACGCTATTTCGCACAAAATATTCCGATAACTCACATCTTTTTTGTATTTTCAACCATGCTAAAAATTGGCAGTTCTCTATTGTTTTCTCTATTGTTTTGTGTGCAATTGTCTGCGCAAACATTCGACTATTCCGAAAATTGCAAACAAGCGTATCATGCTATTTATAAATTAAAAATAAATGAAGGATTACAATGGCTGGCAAAAGAAAAAAAAGAACATCCCAAAAATTTTCTCCCTATTTTTCTTGAAAATCATGCCGACTTTCTAAAGCTAAATATCAATGATAACCGCACGCTGTATGAAGCCACAAAATCGAGAGTAGAATACAGACTGGAACGCTTAAAAGAAGGCGACAGAAATTCACCGTATTACTTATATACTTTAGCTGAAATACATTTACAATGGGCATTTTGCAAAATTAAATTTGGCGAATACGTAAGTGCAGTTTTTGAAGTAAGGAAAGCCTATCAAATGTTGTTAGACAATAAAAAGAAATTTCCCGATTTTAAGCCGAACATAAAAAGCTTGGGCTTGTTGCACACCCTATTTGGCGCCGTGCCCGATAAATATAAATTTGGTGCAAAATTATTAGGATTAAAAGGTTCAATAGAA
>Ga0255344_1004460_pt1 | contig 14200 bp, 14 predicted proteins | sample wastewater_treat_5_FD_192414 | JGI IMG/M metagenome (GOLD analysis project Ga0255344, IMG submission 192414) | Wastewater microbial communities from Lulu Island WWTP, Vancouver, Canada - plant18 | ecosystem: Engineered > WWTP > Wastewater > Unclassified | place: Canada: Vancouver, British... | reverse complement strand
TGAGGCCCGACGTCCCTCCACCACGCAAGATATTGAGCAATATTGTCTCTGCCTGGTCGCAAAGGTGGTGTCCCAGTGCTATTTTGCCCGCTGCGCACTCCGCGGCGACACGGTCGAGAAACGCATATCTCTGCCGCCGGAAATAATCCTCCGGAGAAATCCCCCGGGGGACATGCACCCGGCTGATTTTTCCCGCTTTGAGCGACAAACCATAGTTTTTTGACAGTTCCCGGCAGAACGCCTCGTCCGCATCCGCTTCCATGCCGCGCTGGCCGTGATGAAAATGAGCCGGGAAAATGGTCAGGTCAAGCACGTGGCTCAGACGGTGCAGCACCGACAAAAGAGCACATGAATCAGCGCCGCCGGAAAGCGCGACGACAACACGTTCACCACGCTCCAGAAGCGCATGTTTTCTTATCGTCTTTTGGATTTTTGTGATCATTATTGGAACATCGTGTTAATTTCAATAAGATCTTCACAGTAAAAATCAGCGCCCATTCCAAGCAGCTGCTGCCTGTCTCCCAATCCGTTCAGATAGCAGCAGGAAATTATCCCGGCGTTTTGGGCCGCGGCAATATCGTTTCTTCCGTCGCCTATGAGAACTGCTTTTTGCGGCGATATACTGTATTTTTCAAGGAAATATTCGACCGTGCGGGGGTCTGGTTTCAGGTACGGCGTCGAATCGGCGCCGATAATTTCCATAAAATAACGGTCAACACGTAAAGCACGGGCAATATCAACAGTGAAATGATGACGTTTGTTTGTCAAAATGACCTTCATTTTATGCCCGAAATACTTTAACACTCCCTCGATATTCGGGCATAGAACCGTTTGATCAGTCATGTGCTTTTCGTAGTGCGAACTGAAAACGGTCATCGCCTCTTTCATCTTGTCCCTGGCTTGTCCGTCCAGCGCTCTTTCGAGCAGTTTGACCACGCCATCTCCTACAAAACTGATTATTTGTTCATGCGTCAAAGGCGCAAGTCTCATTGAAACCAGCGTGTGATTAACGGAATTTACAATATCAGCACCTGTGTCCGCGATTGTCCCGTCGAAATCGAAAATCATCAAATCAATTTTTCTCATGTTATTCACGCCTCCGGTAGTTGTATAACCGAGCGCCGGAGCAAAAACAAGCTTCATTAGCGGCCGGCACTTCCAAATATTGTTTGACCCCCGTTATGTGGTATGTTAAATATTCAACAATTGCACGATGATGAACCGGCAGGGTCAGAGGCCAACCGGTCCTTTGTCTGCTATGCCCCTCTCGGCAGGGCTTTTAAGTAAGTGATGAGCTATGGCAACAACTAAACACCCGCTGGCGTTTGCCATCATCGGTACCGGCATGGTTGGCACAGCCATCGGTGCTCTTCTGAAAAAAGCAGGACATAAAATCACGTCAATGGCTGATCCCTCTGCTGCACACCTCAAAAGAGCTTCTGCCTTTCTGGGGAAAATCCCCTCCTTTCATGATCCCGCCCCAGCGGCGGAAAAAGCCTCTTGTCTGCTGATTACGACGCCGGACGATATCATCGGACGGGTTTGTTCATCTGTTGCCCACAGCGTGAACCTGCGCGGCAAGACAGTATTTCATATGAGCGGCGCAGGCGGTCTCGATCTTCTGGAACCTGCCGTCCGTGCCGGCGCCTCTGTCGGTTGTATTCATCCTCTGCAGAGCTTTTCCAGTATTGAAGGGGCGATCAAGACTATCCCCGGCAGCTATTTCGGAGTGACCGCCGGACGCGGAGCGAAAACTCTCGCCTCCTCGCTGGTGCGCGATCTGGGCGGCATTCCGATCCACATTTCGTCCAGGCAAAAGCCTCTTTATCATCTGGCGGCTTGCATGGCCTCCAATTATCTCGTCACCCTGATGGGTCTTGTCGAATCTGTGTACCGTTCCATCGGCTTTTCACAAAAAGACGCACGACGTTCTTTTCTGCCGCTCGTTTACGGAAGTCTTAAAAATATCGAGGCACAGGGTTGTACAAAAGCACTGACCGGCCCCATCGCCCGCGGTGATGCAGGCACAATCCGCAAACATATGCAGGCGCTGGCCGACAACAGAGCAGAACTGACTCCGGTGTATGCGCAACTGGGGCATGTCACAATAGATCTTGCCGTAAAAAAAGGAACTTTGACGCCGGATCAGGCAAAATTAATTTCGGGGCTTTTGAAAGGAGTCAAAAATGAGCGCTCATAATAAAATCACCCGCAGGACAATTATTGATATCAGAAGCATGAAAAAGGCCCAAGAGAAAATATCCATGCTCACCGCCTATGATTATCCCATGGCCTGCATTCTCGATGAATGTGATATCGACATTATCCTTGTAGGCGATTCTCTGGGAAATGTTGTTCTGGGCTACGAATCTACGCTGCCCGTCACAATGGATGATATGGTACGCCATACTCAGGCCGTTACACGCGGCGTACAAAAGGCCCTGGTTGTGGCGGATATGCCTTTCATGTCCTATCAGGTCTCGGCAGAGGCAGCGCTTGCCAACGCCGGTCGCCTGCTTAAAGAAGGTAACGCTCAGGCGGTCAAACTCGAAGGCGGGCGTGAACATGCTGACATTGTCTATAAAATGACCTATGCCGGTATTCCCGTTATGGCACACCTCGGACTGACACCACAATCTGTGAACCAGCTTGGTGGTTACAAGGTCCAGGGAAAAAACGAAGACGCGGCAAAAAACATCATACGCGACGCTAAAATTCTGGAGGAAGCGGGCGCTTTTTCGCTCGTTCTTGAGTGCGTGCCCCAAACACTGGCCAAAGAGATAAGTGCCTCTTTGACCATTCCGACCATTGGCATCGGCGCAGGGAACGACTGCGACGGCCAGGTACTGGTGATTAACGACATGCTGGGTATCACCGACCGGGCAGTGCCGAAGTTTGTCAAACAGTACGCCCTCATGAAAAATGAAATCAAAAATGCGGTAAAGAGCTATATCAGTGAAGTAAAAGCGGGCGCGTTCCCGGATGAGGGGCACAGCTACAAGTAGCTCACAGTGGCGTATTTTCGGAAAACTGCCTAAGCATATTAATATAAGTACCGACCAGAATTTCCGGATGGATAAAATAGTCTGGTCTGAGTTGAAAATGCTCATCAACCAGCCTTTGGGCGATCCGGTTGATATCCCCTCCATCTTTGAGCGCATCGATAAGACAGCGCCTCATCAGTTCGGCGGCCTTCTTACTCTCGTCAATGTAGTATGACACCTCTTTTTTCATGATATAACCGTAATGGTCGGTACAAATAAGAGAAACATCCAGTCTGCCGAGTTTGTCCAGGCTTTCCCCGTATTTTTCAAAACTGGATCCCGCCGCAATCACATATTCATTGCGATAGGGGATGGCCACGGCATCGGAGGGAAACAAGGCTTTCTTTTCGGGAATATAGACGGAAATTGAGCAGGATGAATGACCGGGCGTCTCATGTATCTCCACTGCCAGCCCCCCGGGATCAATGATGCTCCCCTGACTGACAATTTCTCCGCCAAGATCATCCCCCCACTGCCAGTCGAAATCATCGAGAATTTCCGTGGCGCCTTTGACTCTTTGGCACACCTTCAACATGAATTCGTTGATCACACCTGCGGCCCTGGGCCGGGCCAGGAGCTCCCAGGCGCGCGCCGAAGCCCAAAGCGTTATGGAAGGATATTTTCTTTTTAAATACGGAGCCAGCCCAACATGGTCAAAGTGGCTGTGCAGCAGGATCAGGTGTTTGATTTTATCTGCATTGATCCCCCAGGTGTGAATTTGCTCAAGGTACTCAGGCAAGGCATGGCTCATACCTGCATTGATGAGAACAGAAGAGTTAACTCCCTCCACCAGATACACACATGATTCCGGCGTGCCCAGCATCCAGAATCCTTCCCCGATTTTTCCCGGCCGTGTGATCCTCATCAGTTTTTGTAATAAATAATTTCGGTTTTTTTGCGCAGATCTTCGAGAAGCTTCATGAAAATTTCCGCTTCCTTCTGTTGCTCAAGATGCAGCGCGATGCTGTCTTTTACCTCGGCCAAAGGTACGGTGAAAGACGGTGTTCGTCCGAGTACTTCAATTATATGATAGCCGAACTCGGTGGTTACAACGGGACCTACAACGTTGATCTCCTGGCTGAAAGCCGCGTCTTCAAATGGTTTTACGGTTTGGTCTCTTTTTATTTCGCCCAGATCCCCGCCGTTTTCTTTGCTGGGGCATTCTGAATTCTGGGCGGCGACTTCTGCAAAATCCGCTCCGTCCATAATTTGTTTTCGCAGTTTTTCTATCTTTTCTTTTTTCATGGCTTTGGTTTCGTCATCGTCTTTCGGATTCAACGTCAAGAGAATATGGCGTACATGTGCCGTTTCGTCCGTTTTAAACTTGTCTTCGTTTTCCAGATAAAATTTCTTGATTTCCTTTTCCGAAGGAACCGCCTTTCCGCCTGTTTCCTTTTGTACCAGCTTTTTTATTTTGATTCCCAGAATAATGTCGTCGCGTGTGACTCCGTTCTCCCTGAGAAAATCCGTCAGTTCTTTATCCGGAGGAAGATGGCCTTTTATTTCCTCATAAAACATCTCGATATCTTTTTTTGAAGCGGTGATCTTTTTCCTGTCAGCTTCATTTTGTAGAATTGTTTTCACCACAAAATCTTCAACAAGTTGACTTCTGACTCCCTTTTCCAACTCTTTCATCTTCCCGGCCGGTATCACATCTCTATATGGATTCATTTTATTTTTAACTCTGACAGCCAGGTCGGACTTTGTAAGGACAGTGCCGTCCACACTCACGACGACGTCCGTTGTTATCTCCTGAATCTGAGATGTCTCTTCTTCCACAGCAACTTGCTGATCTTCGGTTACTTGTTCTTCCAGCCCCGGCTCAACAACATCGGCGCCATTGATGCTTGCTTCTTCCTTTTTACCGCACCCCATAGTTGCGGCAATCAGGAGGGCGGCAAAAACACACAGAATACTTTGAAAGATATTTACTTTCATTTAACTCCTCCCACGACTTCATGATTGGCAAAACGCCCCTACGCTATAGTCAAAGACCCGGAGGCAAGTCAAGCTGATAATCTTCTGACCAACTTCAACCTTGGACTATGAGCTACGAGCAGCGAGCTGATAGCTATCCTCTCTGTTCATGTGACAAGGCGCAGGTACGTCAAGGCTGCAACCGGGTCGCCATAATCCGGATTTGCGCCGTTTGATGGTTCGCCCGGTAATTGTGCGCCGGCTGACTCAAACAACCCTTTGAGGGCCTGACGGTAGCCTGTGCGCGGGAAGGCCTCCCTGGACAGGAAGTTAATCAATTTCAAGGTTTCAAACCCGTCAAACCATTGATGAAAATTTTTCAGCAAAGCAGCACTGCTGCCGGCGTTGTTTATGATTTTTGTCCACAGAGGTACAAAGCCCCGTTCGGCAAGAAAAACTGCCAGTAAGGGGGATATTTTTCGTGCCCTGGCAAGAAGCCTTTCAGCTGAAGATCCTGGCGCCTCCGCGACAAGCTCAAGCCATTTCCTCAGGATTTCAAACACACGGGGATCATAAAACATCATCGCGTCTCTTTTCAGCGAGACCATTTCACCGACGGTTGCGCCTGTGCCGAAAGGGACTCTTTCAGAAACACGTGCCGAAGGATACACCTTGGTCCCGGTTATTTGTCTTACCGGACCGGCTTTGGCCAGTTTGTTCAAAAAGTAGAAATCTTCTCCCGCCGCCCGCCGGTTCATGCCGCGTACGGCCAGATAAGCTTCTTCGGTGGTGGCCATTGTAGAGCCGATACTGTGAAATGCGTAAGGTGAACGGGCATATTTAAGGCCAGCCACCCAGTAGCGAAGATAAATCTCGTATAATATAATAGCATCTTGCAAAGCAGGCCGGGCGGCCGCTTGATGTTCATAGGCGATCACCCCGGCATGAGCCCTGCGCGAACTGAATGCATCGAGCAGCGTGCTGAGGTAATTAGGTTCCACCAAAGTGTCCGCATCGAGGTTCATAAGCAGCCTAGGCGGGTCATCATCCCCCCCGGCACTAGGCAGTCTGAGAGCTGCGTCCATGCCTATTTTTCGTGCCATACCGACTCCTCCTGCACGCCCGGGTATTTCTCTGCCGGGAGAGGAGGCATCGATGACGGCATGCCGCAGGCGGCTTGCCGCAATTTTTTCCATTTCCCGTCCCCACTCCCCTGCCGTGGCAGGAATCTCTTTTCTCAAAAGCGCTCGCAACAAGCTGAGAGTTTCGGCATTGTCGGCACGGTGGGAGACATGTGCACCCGCTTTATTGTTGACCACGCAAATAATGAGCGTCACATCCAGGACCGCAGGGTCGTTGGCGGCCAGAGAAGTCAGTGTGCCGAAAATATTTTCTTTTTCCGCCAAAGCCGGAATGATGACGACCTGCGCTATGTTCTTAGGGGACTCTGCCTCAAGCTTCCAGGGATGGACTGCCGCATATCTGCCGAGATAGTTTTTAAGGAGAGAGGCTTTTTTCATTGCAACATCTTAGTTACACAGGTTTCAAGCTCGTTATAGTCGTGTGCATCCAGCCAATGTATTTGAATCCCCTTTTTCTCCATGCGCCGAAACCAGGTCATCTGCCTTTTGGCAAACTGGCCGATCGCAATTTCAAGCCTGGCGATCATTTCTTCCCGGGTCATCTGTTTTTGCAGATAGCGGGCTACATAACGGTATTCCAAACCGAAACTGTCGAGTCTTTCCCAGGAAAGCCCTCCGGCGTGCAGTTGGGCGACCTCCTGAACAAGTCCTGCCGCGAGCCTTTGTTTAAGCCTTGCTGTGATTCTTTCCCTGAGCTCGGGTCTTGGACAGCAAAGTCCGAAAACACATGCATTGATCCGGGGACGGGCTGTACCTGCCGTCGTTGAGTTTTTTCTGGCCTGTTCTATTTCTATTTTTCTGATCAGTCTTTCGCGATCTTCCAGATCGGTTTTGTTGTGCAGATGAGGCTTCATGGAAAGAAGCATCTCACGCAGTTCATCCATTGATTTATCCGCCAGGTTCTGCCTTAATTCCTCATGGCGCCCGGCGGCGGGCATTTCGTAGGCGGCAAGGACTGCTTCCAGATAAAGGCCTGTGCCTCCCACGACAACCGGCAGAACGCCTTTTACCCGCAACGCCCTGAATACATCATAAAATCTTTTCTGATATTCAAAAACATTAAACTCCTCTTCAGGATCGATGATATCTATTAAATGGCAGGGAATGGTCGTGTCTGCCAGCCGGTATTCTGAAAGGTCTTTTCCTGTTCCCAGATCCATTCCACGGTAGACCTGCCGGGAATCGGCTGAAATGATTTCTCCGTGGAAATGCTGAGCCAGTTTCACTCCCATCCTCGTTTTTCCGGTAGCGGTCGGCCCCACTATGACGACCATATTTTTTTTCATCTTCAAACCAGGACGAAAAAACATCAAAAAAAATGCCCCGTGCGAACATCGGGGCACCTTCTTAAGTTAGCAAGCTGGTTTATTACAGTGGAGTGACGCTCACAGCGCTGGGGCCTTTGCTACCCTGTTCAATATCGAAGCGAATTCTCTGGCCCTCATAGAGTGTTTTAAAACCTGTACCGGTAATGGCACTATAGTGCACAAAAACATCTCCACCCTCATCGCTTTCAATAAACCCAAACCCTTTCTTCTCGTTAAACCATTTCACCTTTCCTTCTGCCAATGCTAAAAATCCCCCTTTCTAAATTTGTTTCCCTGCGGTTGACTCCGCCTGGAAACTAAAAAAACCGCTTGCACCCTCCCATGTGAAAGAGTCCTTAGCGGTTTTTCAAAACTTTACAAAAAAACTGCGCACTAAAAAAATCCCAAAAATCCAATTCATGAATCTACCGCCAGTCGTTCCATCGACACGTTGCAAAAAACCTTAGCACCATTTTTATTAAAATCAAGCTTTTTTTTCACTTAGATATTTTTTTAAACAGGCAGCCAGGAGCAGCTCCCGGCCGCTGTAAAAATGATCCGTCGCATCCAGCAAGACGAATTCAGATTGTATCTGTGACGCCTTTTGTCTTAAAGCAGCCGCGTCACAAAACATATCTGCATCGCCGCAAATGATCAGCTTCACGACGGTGCTTTGCCGGGACCAGGTAAAATCGAAATATTTATCCGGCGGTGAAATTAAAACCACGTCTCCTGCATCATAGCTTCCACCGGCAAGCAGACGGCAGGCGACCCAGGCACCAAATGAGTAAGCGGCTAACACAACCTGTTCAATACCGCGGCTTTTCAAAAATTCGCATGCGGAAACGATGTCTTGTTGCTCTCCCCTGCCCTCATCATAAGAACCCGTACTGCCACCGACGCCGCGGAAGTTGAAACGCAAAGTAGCATGTCCGTAAGCCGCAAATACCTCCTGGACAGCTTGTACGACGTTATTATACATCGACCCGCCCATCAGCGGATGCGGATGACAAATAACAACACCTTGCATCGCCTGGGCAGGACAGTACAGGCCTTCTCCTTTGAGGCTTCCGTTTTTCCAAAACACCTGTTCTTCATTACCCATAATCAGATTTCTCCCGTCCGGTGGCAGGCACTCCACCTGTTTTGACCTGCCGGCATCAGCGCCGGCTTTTCTTTCCGGCAGATATCAATTTTATAGATGCAGCGGTTGTAGAAGCGGCACCCTCCATCCGCTCGATCGCCTGTTTCACCCCGAATCATGATTGGTTGTTTTGTGGCCCCCGGCACGCAGGAAGGAATGGCCGCAAGAAGCATCCTTGTGTAGGGGTGTGCAGGTGCATTGTAGAGGTCCCGCCTGTCGGCCACTTCCACAATCTGCCCAAGATACATTACGGCGATCCGGTCCGACACATGCCGGATTACATTAAGATCGTGTGAAATAAATAAATAGGTCAGGCCGAATTCATCTTTGAGATCTTTTAGAAGGTTCAGTATCTGCGCCTGAATAGAGGCGTCCAGCGCGGAAACAGGCTCGTCGGCAATGATGAGCCTGGGGCGCAGCACCAACGCGCGTGCAATGCCGATGCGCTGCCTCTGACCGCCGCTGAATTCATGAGGATACCTCTTTGCCTGTTCGTTGGTCAGCCCAACTTTTTCCATGATCTGTAATGCGGTTTTTTTGTTCTGGTCGCGGCTGCCCAAACCGTGAATATTAAGGGGCTCGACGATCGTCCCAAGTGCCGTCTTGCGGGGGTTGAGTGAGGAATAAGGATCCTGAAAAACCATCTGTACATGGCGGCGATAGGTTTTCATCTCCTTTGAAGAGAACGAGAAAATATCTCGCCCGTCAAAGGAGACCTTTCCTTTTTGCGGGTCCTCCAGGCGCATGAGAATACGGGCAAGCGTCGACTTTCCGCAACCTGACTCGCCTACCAGCCCCAGTGTCTGGCCTTCGTAAATCTGCAGATCGACATCATCGACGGCCACGACAATACCTGCTCTTCTTTGCAAAAAGCCGCCACCGAGGCTGAACTCTTTATACAGCGATTCTATCATCATCAGGGGGTGCGTCATGCTTACTCTTTTCTTCAGTGCGCCATGTTCCTTGGAAAATAGCAGGCGGTAAAGTGATATTCTTCAATTTTCGTTAAAGACGGCTCCTGCCGGCGACAGACATCTTCAGCCCAGGCACAACGGTCGGCAAAGCGACAGCCCGGGGGAAGATTGTAAAGACCGGGAACAGTGCCGGGAATAGTTTTCAGCCGGCCCCCTTCTGGCCGGGAGACATCGCAGCCGGCCGGTCGCGATTCAATGAGGCCAATCGTGTAGGGATGCGCCGGGCGGCCAAATAATTTTTCTGCCGATGCCAGCTCGACCATCTTTCCCGCGTACATGACCGCCACTTTCTTCGTCATCTGGGCGACAACTCCCAGATCGTGAGTGATCAGCATGACCGCCATATTATTTTTGGCCTGCAAATAAGAAATGAGATTGAGAATCTGCGCCTGCGTGGTGACATCAAGGGCGGTGGTCGGCTCATCGGCCAAAAGGAGGCGGGGTCGGCAGGCCATGGCCATGGCGATCATCACGCGTTGCCTCATCCCTCCGCTCAGCTGGTGAGGGTAATCCCTCGCTCTTTTTTCCGGGACGGGAATACCCACTTCCTCCAGCATTTTAATGCTTGTCAGCCTGGCCTCCCGGGGCGACAGATGCAGGTGGAGTCTGATTACCTCTTCAATCTGCTGGCCTATTCGTAAAACAGGATTTAAAGACGTCATCGGCTCCTGGAAAATCATCGAGATATCCCGTCCACGCTTTTCGCGTATCTTTTGCTCCGGCAAAGACAACAAATCGACTCCGTCAAACATGACACGACCGTGCGCAATACGCCCGTTGGCAGGGATGAGATTCATCACGGAAAGCGCCAGCATGGTTTTGCCGCAACCGGACTCGCCGACCACTCCCATTGTCTGGCCCGCCATTAAAGACAGGGAAACTCCGTCCACCGCTTTTATCTCTCCCCTGGCGGTGGTAAATACGGTTTTCAGGTCCTGAATATCCAGCAGCATCTGCATCATCAGCTTTCCTGTAAGCTTTGCAGGTATTCAATAAGTAGGCGTACACCTGCTCCGGTGGCGCCCTTCGGGATATAGGGTTTGTCTTTGGATGCCCAGGCAGGTCCGGCGATGTCCAGATGAACCCAGGGATAATTTCCGGCAAACCTTTTTAAAAAGGAGGCGGCCGTTATCGCACCGGCCAGGCGTCCCCCCGTGTTTTTGACATCGGCGATGTCACTTTTTATCATCTCTGAATACATATCCCACAGGGGCATTTCCCACAGCAGCTCGCCTGTTTTTTCCGATGCTTTTTTTATTTTTTCCTTGAGGCCGTCGTCGGTACCGAACATACCGATGACCTCTTCGCCCAGCGCCGCAATACAGGCACCGGTCAAAGTGGCGATATCGATAATGGCCGCCGGTTTGAATTTGGCGGCATAGGCCAGTGCGTCGGCTAAAATCAGCCTGCCTTCCGCATCGGTGTTGATGATTTCTATCGTAGTGCTGGAATATGATTTTATGATATCTCCCGGCTTCAAAGCACCGCCGCCGGGCATGTTCTCCGTGGCAGGGATCAGGCAGACAAGGTTCAAGCGAAGGTTGAGCTGTGCCGCTGCCTGGGCTACCGCCATCACTGCCGCGCCGCCGGCCATATCCATTTTCATCTCGTCCATTTTTTCCGAATGCTTGAGGCTGATGCCACCTGAGTCAAATGTGAGTCCCTTGCCGACAAGCACAACCGGAGATGTGCCTCTTTTCGCCCCCCTGTATTCCAGAACGATAAATCTGGGCGTTTGGTGGCTGCCGGCGGCCACCGCCAAAAACGCATTCATCCCCAGAGATTTCAGCCTGGCTTGTCCCATCACGCTGCAGGTAAGTTTTTTCCCATCCGCAATTTTACGCGCCTGCGCAGCCAGAATCGAAGGAGTCATTTCATTACCCGGCGCCCAGACCAGATCACGGGCAAAGCAGACGGCATCCGAAATGATATTTGCTTTTTTTACCTCGGAAACAATTAAGTGATAATCCGCCTGATTACAGACAAGTTCCAGGCCTGACATGACTTTGGCATCTTTTTCATGCGTTTTGTACAGGAGATACTTATACAGACCGAGGCGCACTCCTTCCACAATAGAGGCCGCCAGAATACTTTTTCGGCCGTTCAAGAGATTCCAGTCCGGCATAAGGATCGCCCGTTTAACTTTCAGGTCGCGTAATTGACGGGCGGCCCCGGCAAATGTCCGACGAACCTTTTCCGGGGTCAATTCTTGTTTCCTGCCAAGGCCGGCAAGCACTATGCGTCGGAAAGAAACACCTTGCTTTGTGTATAATGTTACAAGTTGTGAATCCTTTCCCTCGAAATCTCCGTTCTTTAATATTTCTGTTAAAAGTCCACCCGCTTTGTGATCAATGGCCGCAGCAGGCCCGGACAGCTTTTTTTCATCCTCACATAAAGCAAGAATCAGAGCATCTGTTTTTACTTCTTGCGGCATTCCTTTTTTTACCGTTATCTTCAAATCAACCTCCTGATGAATTCACTAAAGAGGATAAACCTCACAACTCCCGTGTCCGCAAATATATTTTTGAACGCGGCTTTTCCATAACACATAGATAAGAAAAGTCAATCAACTGCGGTAAGTAAAAATAGAGAGGATGTCGGCCACCGCTGTCTGTTCTATATATAAGGAAAATCCTTTTAAAAAAAGGCGAACCTGATGAGGCTCGCAGATACGCACAAAAGTATCTGTCGAAAAGGCCGGAGTCTCTCCATTCGCTCATGATGATGGCGGAAATATCGCGCCAGGCCGGAAACTACCCGGCAGCGATTTTCTACTGGGAAAGGGTACGGGCAATAGACCCGGAAAACCGATACGCAAACCTTGCCTTGATTGAACTTTATTCAAAGACCGGCCGGATACAGCTCCTGGAGCGTGAGATAGTATTTTTGCTATCTTTGGCGAGGCCCCTAAAACTTGGCGATTACATCTGGGAATTAACCAGAGATGAAAAGCTCATGATTTATGTTCCCCGAGTGGAAGATTTTGCCTTCATTGAAACAAAGTGCCGGATGGTGAGCCATTAAACTCACCGGACCTGATTAGTCCTGCTCATTTGGTGGGCATACACCACAATTTCTTTCGACAGAGTCATAGGCACAGATACAGCTGCAGACGGAACCGTCTGCCGCCATACGATCCCGGCTGTCATAAAAATCTTTTGCCGTCTCAGTTGAATACTCATAAGGACAATAAAAGGTGGTCTCCTTACCCAAATCGAAAGGCTGCCATGGAGAACCAGGACCTGTCAAGGGAGCCAAATCCGTACCGTCACTCACACGAATGCGAAGAGGGTCATCAAAGAGATCTTCCAAGGTGTCGGCGGGATTTTTATAGAAAAAACTGAAATGCAGATGAGGATAATGAGTCGCTATCGGATCTTTGACAATCAAATCGCCTATGACCTGTCCTCTGGCCACTGGATCTCCTTCGTTCACATAAATGCTTGTTCTCTGTTCGTTAAAAGCCTCTTCATCTTCCGTCTGCGGCTCGAAGATATAAGCCATATACCAATACTTGTTCATCTTCAGTATAACGACAATGCTTTTTACCACCGCCCCTGTGTCCCCTTCGACAATCCATTCCACTGTGGCAGGTGCTGCAGCTATGAGCGGAACTTTTTTTGTCTCGCCGGGAGAATCATCCCAAACCGCTATATCGATACCTCCGTGCCTCTCTTCTCCCGCCTCATCCCAGGGGAAAAGAGCGAAACAATAATATTTTTCGACATCATCAAAAGTCTGAACCGGGAAATCCAGTCCCTCCACTGTGTCATAAAAAACAGATCCGGAATCGGAGCATGAAACAACGATGCACAAAAGGACAAAAAAGGTTGCACAAATGAGTGCTTGCCTGATTATTTTCTTCATCGAAACAATTCCTCACTGTTTTATAGTTTGCCACGCACTCATATCTTAACAAACATCTTCCGATTATACAAGGATGGGGACGGATACGGGTTAGCAATAACCTGATTTAGCCAAGCCTGAACATAAAAAGATTACTATTTAGAGAATTATTTTCTAAACAAACATTCGGCGGTAACAAGTACTCACAGATATACGTGTCTTTGAATGTCAATGGTCGGGGCGGCAGGATTTGAACCTGCGACATCTTGGTCCCAAACCAAGCGCGCTACCTGACTGCGCTACGCCCCGACTGTCCCGGCCGGTGATTCTCCGTCCAGATATTCTTTAAGCTTTGCCAAAGCCCGTCCACGATGGCTTATTTTGTTTTTCACTTCCGGAGGCAGTTCGGCCGCCGTCTTGTTCATGTCCGGCCACAAAAATATCGGGTCATACCCAAAGCCGTTTGTGCCACGGGATTCGTCGATAATCAGTCCATCCCATCTGCCCTCAAAAGCTTGATAGCCGCCGCCGGGACTGTACAGAACCAACACACAGCAAAAAGATGATCTTCTTTCGGAAAGCGGCACGTCTTTGAGTTTCGTTAAAAGCAGAGCGTTGTTTTCCTCATCCGACGCATCTTCACCGGCATAGCGAGCGGAATAAATACCCGGCTCCCCTCCGAGCACTTCCACCTCCAGACCGGAATCGTCCGCCAGCACTGTTTGCCCGGTCGCCTCCGCAATGATCCTGGCTTTTTTTAAGGCGTTTTCGAGATAGGTTTTACCATCTTCCACAACTTCCGGCAATGATGAAAAGTCGTTGAGAG
>Ga0255344_1004448_pt1 | contig 14231 bp, 13 predicted proteins | sample wastewater_treat_5_FD_192414 | JGI IMG/M metagenome (GOLD analysis project Ga0255344, IMG submission 192414) | Wastewater microbial communities from Lulu Island WWTP, Vancouver, Canada - plant18 | ecosystem: Engineered > WWTP > Wastewater > Unclassified | place: Canada: Vancouver, British... | reverse complement strand
TCGGAGAGCGTCTTTTTCACGATGCTTCCGCAGTTCGAACACATCTGTGTCGTGTCGCGGGGATCGACTTTGACGAGTTCCGTACCAGCACTTTCAGCCTTGTACGAGAGGTAAGAATAGAATCGTCCCCATGACGCACTGTGGATACTTCTCCGGAGCCCGCGAGATTTGCCGTTCTCTTTCAGATACTTGATATTTAAGTCTTCGACACAGATCGCTGCATAGGTATCAACGTACCGACGAGAAAGTTTGTGCAGGAAATCGTTCTTCTGGTTTGTGATATGATCATACGCCTTCTCCAGTTTCCCCTTTGCCTTCTTCCAATTTTTCGAGAACCGTTGTTTCCGGGCAAGACTCTGTTGCAACTTCTTGATCCGGTCACGTGAGTGCTCATAGAACCGGGGGTTTTCTATCACCCTACCATCGCTATCGACCGCAAACGAATCCAATCCGACATCGATCCCAACGGATCGTCCCTCCTTCTTCGGTTCGGAAACGTCCTGTTCCGCCTGAATGATGACATACCAGTTGTCGCCGGAACGGGTGATCAGAACACCTTTCACGACTCCCGAGTACGGTCGATGCATGGCGAAGGGGATTGTTCCGATCTTCGAGAACGTGACCGCGCTGTGTTCCCGGTCGATCTTGAACCCGGACTGATTGTAGTTGAGCGTCCGATACCGGGATGCGCTCTTGAACCGGAGTTTGCCAATCTTCCGTCCTCTCTTCTTTGTTTGGGAGAGAGCGGCGATGTTACTCCAAAGGGTATAGTTGACCATCTGGAGCACTTTAGAGTATACGCCCTTCAGGAACGGGTTTTCCTCTTTCAGCGTGACGATCCGCGCCTGCATTTCTCGCATCGTCGGAGTGAACCCGTGCTCCCGCGCAGTATTACATTCTTCGAGAAGTTTGTTGTAGAGCCACCTACAGGTATCGAGCGCACTGTTCAGTCGTGTCTCAGTGGTTGCATCGGGATACGCCCGGTACTTGTAGGAAACGATCATTTACTTCTCCATCTGAGAGTCAACATACTCTTTCAGCGCATCAAGACTTACCTGTCCTGATGTTGCAAGGAAATATGACGGAGACCAGAAGGAATCCCCCAATAGCAAATTCTTCGTTGCGGGGAACTCCTGTCGTAATCTCCGTGCCGAGACCCCCTTGATAACGTTGACAACATTGACGAGGTTGGTTTTCGGAGTCGCCTTGAAGAGAAGATGATAGTGATCTTCCGCAGGTTCGTGAGCAACAACGTCTATACCCAATTCGTCTGATAGGTTCCACACGATATCTTTCAGACGCTCTCGAATATCGTCAGAATACAACGCCTTCCGGCGATACTTCACTACTATCACCAGATGATAGTAGAGAGCAAAGACCGAATGTGCAGACCTATCAAGTTTATACCTCATGTTGGGTTAATTATAATAGAACGCCAACGATGATGTATCTATCGCAGGAAGGAAGGGCGGCTCCGCTTTCATCCCCGGCGGCAAGACCGGGGTCATCCCGCTCCGCCCCTTCACCCCCGCAAGTTAAATTCTGTGGAACCGCCAGCCTTGCTGATCTGCGGTGTGCAGTCGCTGCGGAATGCGATGCCGTGGGATTCATCATGGGTGTGATCCACCGGAGCAGCGATGTTGTAACCCCGGCAGAAGCCGCAAGGATGATACGTCAACTCCCACCGTTCATCGAACCGGTCGCGGTCACCCACCTCCAGGAAACGCAGGCACTGATCGACCTGGTGAGAGAATCGCACTGCACGACGCTGCAGGTCCAGAATGACATCGATCCATCCGACCTGGAGGTCATCCGCCAGGCTCTCCCCTGCGTAAAGATAGTGAAGGCCGTCCATGTGATGGATAGATCATCTATTGCGACGGCAAGACGCTACGAGCCCTATGCCGATGCCATCCTCCTCGATACCAGGACGGAAGAGAGGATCGGGGGGACGGGGATCCCTCATGACTGGAATATAAGTGCAGAGATAGTGGCAAACTCAACAGTTCCCGTGATACTTGCAGGAGGACTCACCCCGGAGAATGTCAGAGACGCGATACAGAAGGTTCGCCCCTACGCTGTCGATGTGCATACCGGCGTCAAGAAAGACGGTGCCCGCAACCTGGAAAAGACGCTTGCGTTTGCCCGGGCGGCAAGAACCGCCACGGGTAAGACCGCCGTATAAACTTTAGGCAGCGCAGAAATAAGGCCAGATCCCGCCGGATGATTATATGAACCCTTCAGGCTCTCATACCTCTTTCGGTATCCTGATAGTGAAGGTGCTCCCCTCGCCAACCTGGCTTGCCACCGTTATCTCCCCTCCATGCAACCGGACATACCTGTTTGCGATCGAGAGGCTCAGGCCCACCCCGCCGCCTTTTTTATCCTGATCGCATGCATCTCCAATGTAGAACGGATCGAAGATCGACCTGATCTTCTCTTTCGGGATGCCTCTGCCGTTATCGCAGACCATGATGTAATGATTTTCAGGCGACTCCCTGTACCTGATCCACACCTCCTTCGGAGGGTCGTTATACCTGACCGCGTTTGATATCAGGCTCTCCAGCGCAACGGCAAGCCTCCCGGCATCGCCCGGCATGTGAACGTCATCGGGTATCTCGTTTCGAATCAATGCTTCACGCCCATAGCCTCCACTGGCTATAACGGAGTCGACCAGGTCGCGAAGCGCTATATCCTGGATGTTCAGGTCGATATAATCGGTCGCAAAGACGCTCAACTCGACCGCCCTCTCCACAACCGCCTGCTCCTGGATTGCACAGTCAAGGCAGACCTTGAGGATGGATTCGGTCTCCGGAGTTATGCCGTAATACTCCGGATCATCCAGGACCAGCTGGAGATACCCGATGAGCGGCTGCAGCGGTGTGCGCATCTCATGAGAGATGGTGGTGGTGAGGTGTTTCCAGCGGTCAACCTCCCATGAGAGTTGCCTGCAGGCAAGCCTCTGCCGGCGCGACTCGGTGACATCGCGTGCCGATCCAATGACACCCCTGAGAACGCCGTCAGCCGCGGTATAGGGGCATAGACTGACGGAAAAGGTGTGCCGGAGACCCCCTATCATCAGGTCGAGGCTGTAACGGACGTCTTTTCGCTCATCGATCACCTTCCTGACCTGCGCCATGTGTTGACGGGCAAGGTCCTCCGGCAGGATTGCCCCCACATCCCGTCCGGCCAGTTTGTCGGGATCAAGACCATACTCCGGGGCACGGGCCCAGAAGAAGTGGAGGATGCGGCCCGAGGTGTCCTGCATGAAAAACATATCGTTTGTCTGACGGACAAACTCATTCAGGCGGCTGTCTGACCGCAGAAGATCGCCGTTCTCATCCCTGAACCTCCCGCAGTCCACAACACTGCACTCGAAGAGATCCTCGCCGGCCAGTGGCCGGCCTGAGAGGAGAACCCGCCGCGACTCTCCGTCTTTCGTGTAAAAGATCGTCTCGATATTCACGATATAGCCCTCCTTGTTCATCTCCTGGATGAACGAGGCTCTATCGCTCTCATCCGGCCAGAATTCCTCCAGGGAGATGCCAACAACTTCCGTGGGCGAGTAGCCCAGCATAGCGGCAAACAGCTTACTGGCACAGACAACGCGAAGCGACCCGGGTTCGCAGAGGAATTTTGCATCGCGGCTGTTCTCGATGATCTTCCTGCAGCGGGACGCAGTCAGGTAGGAGTCCTGTGAGAAAAGAGTTACGGCCCCGAAGACCCAGAAAAAGAGGAGTGCGTGTAACCCCACAAGAAGAGGGGCGACCCTGTATCCAAGGAGGGAGAGACTGGTCTGGCCGAGCACGAAACCGGTGACGAGGATCACGGTCACATGGAGCGCCTGCAAAGGGAACCAGAGAGCGGCAAGGAGGATCGGGACGCAGTAGACCAGGGTGCAGGGTGTGGAGAGATTCACAGGCGCAACCGCCGTGAGCATAAGCGATACCCCTGCGAATGATGATAGAACGATCATTTTGACGAGATCTGTCGCGGTGAAGCGATCCTGGTTTAGGCAACTCAAGAGATGCCGGTTCTCTGGCATGTCCAATAGAGAGATCTCACCATTATCTATATTTATAGGCTCCGAAAACGTCACCCGATTTTAAAATGATGTTTACAAAAATAATCCGGTATACCCGGGTATTTCAGGATTTTCTCATGAACCTCCCCAGATCTCACGGAGAGGTGGTGCAGCCTGCCCGATGATGATTCCTGCCGCAACCGAGGGTAGCATTATGAAGGTCGTCGTTCAACCCAGAAATATGCGTCCTTTCGTCTTTGTAAATGTTGCCATGAGCGCTGATGGGAAGATCTCAACCGCTGAGCGCCGGCAGGTGAGGATCTCAGGCGGTGATGACTACTCGCGGGTCGACCGGATCAAGGCAGAGAGCGACGCCATCATGGTCGGGATCGGCACGGTGCTCTCCGACAACCCCTCGCTCACGGTCAAGTCGCCCGATCTCAGGGCATGGCGGAGAGAGGCCGGAAAGGATGATGACCCGATCCGTGTCGTTGTGGACAGCAGAGGGAGGACACCCACGGATGCAGACATCCTGCACAAGGGGGCGGGAAAGCGGATCATAGCCGTCTCGCGGGCAGCATCGCCAGAAGCGCTGGAGATTCTCCGCAAGCACGCCACCGTCATCATAACCGGCGATGAGACAGTCGATCTTTCAGCCCTGCTCGAAGAACTCTACCGGCTGGGTGTCCGGCGCCTGATGGTTGAAGGAGGAGGGACTTTAATCTGGGCGCTTATGGAGCGGGGGCTGGTCGACGAACTTCAGACCTTCATCGGCAGCATCATAATCGGCGGAAAAGATGCCCCCACCCCTGTCGACGGCACCGGTTTTTTCCGCGAGGAGGACTTCCCGCGGCTCGCGCTCATCGAAGCCGGCCGGCTGGATGAGGGTCTGCTTGTAAGGTGGAGGGTGAAGAGGGCGTGATGATAGGGCTCGAGTGGATGAATGCACGCCGATGGCGACAAAAAGAGAGAGGTGGGATTATTTGACTTCTACGATCTTGTCAACGACCTTGTAGGAGCCTCCTGTGACAAGTGATACGGTTATCTGGACGCGATTCTCACCTTTAGCATCACTGATGATGAGTTCTTCGCCCTTGATTGGCTTCATCGAACCGGTGACAACCTCTCCGGTCGACTTGATCACGACAACGTCGATGCTCTTCACAAAATCCTGGCCTTTACCGCCGCTGAAGACGATCCGCAGGTCGTCTGTTATCGTTGGGGTCAGGCCTTCCGAGACCTCGAATGTAACCTCTTTTCCGGGCGGCAGGGTCTGTGTCGGTTCAGGAATCAATGATGGCGGTGTTTCCGTTGGCGCGGCTGTTGCCTGAGCGGTTTCAGTCGGGGTCAGGCCGTTTGACTCTTCAGAGCCTGTGCATCCTGCGCTGAATGAGAAGACGAGCAGGAGCGCAACCAGTAGGGGTAGCAACCTGAAGTTCATATGCCATGAGTGGGTATCAATGTATTTCACCTTTTCGCCGCGCCCCGCTATGGGCCGATAGCCATGCAAGTTACCTGATCTTACAACCGCCAGACACCGGGTATCTCCGAAAAACTACATGATGCCCACAAGGCCACAGGCATACCAGATGAAAATATCTAGAGGGGCCGTTTTCATACGAAACAAATGAGCAACACAGTCCCTCCGTTCATGGGATTATGACAGTCGATTGGAAAAATAAACCGCACCGCCGTGTAGTCCGGCACCCCCAGGGAGCAGCATTATCAACCTGCCCAACCAGGATAACTACGTCTTTTGGCGTACCCACAATGTCGGCGAACTGGAGGCGTGGGGATCAGACACTATCCTGGTGAATACGGTAAAGCCGTCATCAGACACATGGAAGTCTGCTTCCATCAGAGGGTATAAATATCTATTGTTACAAACCTGAACAAGGAAAAATATAGGATACAGCAGTAGAACACTGATCTACCGAGGTTACAATGTGCGGCATATTTGGTGTAATGGATAAGAGGCGCCAGTTGATGGATGGATCTGGCATCCAACAGGCCCTCTCCATGATGAACGAGCGCGGTAGTGGTGAGGGGGCGGGCTACGCGGCATACGGCATATACCCCGACTACCAGAACTGCTACGCGCTTCACGTCTTCTTCGACAACGCCCCCGAGAGCAAGGCAGTCGTCGATGCAACACTGGAACGGTGGGGGACGGTCGAGCACGACGAAGCGATCCCCACCTACAACCAGCCAAACCTCCGGGCCACCAGCACCCCCTGGCGTTACTTTTTCAGGCCTGACACCTCCCTCGCGCCCGACAGCGCATCACCGGAGAAGGATCTCATCACAAGCCTTGTTATGCAGATAAACACTGGCTCAAACGGGGCGCGGGTTATCTCATCCGGGAAGAACGTCGGTGTCTTCAAGGCAGTCGGCTGGCCGGAAGACGTGGCTAACTTCTACCGGATAGAGGACTATGAGGGCTACATCTGGCTTGCACACAACCGATACGCAACTAAAGACCCGGGAAAGTGGGAACGGCCCGACCCGTTCAACCTCCACGACTGGAGCGTTGCGGAGGACGGAAAGATCACTTCCTACGGGACCAACCGACGCTACATCGAGAGTTTCGGTTACGCCTGCTCCATGTCCACCGACAGCGAGATCATCACATACTTAATTGACATCCTGGTGAGGCGGCACGGCCTTGACATCAACCTCGCCATCAGGGCGCTTGCCCCGCCATTCTGGGAGGACATCGACCGGATGCCAAAACCTGAAGGAGATCTGAATCGCGCCCTCCGGCTCGCCTACGGGTCAGCGATGATGAACGGACCGTTCACCGTCGTGATGGCGAATCCTGATATGATGGTCGGGTTTACCGACCGGGGCAAACTCCGGCCGATGGTTGTCGGTGAATGCGGAGATCGTCTCTATATATCGAGCGAAGAGGCAGCGATCCGGGCTATGGAGCCGAATGTCGAGTCGATCACCATGCCGGCTGCAGGAGAGCCGGTGATCGGGAGGGTTGCACCATGAGCAGTAACCTCGGCAGCATGCCACTTCGTTACCGGGTCACAATCGATCGGGAGCGGTGTATGGAATGCGAGCGGTGCATTGAGAACTGCTCCTACGGTGTATTCTGGAAGGATGGCAACCGGATCATGATCAACTCCCGGAAGTGTACCGCCTGTCACCGGTGTCTTGCTTATTGCCCCAGGGACGCAATCAGCATCGAGGAGCATCCCTGCGACTACCGGAGTCACCCGGTCTGGACCCGGCAGATCAGGGAGGCGATCTATAATCAGGCCCGGACAGGCAAGATAATCCTTGCTGCAATGGGGAGCGTCGCCGATCTTCCGGTCATCTTTGATCATCTGATGCTGGACGCAAGCCAGGTCACCACACCCCCAACCGATCCGCTCCGCGAACCCGTCGAACTCCGGACGTACCTCGGGAAGAAGCCGTCAAAACTGGATATCCGGAAAAATTCAAGAGGGGATATCGAACTCGCCACAGACCTCGCCCCGAACCTCATGCTCGAGACCCCGATCATGCTTGGCCACATGAGTTATGGAGCGATCAGCCTCAACGCCCAGATCTCCATGGCCAGGGCAGCAAAGGAGATGGGCACCTATATGGGTACCGGGGAGGGTGGGCTCCATGCCGGGCTCTACCCCTACCAGGATCGTATGATCGTCCAGGTGGCATCGGGCCGATTCGGCGTGAACATCGATTACCTGGAACGCGGGGCTGCCATCGAGATCAAACTCGGTCAGGGCGCGAAACCTGGCATCGGCGGGCACCTCACTGGCGAAAAGGTCAGCAAAGACGTCTCCCGTACCCGGATGATCCCGGAAGGAAGCGATGCCATCAGTCCAGCACCGCACCATGATATCTACGGCATAGAAGACCTCTCACAGCTCGTCAGGGCCATCAAGGAAGCAACGGAGTGGAAGAAACCGGTATTTGTCAAGATCGCGGCCGTCAACAACACAGCCGAGAATGTGGCTGCTGTTGCCCGATCATCGGCAGATGCCATAGTCATCGACGGATTCCGGGGCGGTACAGGCGCAGCACCGCGGGTCTTCCGCGACCACGTCGGCATACCGATCGAGGTCGCGATCGCGAGCGCTGACCGCGAACTTTGCAACCAGGGACTCAGGAACGAGGTCTCCCTCATCGCCTGCGGCAGCATCAGGGAGAGCGCAGATGCCATAAAGGCAATCGCCCTCGGCGCGGACGCGGTCTATATCGGCACCGCGGCGCTCGCTGCAATGGGATGCCGGGTCTGCGGGAACTGTTACCAGGGTCTCTGCCCATGGGGGATCGCCACCCAGCGTCAGGACCTGGTGCAGCGTCTGGACCCCGATGTGGCATCAAAGCAGGTGGCAAACCTGATCCATGCATGGACAATGGAGATCACCGAACTCATGGGCGCTGCGGGGATAAACAGCATCGAGAGCCTGCGGGGCAACCGCGAGCGGCTCAGGGGCTATATGCTTGATGAGAACCTGCTCAATGTTCTTGATGTTAAACCGATAGGGGCGTGAACGATCATGAGACAATTGGTCACAATCGATGCGAAGGGGATGCACTACACGCCCCTGAACCGGGAGATACGGAAGGCTGTTGAGGACGGTGCCCAGGAGGTTGTCGTCAAGAACGTCCTCGGACAGCGATTCATCGGCGATGGTCTCCGGGGGAATGCCACCATCCATATCTACGGTGTCCCGGGCGGTGACCTCGCGATGTTTATGAGCGGGCCGACGATCATCGTCCACGGAAACGCTGACCACGCGCCCGGCAACACGATGGATGCCGGAAAGGTGGTGATCCACGGAAGCGCAGGTGATGCGGTGGCGCACAGCATGCGGGGCGGCAAGGTCTTTGTCCGGGGTGATATCGGCTACCGCGGCGGGATCCACATGAAACAGTACGAGACCCAGCGGCCAGTCCTGGTTGTCGGGGGGGCCGCCCGGACGTTCCTTGGTGAATATATGGCCGGTGGCCTCCTGATCGTCCTCGATCTCAACGGGACCATGAAGGCACGGGAGATCGGGAGCGGGATCCACGGCGGTGAGATCATCATCCGCGGCGATGTAGACGATGCCTGCCTCGCGGCAGGGGCAAAGACGGTGCCGCTCACCGACGAGGACCGGGAAAGGATTGTCCCGGTGATCAGAGAGTTTTCAGGTGACTTCGGGCTCGATCCAGAACCGCTGATCAACGCTGACTACACCCGGATCGTTCCCGCGAGCGCAAGGCCCTTTGCAGGGAAGTATACGTGGGAGTGATTGGGATGACTACAAAAACTTTCAAGGATCTGGAGGCTGAGGTCTGGGCCATGGATCTCTGCTCCGGATGCGGGGCGTGCGTGGCAGTCTGCCCGGCAGACGCCCTCAGGTTCGCACCGGGGAACACCGATGCTCCGGTGAACACTGGCTACTGTAAATCCGAGAACGACAGCGTGCCCTGCGGGGCGTGCTACGCGGCCTGCCCGAGGGTTGACCTGGCGTCACAGGGGAGGATGCTCGGGCGGTATCAGGATATCGTTGCGGCCCGGTCGGTATTCCCGGTTGAGCGGAAGCAGAGTGGTGGCGCGGTGACGGCAATCCTCGTCAACGCTCTCGATGAGGGGCTGATCGACGCGGTGGTCACGGTAACGAGCGACCCCTGGACGATGAAGCCTTCGTCTGCGGTGATCACCAACTCGGAGGCGCTTGTCCAGCATGCCGGAAGCCGCTACTCCTGGTGGGTGCCGCTCCTCGCCTCCCTGAAGGAGGCGGTCGTCACCCGGAAGTACCGGCGGATCGCCGTCGTTGGCGTGCCCTGCGTGACGCGGGCGACAAAGGCGATCCGGGAGAGCGACCACGAACTCCTCAGGCCCTACGCAAAGGCGATCCGGATCGTGATCGGCCTGTTCTGCACGGAGACCTTCGATTACGCGAAACTGGTCGAGGGTAAACTGCAGTCAGAGCGCGGGATCGATCCATGGGAGATCCGCCGCATGGACATCAAAGGGAAACTGGACGTCTACCTCCAGGACGAGCGGCGGGTATCCATCCCACTCGCTGAACTGCAGGGGGCGGTCAGACCAGGATGCCTGGTCTGCACCGACTTTACGGCAGTGGAGGCAGATATATCGGCCGGAGCGGTTGGATCACCTGAAGGGTATACAACGCTGGTCATCAGGAACGATATAGGTAGGGGTTTCGTCAACCGGGCGATCTGGCAGGGAAAACTTGCGACCGGCGAGAGCGTCGACATAGCGGCCATCGAACGCCTGGCAGCGAAGAAGGCAGAACGGCTGACTAAATAATTTTTTTTACGAAATAAGCAGGCAGAAGGCCCCCCACTGATACTACCGTGACCAGAATGCAGCATCAATATTATGAGATTGGGGCTGCAATCTCAGGGGTAACCCGGGATGCCCCCGACGATAGGGAGGCGGAAGCGGTCTCCGGTATCCCCTACGTGATGAACGCATGTCGCGATGCTGCCGAGGCAATCCTGGATTCGTGATCGGGAGACCTCCACCCTGCCGGCGGTGAACTCTGCCATACCCCCTGTGAGGCATTGAGGGGGCCGGCCAACACTTTTTCTGCGCAAAAGATCGATGGCATAATATGCGCAGCATAAACATCCGGACCTGGGAGGTGCGGCTGGGTATTGCTCTTGTTCTTTCATCCATCATCGTCTATACCGTGAAGTACCTCCTGCTCGGCGACCCGGAGAACACCTACCACTACATCTTCAACGCCCTGGGGTTTCTGCCGATAAACGTTCTCCTTGTCACCCTGATCCTGAACCACCTCCTGAGCGTCAGGGAGAAGCGCAAGCGGCTGGAAAAACTGAACATGGTCATCGGCACCTTCTTCTCGGAGGTGGGTACCGGCCTCCTGGCGTTCCTTTCTGACCGCGATCCGGCGCTTCCGGAGATCCGGCATGACCTCATCGTGACAGACGCCTGGACACCGGAGAAGTTCTCCACAGTTCGCGAACGTAGCCGGAGGCGTCACTCCAGGCTCAACATAGATGCAGCAGACCTGCAGGAACTCTGCCGCTACCTGACAGAGAAACGCGGTTTTCTCCTCCGACTGCTGGAGAACCCCGTGCTGCTTGAGCACGAGTCGTTCACAGAACTCCTCCGGGCGGTCTTTCACCTTACCGAAGAACTTGAGCGCCGGGGGGACTTTGCCGCTCTCCCGGCAAGCGACGTGGGGCACCTCGCCGGGGATGTGGACCGGGTTTACGATCGCCTGATCGGGGAATGGCTCGCTTACATGGAGTACCTCCAGCGCAACTATCCCTATCTCTTCTCACTTGCGATGCGAAGCAACCCCTTCGATGAGGCGGCGTCCCCGATCGTGAGGTGAAGACATGAGGTTGAGAGCCGCAAACAACAGAGGCTCTCTCACGCTTTTCGTATGAAAATGGCCCCTCCAGATATTTTCATCTGGTATGCATGTGGCCTTGTGGGCATCATGTAGTTTTTTTGCGGTGGTGTACGGCCTGCGGTATTTTTGCCACCCCGTCTCAGACACCGTCTCCCGACGCCTGCAGGAACCTATTTATCCATGAGCGGACTTATGCGAGGTCTGAACACCATGCAAGAATACTCGTTGCTAATCGGTGGAAAGGCTGGCGAGGGTATCAACACGGCAGGCCTCTCCATCGCCGGTCTCTTCTCCCGCCTCGGTTACCGCGTCTACATGTACTTCGATTACCCCTCGCTCATCCGGGGCGGGCACAACTTTGCAATCATTCGCGCCGCGGACAGGCCAATCGGGGCGCACCGCACCAGGGTCGACGTTCTGCTGGCCCTTGACCGTAAAACCATTGAGACCCATAAGGAGCGGATCGACGGGAAGACAACGGTCATCTACGACTCCTCGCAGGTGAGAGAGGAGACGGGCTACGGCCTCCCCCTTGATGATATCATTGCAGAAGAGAAAGCGCCCCCGATAACCAGAAACTCCGCGATGCTCGGAGCGCTTGCCCGTGTTGCAGGGATCGACCGGGAGATGCTCGAAGATGTCCTCCGCGCAGCCGTCCCGGAAAAACACCTGGATTCAAACCTCCGGGTTGCTGCACGGGGCTACAGCGCGGTGGAGAACGTCTTTTCCGTAAAACCGCTGGATGCCCCGGCACTCCCTGTCCTGACGGGTAACGAGGCCGCCGGGCTCGGACTGGTCTACGGCGGGCTTGATACCTACGTCGCCTACCCCATGACACCCTCATCGGGGGTTCTCCATTTTCTGGCCGGCCGTGCCGAAGATCTCGGGATCAGGGTGATCCACCCGGAAAACGAGATAAGCGTCATTCTGATGGCTCTCGGGCTTGCCTACGCAGGGAAAAGAGCAGCGGTCGGAACCTCCGGTGGAGGGTTCTGCCTGATGACCGAAGGGCTTTCGTTTGCCGGGATGTCGGAGATGCCGGTGACGATAGTGCTGTCGCAGCGGCCCGGCCCGAGCACCGGTGTGCCCACCTACACCGCGCAGAGCGACCTCCACTTCGCCCTGAACGCCGGCCAGGGAGAGTTTCCAAGGCTCGTCGTCGCCCCGGGGGATCCGCATGAAGCCTGCGCCTGGTCAGCGGCGGCGCTGATGCTCTCCTGGCGCTACCAGGTCCCGGCGATCATCCTGATGGATAAGACGCTCGCTGAAGGTGCCTGCTCCTTCGATCTCGATGCATCAACTCCGCCGCGGGACCACGAACCGCTGCTCGAGGATGGAGAGGGGGAATACCGGCGTTACCGCCGGACTGAGGATGGAGTATCCCCGCTTGCCTTCCCGGGAATGGAAGGGGTGACGGTCAAGGCAAACAGCTACGCCCATGACGAGAGGGGGTTTACAACCGAGAAAGCAGAGGAGATCCGTGCACTGCAGGAGAAACTGCTCAGGAAAGCCGGAAGCCTGAAAGCGGAACTTGGGGGCTACCAGACCGTGAAGACCTACGGTGCACCTGACGCGGAGAAGACCATCATATGCTGGGGCTCGCAGAAATGGGTGTGTATCGAGGCCGCCGCCGGCGTCGGCGCGCGGGTTGTTCAGCCTGTTGTGCTTGCCCCGTTCCCGGCTGAGGCCTGGAGCAAGGCGATGGCCGGCGCGGGAGAGGTGGTCTGCGTCGAGAACAATGCCACGGGTCAGGCCGCCCGTCTTCTCAGGGAGCATGGATTCGATCCAGGCAGATCCATCCTGAAGTACGATGGTCGACCGTTTGCGGTCGATGAACTCACTGCAAGGCTCGAGGAGGTGTTTGTATGACCCCGGATCGGTCTGCCGCTGGACTTATAACTCCGGTGCAGAACACCTGGTGTCCTGGTTGCGGTAACTTCTCGATCCAGCACATGATGAGATCGGCCATCGCAGAAATCTCGGAGGAGGAGGGTATACCCATCGAGAAGTTCGTCCTCCTTGGCGGTATCGGGTGCCACGGGAAACTGATGGATTACCTGAACGTCAACAGCCTCTACACCATCCACGGCCGTTCAATCCCGGCAGCCACCGGGATACGCCTGGCAAACCGTGACCTGCGGGTAATCTGTCACGTCGGCGACGGTGACATCTACGCCGAGGGGCTTGACCACCTCATCTTTGCGGCCAAGCGGAACACCGATATAACCGTGATCGTCCACGACAACCGGGTCTACGGCCTGACGACCGGACAGTACACCCCGACGTCGCCCACCGGGTTCCGGGGGCGTTCGACGCCGCGGGGGGTGGCGGAGCACCCCATGAACCCGCTCGAGGTGATGCTCGCCGCCGGGGCCACCCACATCGCAAGGGGCTACACCCGGAAGACCCGGCACCTCAAGGATGTCTTCAAAGAGGCGATAATGCACCGCGGATTCTCTTTCGTCGATGTCCTCCAGATCTGTGCAACCTACTCCAACCTGACCGACTACTATGACGCCCATGTCTACGAGATGCAGGATGGCGATCTCGATACCGGTCGGTTCGAGAGCGCTCTTCAAAAGATCAGGGAATGGGACTATGACCGGGATGCGCCTATCGCGATCGGGACGTTCTATTCGATTGAGCGTCCCCTCTACGAAGAGGGTTTCAGCGTACCGCCCAGCGGGCTTGAAGAGCGGCGCGGGCGCGTCCGGAGGTTGGTCGAGGGCTGGAGGTGAGGGGGAGCAGTCACACCCCCGCCGGCTTTTCCGGCAAACTGCCATCAAAACCAATTCTTTCCGCGACTTACAACTTCAATCTCCCATGACCCGCTTACTTCTTTCGGGAGA
>Ga0255344_1004437_pt1 | contig 14261 bp, 14 predicted proteins | sample wastewater_treat_5_FD_192414 | JGI IMG/M metagenome (GOLD analysis project Ga0255344, IMG submission 192414) | Wastewater microbial communities from Lulu Island WWTP, Vancouver, Canada - plant18 | ecosystem: Engineered > WWTP > Wastewater > Unclassified | place: Canada: Vancouver, British... | reverse complement strand
CATGTTGGACATGTTTCTGCCTCCTTTCCCAACCTAGCCTTAGGTCGTTTTCTTGTTACCTTGGTACGGGAATCCTGAGAGGGCGCCATATCCTCTTGAGAAACTGTGGTTTCAGGATCGATGCCCGGTGAATGTCCTTTTGTGGTTTCTGCCTCAGGCTCCTTGACAAATACTCCCGGTTCACCCAGATCAAAGAGAACGATACTGACTGGCAGATTGATGACGGGGGAAAGCTGATCCATTTCCTTCTCAACCAGCTCCCTGGTACTCCCGAATGGCGTTTTATCGCTCCTTCTACCATTGAGGAGCAAGACGCCTGCGTCAACCCTTTGTCGTGCAAACCCGATCTGCAATCTCAGGAGACCCTCCAGGATGAATTCGTAGACGTTGAGCGATCCATCTATGGCGATGCCGTTCGACAACCCCTTGTAGAAGTACCGCCTCCCGTCCAGGATGTTCAGGGGCTCTTTCCTCCAGTGCATCTCCTCGAGCGTCTGCCTCAGCAGTTCCCCCCTGTGCAGGGTTCCGTACAGCGCATCGTCCATGTACTCAAGGGTTGCCAGTAAGTGCTTCTCCATCTTCTTCTTTTTCAGAATCCTGTCAGATTCATAAAAGTGCAATAATTCAAATGACATAGCTGTTGCTCCTTTCTGTTATGTGCTGATTCATTGATAGGGTTAGGGGAAGGTCATAATTGATCCTTCCCCATTCGAGATAGGGTTTAAGGGAGATCTCTTGCTGTGGACGGTTTTAGAAGGTTCTGGAGGGGTTTATGGGTCCTGTTTGACTCCGATTGCTTCATCCAAGAAGAGGGATCGCTTTGAGGGTTGCCCAAGATATGTGTGAGACCAGCTGAGGAAGAGCAGCTTCATCGCTCTGGACATGGCCACAAAGCAGATCCTGCGCTCCTCCTCGATATCCCCCTTCTTGGAGGGAAGTATCCCTTCGACCAGTCCGACCACGAAGACGACAGGAAACTCCAATCCCTTCGCTTTATGTATGGTCATCAGGGACACTCCCTCCTCGTCATTGGTGCTCTCGTCCTGGAAGGTTTCCGTGTATTCAATAAATGCCCTGATGCTGGAGAACCTGGTTGCCGCGAGCTGCAGCTGATTGAGGTTCTGGATCTTGGAGTCATCGGGTGTCGGGATATCCTCATCCGTTACATATCGGTCGTAGTCCAGATTGTTTCTCAGGAGATTGATGACTTCCGCTGGTTGCAGGGTATGAGCAAGTTGAGTAAGGGGTTCCAGGAATGCGACAAGCTCCCTGACGTTTTTCCGGATAAAAGGGGTATCCGGTCTGAACGATTTGAGAGCTTCATACAGATGGACCCCCTTGCTTGCAGCCTCCTCCTCTAGTTGTGTGATGACCTTCCTGCCGATATATCTGGTAGGCACATTCAGAATGGACAGCAATGCTTCGTCGCCGGCATCGGAGTTCGGGTCAGAAATCACCCTGAGATAGTCCAGGAGCTTCTTCACCTCAGGGCGATTGTAGAACCCCAGACCATTCTCGATGCGGTAGGGGATCTTGTGCTGGGAGAATGATTCCTCCAGAACCCTGCTCTGGAAATTGGCACGATACAATACGGCGATGTCCTTGTATTCGAATCCCCTGTTCCATGCGAGTTCTTGGATCTCGTTGACCAGGTTTAATGCTTCACCCTCCTCGGACGATGCCTCCAGGACAATAACCTCATCACCGTCGGGATTCCTTGTTGTCAGAGTCTTTTCAATTTTTCGTTCGTTGTGTTCGATGAGGTTCTGGCAGACTTTCAATATCTGAGGGGTGCTTCGGTAGTTGCGGTTGAGGATGAATATCCTCGAACCTGGAAACATCTGCTCAAAGTTGATGATGTTCCTGACGGAAGCTGAGATGAATCCGTAAATTGATTGCCAGTCGTCCCCGCAGACCCAGAAGCTCGAGCCGTTATTGGAACCTTCTATAAGGGTCTTCAGGATCTCAAGCTGCAACGGGTTCGTATCCTGGTACTCGTCGACCAATAGATGAAGATAACGCTCCAGGTACTTCTCCCTGATGGAAGGGTTCTCATGGAGCAATCGATATGCCCTGACCAGGAGGTCGTCGAAGTCGTACAGATACTTCTTCTCTTTCTCCGTGTCATAACGCTCGTAGACGTCTGCAACTTTGGTCATGGTCTTGTCCCCTTCATAGAGGGTTCTGAACTCTTCGACCGAAATCAGGTTGTTTTTGGCCAGACTGATTTCCTGCATGACCATGCCGATGGAGAGGTTCTTGACCTTCAAATCCTTCATGATGCCCCTGATGAAAACAAGCTGGTCTCTGCCGGAGAGGATCTCGAAGATCCTCCCTTCGCTACGCAAGAGATAATGGCAGAATGAATGGATGGTGCTCAATGTGACTCGGGATGCCTGATTGCCCAATACCGGGATTAGTCGTTGCCTCATCTCCTCTGCGGCGTTTCTGGTGAAGGTAAGACCCAGGATGTTCTCAGGGGCTACTCCGTGTTCCATGACCAGTTTGCCAATCCGCTCCATCATGGTGCGAGTTTTCCCTGACCCCGGTACAGCGATCACTGCTGCAGTTCCTGTTAGAAAGCTCGCTGCCTTCTGCTGCTCCTTGTTCAAGCCCATGGTTTTTCATCACCTCCTCTTCCAGCACGTGTACGCACATGTAGATTCTCCACATGGTCGCAACCAGTTCGTCTATCCTGGGGTTTGATTTGTCCCTGAGGATGTATTTTCTCAGTATCTTCTCCTTCTCCCGAAGGAGGCTCTTCAGGAATCCGATGACCGCCTCTGCAGGATGGCTCTCCAGAAGCTGATTCAAGTTCAATATCCTCCTTGAGTAATTGCCGTTGATGACGGTCAGGTAGTCCTGTGCCGCGGTTATCACTTCTGTTGTCATGGTCCACTCCTCTCGAACCATTCGTCGCAGTGCTTCTTGTACGAGCAGTTCTTGCATCGCCAGTTCTGTGCCCCATCGTTTGGCACAAAGACTCCATTGGAGATGCCTCTCCAGACCTCATGGATCTTCTTCTGGGCCCTCTTGAAGTCATTCTCGGTTCTCGACGTGTAATACTGCTCAAACTTCGGGGTCTTGGTCTTGATGAGGCAGTCGAAGCGAAGCAAGATCTCTTTATCTGCATGGCCGTTTGCCTTTGCCGCCATCTGGTAAAGGGTGAGTTGGAAGTTCCTGTCCACTTCGTCTGCCGAATAGGCTCTGCCGCTTGTCTTCCAGTCCACGATGACGATGGTGCCCGATTCGTCCTCCTCCACCAGGTCGAAAGCACCGATGATCTTGACGGGGCATCCTTCCAAGGTGAAGGAGAAGGGTTCTTCGATGGCCAGGACCTTGAACTGCTCATGGGGGCACTTGTGGTAGTAGGTGGTCAATAGTTCCTTTCCCTCCATAAGCAGGGTTTCAAAGCTCTTGCCCTCGGCGTACTGGATGTCCTCATAACCCTCTGCAGCCGCCCTCCAATACTTCTCAAAGTTCTCGTGCAGCTCCTTTGCGGTCATGGTCTTCCCATCCATCTTCCGCTGGTGGAAGTCTGAAAGGGCAAGATGGACGCAGCTTCCAAACTCTAAAGCATCGGCACGGAACTCGGGCGGGAACCTGTCGATCCTTCCCAGCTTATACAGAAGCCCACAGTCGATGTAGTCCCCTATGGCTGATGCCGACAGATGGGGTTCCTTTCTCAAGTCGTTTAATTCCATGGAATACCTCCTGGCTGAAAAACGCAGGCGCCTGCGCTTTTTTGTGTGAGATGGGACAGGACGCACCAATCCCTGCGCATCCTGTCCCGGATGATGAGGGGAACTATTTGGCTATGATGGGGATTGCTGCTCAGGAGCTCTGCTGAAGCTGACGGATGAGCGATGATGCGTCCTTCTGGGAAAGGTGCTCCACCTTGACACCATAGGCATCGACGGACATCTTCTCGAGGTCCTCAACGGAGATTCCCCTTCTGCGGGAGAGGTTGGCTATGGCATTTGCCTGGGCGGAAGAGATCTTGGGAGCAGTTTCCTGCTTGGTCTTGCCTCGACCGTTGCCGTTCCCGTCCGCTTTCTTCGTCTCGGTTGCCTTGTTGCCGTTACCGGATTGAGGGGCGGCTTGGGTCTGTGGGGGATTATCCGAAGCTGCCTCAGCAGTCTGCTCCTGCTTCTGGGGGATTGCCTTGGTTTCCTTCTTCTCCACTTTGGCAATCTTTTTGGGTCTTGCCTGGGGAAGTTTTCCGGTATCCCGGTTCTCGTTGATGTCGATGATCTCCCCGAAATCTGAGATCTCCTCCAGAGCCGTCATCCCCACGTTGGTCATGGAACGAAGAGCTCTTGCGATTGCCCTTGTGCTGGCCATGCGAAGAAGGTGCTTGGCGACTCTGGGGTGGCAGTTCTGAGGGTTGGCATCCCCCACGTCCGTGAAGACCTCGCCCGACTTGGAAAGCACCGTTGCCTTGCAGATGGCCATGTGACCGTTATCGGCTGTCGGAAGCTGCAGGGGCTCCACGTCGATCTTGAGGATTCCCTTCTGATGTCCCAAGTCAAGAAGTCCCGCGTAGAGCACGAAGTCCTTGTTCTCGATCGTCGTGATGAATCGCTCGTCGAGCTTGGGCTTTCTCCTCTCCAGGAACTGCGCCTTCTCCTGCTCCCCGTTGGGTACGCAGTTCATGACCGCCAGGATGTGCTTGCACTTGAAACTCTGGTCGTTCTTGATTCCCCTGGCAAAATCCCCGCAGGTGCAGGAGTATTGATTCTCATCGACGTAGCAGACCTTGTAGCAGATCTTGCCCTCGTCGCTCTCTACGTAGAACCAGGTCTCGTCGACCTGGATGACCCTGAGGTTCTGTGACTTCTCACTTCTTTTTTGAAGCTCCGCTGTCGTCATGTTTTCCACCTCCGAAGATGTCCTTGATAAGTAGTGCGATGCCGATGGCGATCTCTGCCGCCTTGATGATGAGCTTTACGGTCTTCTCCTGCATGGCATCCCCTCCTTTCCATCAGAAGGGGGTGTCGTCTTTGGCTTCTCCCTCCTTGAAACCCCTGCCGTCGGTCTTGATGAACTCCAGAGTGTTGGCGATGAGCTGGTACGTGCTCTTGGAGACTCCTTCGTCTGTCTCCCACACGTGGCGATCAAGGGTACCAATCACTGCGATTTTTGCCCCTTTGTGGAGGCACCTTGCAGCGATGTCTGCTAGCTTCTGGAAACAAACAACCCGGATCCAGCAGGTCTTTTTCTTGCTTGAGTGAAATGCGATGTTGAATGACGTTACGGGATTTCCCTCAGAACTGTAGAAAATTTCTGGGTCCGCCCCAAGGTTGCCTGTGAGAACGCACTGGTTGAGCATGGTGATTCTTCTCCTTTCTGGACGAATTTTGGGCAATTCAAGAATATCCTTGAATTTTCAATGATTTATATATATAGAAGTGTTCGTTATCCTGGAACTGGGGGGAGGAAGGGATGGCAAAGGAAGATCTCGTCTTTATTCTCAAGAGACTGCTGCAGACAGACGCCTACCTGGAATTTTTACTCCAACTCGAAGAAGCCGATTTAAGAACATTAATTGCATGTATAAGGGAGAGGATTGACCGGGGGAAATAGTTGTTAATTCTTTGATGTGTGACTTGCTTTATCACTTCCTGTTCTTGGTCTTGGGGGTCAACGATGGGGAAGTTGAAATCGGCAACATTCAAATTATTCGTCTCGCTTATAGCGATACCCTTCCTCTTTACCTCCTCAAATTCAGCTGACATCATCCTCCAAAAGGATACCCCTGTCCGAGTCTTCTTCAGCCCCAATGGGGGGTGTACCGCAGCCATCATTGACACCATCAATAAGGCTAAATCCGAGGTCCTCGTCCAAGCGTACATCTTCACCTCTGAACCCATAGCCAAAGCTTTACTGGGTGCACACAAGAAGGGAGTGAAGGTATTTGTCATCCTGGACAAGAGTCAGAAGAAAGACGGGTATTCTTCTGCCACATTCTTCGCAAACCAAGGCATTCCTGCTTTTATTGATTCATATCATGCAAGAGCCCATGACAAGGTCATGATTATCGACAAGGAAATAGTCATTACCGGCTCTTTCAATTTCTCGAAGTCAGCAGAGACTCAAAACTCGGAAAATGTCCTGATTATTCAGTCGCACGAGTTGGCAAATCTGTATCGAGAGAACTGGATGACGCATAGAGATCATTCTGAATATTGAAAAGTGTCGATCTTCACAAACTGTTAGAGAGATGGAATGATGCATAGTACCAGCTGGCAAGCCCTTTATGAAAAATTAGTGTCTGATGGAACAACGAGAAACGCTAATCATAAGGAAATCCTTTCGAATTCGTCACCGGAAAATAAAATGTCTTCTTCAAAGGCAAATAGAGCAGTGCGTTATGATTTTATAACCAATAATTCATTCAGAATACTTGGACTTCCCGTGACCGCCTCAAAAAGAGACATTTTCGGGAGAGTCGAGGAGATTGATACTTTTACAGCTATAGGTCAATCTCCTGAATATGATTCCGATATAAGGATATTGGGAGATGTTGCTCGAAGCAAAGAAGCGACTAATTATGCTCAGAGAGCTTTGGATACGAAGACTTCAAAACTAACTGATGTTGTGGCTTGGTTTTGGGAATTCAGTGAATTGGATAAATTGGCATTGCGCGCGCTTAACCAAGGCGATGTCGATAAGGCAAGAACAGTATGGTCAGCATCCTCTCATCAACTTGATACCTACCATAGAAAGAATCTAGCGACTCTAGAAAGTATATTAATTATTACTGACCCTATCAACGAAGGGGAGCACTTAAAGTCATCGATTAAATACTGGGGTGAATTCATAAAATCTGGCGATCTTCTGAATTATATTTCCAAATGTGACAAAGAATTACTCGAAAACGAAAATAATGCTGAGGTTGTTAGCTCTTTGAATCAATATTTCAATCATCTCGCTACTCCCATTTTCAATAAATTAATAGCCAACAATGATTTAGATAAAATAAGGAGAATACACGAAACGCTCAAGGGGAGCTTGCCCCAGAGTGTGATAAGCGATGTCCGAGAGAAATATTCAATCAAAATTGCTTCAATTATTGATAATCTCTGCAGCGCATATACGAACATTAATGTAGGTGACGATTACGAAATATTATTCAAAGATACTATAAGCTTCTGCGAAGTCATTAAAACACCTTTTGAGTTACTTAAATTGACTAACGATTCTTTTATTATTGAGTCGTATGGAGATAAAATTGGTAGTTTGATCCTTGATAGCGCGATAGATTATGGAAATAAGACTAAACAATGGACAAATAGTCTGAAGCTCTGTGAAATATCCAGATCCTTCATTGTCGGAACAGCGTTGAAGGAACGATGTGAAAATAATTTAAATATTGTCAAAAAGAATGTTGAAGGAGAGAAAATATGGAAGAATGTCGAACCAATAAATGCAGCTCCTGGACTGCACACGATTAATGGCATCGGCACAACTCTGTATGGTCGCTCAAATTATGATCCTCATTCAAATTCATACGAAACTACAAGGTATTTTGTATTTTTTGCTATTCCGATATTCCCTCTAGGAAGGTATCGAGTGATTGACGCGGGACCGGATTCCTACAGGTTTATAGGTAAGGTGCCGTTTAGGACTTTTGATAAATGGCATCTTTGCATAGCGATACTCATTCTCGCATACACGTTTTTCGGGTCATCTATTGAAAAAGAATTCAATTCACCAAAGCCTACTCCTCCTAGGCCAGCTCCAGCTCCTGCTCCGATGTCGGTACCAGCTCCAGCACCAGTATTCACACCAGCTCCAGATTCACCAAACGTGCAGAAGCCGCCTATTGGGACAGGTCTTACATTTACAATACCGCAGATAAGATACTGTGTATTTGAAAAGGCATGTCTGGAATCGATGAGGGACATGGTCGACGCAAGTGACAGTCGTGAAATCATGATATTCAACAATTATATAGATGACTACAACTCTCGGTGCTCGCAATTTAGATTTCGGAGAGGCTCACTTGATTCTGTGAAGGCAGAATTACCTAATCAAATGATGCGAATTCGGGCTGAAGCTAGAACAAGGCTAAGATAGAAAAACCTATATTTGAGGATTATTGCAATGATTAATATTATCAGAGTATTTCTATCGCTGTTTATACTATCTATGTCTCTAACCGCGTATTGTGCAGAGAACGAACTCAACAAAGCACAAGAAAATCGAGAAATGTCTCAAATTGTCGAAAGAAAATCGCAGTTACTTGCACAGCCGAACGGCATGATAGATGAAATACAAAAGTTAAAGATGGACCAGCAAAAATTCAGAAGGGACCTTGGACGTCAGTATAATGGATTTCAAACAGATATAAACTCATTGAAAAGAATAAATGAGTCTTTACAAGCTGACATCCGCTCGATGCACATCAACTATGAAGAACAGACGAAAAATCTTCAAGATAGATTGGAATTTAGGACAAAAGCACTATTCTCTGCCGTGTTTGCAATAATCTTGGTGATAATTATTGGGGCACTATACGCAAGAATAAAATTTGAGGGAACAAAGCTGTTGGAAAAGATTATTGAACAGGATACCGCTCTTGTTGCTACCTTAAACAAGCAAATTGATACTGCTCAAAACATCCCCAAATCTAGCACACAAGACATAGCAGAAGAGGGCCATACATTTCCAGTCAGGGTAGGCAGCGAAATATACAGAATGAGGAAAAGAATTGAAATTATGGATGAAAACACGAAGGGACTGAACGCTTTAAAGAATGCGCTGAATCGTCTCGAAGATGACCTCAATCAGAGAGGATATATTATAAACGACTTGTCAGGTAGTCCATATTTAGACGAGCTTACAGTAAAAATTGCAAATACTATTGAGAGAGATGACCTAGAAAAAGGATCACAGATAATCAACAGGATGATAGAACCCCAATTACTATTTAATGGTGTTGTGGTTGGCCATGGAGAAGTCGAGCTTGCAGTTGGTGTCAAATAATAGATCAGGATCAGGAGTGAGAGATGTCCAGACAAACGATAGATTACGGTATTGACCTCGGCACGACAAATTCATCAATAGCAAGAATGGAGAAAGGCATAATAAACATATTCAGGCATGCGCCGTATCAGAAGACAATAATGCCATCCTGTGTATACTTCACTAAAAGAGGGCAGATGCTAGTCGGAGATAGAGCTTACGAAGCTCTATTTAAAAGCAAGGAAGAAAGCGAAAATACATTCTCCGAATTTAAAAGAACCATGGGTGAGGATAAACTCTATTACTCAAATCATGCAGACAGGAAATGTACTTCCGAAGAATTATCCGCAGAAGTGCTTAAACAACTTAAATTAGCTGTAAAAGATGAAGAGTTCTCGTCGGTTGTAATTACCGTTCCGGCCGACTTCGATCAGGTTCAGATAGAAGCGACGCGCAGAGCCGCAAATATCGCAGGGTTTCAATACTGTGAGCTTTTACAGGAACCTATTGCTGCATCATTGGCATTCCTCAGCGATCAGAAAATATCTCATGGATTGTGGTTGGTGTTTGACTTCGGTGGTGGAACTTTTGATGCGGCATTGGTCAGGATGGAAGAAGGAATAATGAAGGTCGTGGACCACGCTGGAGATAATCATTTGGGCGGGAAGAATATGGATTGGCTTCTGGTCGATGAAGTAATACTGCCCCGACTGACCCAAGATTTTCAAATAGATAACATTATTAATAATGAAACAATACTAATGGAATTTCGAAAAACATGGAAACCCTATGCTGAGCGAGCAAAGATTGATCTCTCGGATCAAGACTCCTGCATTCTCGAGTTGGATGATCCTCGTTGGCAAGATAGGACGGGTAAATTGATTGACCTGCCCATCAAAATCGATCGCATGTCGCTCGAAGCTCTTATTGAGCCGCTCATCGATAGGGCAATCGGTATATCTAAAATACTAATCAGCAAAGCAGGGGTTCAATGCTCTGATTTACAAACTGTATTGATGATTGGTGGGCCAACATACATGCCCATGCTTAGGGCAAAGGTAAAAAAAGAGATCTGTGACAGAATAGATGTGAAGATAGATCCTATGACTGCAGTAGCGCGAGGAGCAGCGCTATTTGCATCAACAAGAGCAATCCCTAAAGTGGTCAAAAAGCAGGATCGTTCCAAGATTCAGTTGACATTAGCATATCCCTCGACAACGGTAGAATCGGAGGTCAGTCTTGGAATCAAGGTCGAGGGAGCAGTGGACAAGGCTGCTATTTCTTCCGGACTATGGGTTCAAATTACCAGGGGAGACTCTGGTTGGGCTACTGGAAAGATTCAGTTAAAAAATGGAGTGGGTGTTGTAAGACTTCATTTAAACGTCAACTCTTCAAATGCCTTTGCCCTTGAAATTCTGGATAGTTTTGGGAACAGACTAGAGTGCGAACCGAGTACTTTAACAATAATGCAGGGGATAAAGATAGCTCAGCCACCACTCCCTCATGATATTGGGATCTCCGCAATCGTAAAGGGATCTGATAATGAAGAGGAGTTTGTCCCTATTTTAAAGAAAGGGACACCTTTGCCCGCCGTTGAAAAACGATCCTTCGTAATTCCTAAAAATATTCGGCCTGGAAATAAGACTGATATCGTAAAAATCATCGTTTGGGAGGGCATAGGGGGGACAAGACCGATTAGAAACGTACACATGGGTGAAATTATAATATCGGGTGATAAACTGTCATCGCTTTTACCAGAGGGAAGTAAGGCGGAAGTCACAATTCGAATGGACGAATCGAGGAGAGCCACGAAGGTCAGCGTTTATATACCTTATTTGGATGAGACAATTGAAGGTGTTATGGACGCGGATTACACTCTATCTGAAATAACATCGGATGAGCTATCTTTCCAGATTGATGAAGAAAGGAAGAGATTCTATGAACTGCAGGAAAGAATGGAGGAATTGAATAACGAGAATACGGTTAATCTTGACGAATATGATCACTCACTGGACGATTTAGAAAATCTGAATGAAAAGGGATTAGGCGACCGTGATAGGTGCCGTGAAGTGCAAAAGAGATTGAACCAGTTAGCAGTAAAGCTTGACGAAATTGAGCGAAACATAAAGTGGCCAAAGGTTGTGAAAGATGCAGAAGACGAATTAACATGGGCAAAAAAAGCTGTAGAAAGATTCGGTACTGAAAAAGATGAAAATATTCTGGAAAAGCTTAGAACTGAATTAAGCAAGGCAACGGAACTTCAAAACACTAAGCGGATCGAGGATGTTGTATCGAAAATCACCCAGCTTAAATACAAGGTTCTATTCGCGCAACCCGGTTACTGGGTGTCGATACTACAGAACATAAACGAACATTATGATGAGGTGAAATGGCGCAATCGAGCCGAAGCAAGAAGCCTACTCAACAGAGGTGGAGAAATATTAGCAACAGGTCAATTTTCTGACGAGATAAAAAAAATTGTTATTTCTCTTTGGGATCTTATGCCAGAATCAGATCAGGAGAAAAGTAAAATTCCGAGAACGGATATTTTACATTATTGATTATGATGATGTCACGCGATGAGAGCAAGTTATTGTCTCCAGGAGAGATTATAAAGGATACTTATGTCGTAGACCGCTTTTTGGGGTCAGGTGCATTCGCTGAGGTCTATCGAGTTACCCATAAGTATCTTGGTATGCAGGCGTTGAAGGTCCTGAAACCTTATGCGGTCAAAGATGAGGGATTAAAGTTATTCCTTTCCGAAGCAACGATTTTGTCGAATATTACTCATCCAAATGTCGTGAGGATATTTGATGCAAATTCTTTCAAATCCAAACAGCAGGAGCTATTTTTTATAGCGATGGAGTTTGTGTCGGGGGAAACACTATTTCAGCTGATTAAAAGAAAAATTAGAATATCGCTACCTCTTGCACTTTCTATCCAAAGAGAAATCTGTGCAGGTCTCTCTGTTGCGCACAAGCAGCAACCGGCCATAATTCATCGTGATGTCAAACCACAGAATATACTTCTTTCCTACGACAACAATATCGCCCAAGCTAAGGTGTCAGATTTCGGAGTTGCGAAAGCCGTTAACCTAAGGACTCGGATTACGGATTCTGCAGGAACAATAACATATTTACCCCCAGAGGGTTTTTGGAATTACCATACGCAAGCTAGTGACGTATTTTCTGCAGGCATAGTATTTTACCAGATGGTTACTGGGGTATCGCCCTGGCTTTATGATTTCAGTAACGTACTAATAGATGATCAGGATGCTGTCGAGACGATTGTGTTAAAGGCTAGAAAGAAAGATCCGCCAAGACCTTCCTCGATTGCAGAGCAGTGTGACGACCAGCTTGATGAAATCCTTCTGAAGTCAATAGCGCAGGACCCATCCAATAGATTCAAAGACGCAATGGAGTTCTTAAGCGCTCTAATTGATTACGAAAACAGAGACAAAAAGCAAAAGGCGTTAAAGGAAGAGACATTCATCCAGACGGTAAAGAAGAAGGGGGATGCAGGGAAGGGTTTTTCTGGGGTGGCTGGTATGACTATGCTCAAAGAGCTGCTTTATAACGAGATCATACTACCATTGCAGCAGAAAGACCTGTTTGACAAATATCGCATTACGCTTCCGAATGGAATTCTATTTTATGGCCCGCCTGGATGCGGCAAGACATTTTTAGCCAAGAAATTGTCTGAAGAAATAAGTTACAATTTCATTGATGTGAAACCATCCGATCTGGCAAGCATCTATGTGCATGGTTCTCAGGAAAAAATAGGAAAGCTGTTTCAAAAGGCGAGGGGAAAGGCACCATCAATCGTATTTATTGATGAAATTGATGCAGTTATACCGAAGAGAACAGAATCTGTGAGTCATCATTATTCGGCAGAAGTAAATGAATTTCTAAGTCAGCTGAGCGAATGTGGAAGAGACTCGGTCATAATTCTTGGTACAACAAATAGAATTGATCATATCGACCCCGCAGCTCTGAGAACAGGGCGATTTGATAAAATTATCTATATCCCTCCTCCAGATTACGAAGCGCGAATCGCACTATTCAATATGTTTCTTGAAGAGCGTCCAATTTCGTCCGATATTCAGTCTGACGTCTTGTCGCGCATGACTGAGTGCTATGTTGCCAGCGATATAGCCTCAATAGTGAATCAGGCAGCTCGGACGGCACTCAAGAGTAAAAGTGAGATTAATCAAGCCACCCTTGTCGGCATTATAAAATCTATGAAGCCCTCTGTATCTAAGGAACTGATTGCAGAATATGAAAGGTATCGAAACCAGGAACGTTTATGATGAAAATCATTTTGGATATTATTGACGGCCCCTATTCTGGGAAGTCATTTCAATTTACAGAATTTCCGATCAGTATAGGAAGAATGCCAAGCAATAATTTAAATCTGCCGCATGATCAGTATGTTTCTAGAGCTCATTGTTCATTCATTCAGGATCAAACTAATGTCATGATTATTGATCTCAGCAGCACGAATGGAACTTATGTAAATAATAAACGTATCGAATCATCCATCATTGTACGGAGTAACGATGTAATCACCATAGGAAATACGAACATTCGCTGCCGAATTGAGTAACTCAATTCGCATTGTGGTCAAGCGATGAAGAATTAAAGGCAAAAATGTTTATCCGACTAAAAAATACAACATTTGTGCCCACAATCATTATCAGCCTGATTGCATTCGTGTGGTGTTATATTGTACTCGAAGAACGTATTGAATTATTTCGTGCTATCGTACTTATAGTCTTTATGAACATCATCTCTACGATCAACTACTATGAAGACATAATACCTGACAAAATTAACTTGTTATTAGGCGCCACAGGGTTAGTCTCTAATTTAACGACAGGAATGGTCAGTATTCCATCAATGATAGGAGGTATTTTAATCGGGGGTGGTAGTCTTTATCTGGTTGCAGTAATTTATGAAATATTGACGAAGAGAGAGGGCTTGGGCGGAGGTGTTATCAAATATTGCGCAGCTTTAGGACTATGGTTGGGCATCGGCGGTATCGCACTTACTATCTTATGCGCTTGTATCCTGGGGATATTATTCGGACTGATTATTGTTCCTTTATATCGAATTACAAGACCAAAGGCTACGATACAATCAATACCAGCTGATGGATTCTTTTCTGCGGGAGCCTTTCTGACTCTTCTATACGGCAGCCGAATGATCTCCCATTTTTGATGAATTCTAAGACTTGCTGATTAAGAGCGACAAGATCGAGATCAGGTGGTTCGGGAGCTTTGTGATACGGGA
>Ga0255344_1004435_pt1 | contig 14266 bp, 11 predicted proteins | sample wastewater_treat_5_FD_192414 | JGI IMG/M metagenome (GOLD analysis project Ga0255344, IMG submission 192414) | Wastewater microbial communities from Lulu Island WWTP, Vancouver, Canada - plant18 | ecosystem: Engineered > WWTP > Wastewater > Unclassified | place: Canada: Vancouver, British... | reverse complement strand
CCGGTCAGAGCGCTAAAAAAGCTGATGTTTTCTGAAATATGCGGGCGAGCGGAACTCGCCCCTACATAAACCAACGAAGATCATCCGATTTGTAGTGGCGCACAGTGTGCGCCCTCGATATCATCCGCCCTCAAAATCCAAGCATCACCGCCCGTAAATGACTATCTTTCAGAATTGACATTTCGATCCATCTGTGGTATAATTACAATGTTAATGAGAGCTATAGCAAATAGCTCTCTTTATTTTAATGAAAGGAGTCTTTTTGTGTATAAGACCGTTTTTTCCCATGTGGGTCAGTACAAAAAGCAGACCATTCTCGCTCCTGTTACCATTATCGGTGAAGTTTTCATGGAAGTCACCATTCCTGCCGTTATGGCAAAGATAATCGATAACGGCGTAAAACAGGGCGATATCGGCTATGTTGCCAAAATGGGCGCACTTATGATGCTCATGGCTTTATGCTCTCTTGCTTTCGGCGCATTGGCAGCACGTTTCAGTGCAGTTGCGGCAATGGGATTTGCCAAGAATCTGAGAAGTGCCCTTTTCCGTAAGGTGCAGGACTTTTCATTCTCCAATGTGGACAAATTCTCCACCGCCTCGCTGACAACAAGACTGACTACTGACGTTACAAATATCCAGAACGCTTTCATGATGTTCATACGAAGCGCATTCCGCTCGCCTATAATGCTGATATGCGCCACCTCAATGGCGGTAAGGGCAAACATGAAGCTTTCGTCCGTATTCCTTTTCTCCATCCCCGTGCTTGCCTTTGCGGTATTCTTCATCATATCAAAGGCACATCCACGCTTTGAGAAGATGCTGAAAAAGTACGACGATATGAACGGAAGGATACAGGAAAACCTCATAGGTATCCGTGTAGTCAAGGCATTCGCCCGTGAGGACTACGAAAAGAAACGCTTTACCGAAACTGCTGACAGCGTCCGCAATGCACAGTATATGGCTGAAAAGCTGGTAGTTATGAATATGCCTATCATGCAGATGGTAATGTACGCTACTATCGTTGCCATTCTCTGGTTCGGCGGACATATGGCTATCGGAGGCGATATCGCTACAGGTCAGCTTTCAAGCTTTATCATGTACGTGGGACAGATACTCATGTCGCTGATGATGCTTTCAATGCTGTTCATCATGTTCGTGGTATCCCGTGCCTCACTTCAGCGTATATACGAAGTGCTGAAGGAAGAACCCGCCATAAAGGGAAGCGAGAATTCAGAAGTATCCGCAGAAGACGGCTCAGTCCGCTTTGAGAATGTAAGCTTCAGCTATTTCAATGATATGAATAATCTCGCTCTCGAAGGCATCGACCTCGACATAAGATCAGGCGAAACTATCGGTATCATCGGCGGTACCGGCTCATCTAAAACCTCACTGGTACAGCTCATCCCACGTCTTTACGATGCTACAGAGGGCAATGTTATCGTAGGCGGTCACAACGTAAAGGATTACGCTCTTGACACTCTCAGAAACAACGTCGCTATGGTGCTACAGAAGAACGTTCTCTTTTCGGGCACTATCAGGGATAACCTCAAATGGGGCAACGAAAATGCTACCGACGAAGAAATTATCGAAGCCTGTAAGTCAGCCTGTGCTCATGACTTTATCATGAACTTCCCCGACGGCTACGACACTGACCTCGGTCAGGGTGGCGTAAACGTTTCCGGCGGTCAGAAGCAGAGGATATGTATCGCAAGAGCACTTCTGAAAAAGCCGAAGATAATCATTCTCGATGACTCAACAAGTGCCGTTGATACCGCTACCGACAGCAGTATCCGCAAGGCTTTCCGTGAAAAGCTCAGCGATACTACGACCATAATCATCGCTCAGCGTATCTCCTCAGTCAAGGACGCTGACCGCATCATCGTTATGGATGACGGAAAAATAACCGATATCGGTACTCACGAACAGCTTCTTGAAACAAGTGAGATCTACCGTGAGGTTTACGATTCACAGCAGAAAGGAGCGGATGAATAATGCCTCCAAGACCTCAGAATGCTCCTGCAAAACCAAAGAATACTTTTGCTACGCTGAAAAGGATATTCAGCTATATGCACGGCTTCGGCCCTCGTCTGGTCATAGTTGTCATCGGCATACTTTTCAGCTCGGGCGCAGGTATAATGGGCAACTATCTGCTCAAGCCCATAATCGACAACATTGAACAGGCTCTGAAAACAGGCAGCTGGGACAAAAAAGCCTTCATCGGTATGCTTACGGTGATGATAGTCATTTACGCTCTCGGCGCTCTCTCGTCACTGCTTTATCAGCGCATAATGGCGAAGATATCCACCACCACCCTTATGCGTATACGTGATGACCTTTTCAGGAAAATGGAGATGCTCCCCATACGCTATTTCGATAAGCACACTCACGGCGAACTTATGAGTCTTTACACCAACGACACTGACGCTATCCGTGAAATGCTCAGCAACAGCGTGGCACAGTTCATCAGCTCGGCTATAACTATCGTGGGAGTATTTACCGTTATGGTCATCTACAGCTGGAGACTTACCATAATCGTTATCGCTATGCTGTTTGTCATAATCAGGGTAATCGGCTTTGTGGGCTCACGAAGCGGACGTGGCTTCATCGCACAGCAGAAGGCTCTCGGCAGAGTCAACGGCTACATCGAGGAAATGATAGACGGCCAGAAAGTCGTAAAGGTCTTCTGCCACGAGGAAAAGGCTGACGAGGAATTCGACGCACTTAACGAAGAACTCTGCAAAGCCGCTACCCACGCCAATACCTTTGCAAATATCCTCATGCCTGTCATGAACAATCTCTCATACATACACTACGCTGTTACCGCTATCGCAGGCGGAATCATGGCTGTAAAGGGCATAGGCGGCATGACTGTTGGTACTGTTGTTTCATACCTTCAGTTCACACGTTCGTTCTCACAGCCTATAACTCAGGTATCGCAGCAGCTGAACTCCGTTCTCACCGCTCTTGCAGGTGCTGAGAGGATATTCGCTGTTATTGACGAAGAACCCGAAGCTGACGACGGATACGTTACTCTTGTAAGCGCTGACATCGCTCCCGACGGAACTATAACAGAATCCGACAAGCGCACAGGCAGATGGGCATGGAGACATCCCCACAAGGCTGACGGAACTGTCACATATACCGAAGTAAGAGGCAATGTGGAATTCGATGATGTTGTATTCGGATACGAGCCGAACAAGACCGTTCTCAACGGCATCTCCCTTTACGCAAAGCCGGGACAGAAGATAGCCTTTGTCGGTTCAACAGGTGCAGGAAAGACAACTATCACCAACCTCATCAACCGCTTCTACGATGTGCCTGACGGAAAGATACGCTACGACGGCATAAACATCAACAAGATCAAAAAGGACGACCTCAGACGTTCGCAGTCCATCGTTTTGCAGGATACCCACCTTTTCACAGGTACGGTCATGGAAAATATCCGCTACGGAAAGCTTGACGCAACAGATGAGGAAGTCTACGCAGCAGCTAAGCTTGCCAATGCCGACAGCTTCATACGTCACCTTGAAAACGGCTATGATACCATGCTTACCGCAGACGGTGCAAATCTCTCACAGGGTCAGCGTCAGCTTCTTGCAATCGCAAGAGCGGCAGTTGCAGATCCTCCCGTGCTTATCCTTGATGAAGCTACAAGCTCAATTGATACACGTACAGAGGCGCTTATCGAAAAGGGAATGGACAGTCTCATGGAGGGCAGAACGGTATTCGTTATCGCTCACAGACTTTCCACAGTCCGCAATTCACAGGCCATAATGGTTCTCGAAAACGGCAAGATAATCGAGCGAGGAAACCATAACGAACTTATCGCTCAGCACGGCAAATACTACCAGTTATACACAGGAATGTTTGAACTGAGCTGATGTGAAAAATACTTCTTAACAGTGGTGCTTATATAGCAGCTTTATGCGTGTCTATTGAGGGAAACCCTTTTGAAAAAGGGTTCTCCCTCAAACTCCCTTCCTAAAACTTTCAGTATTAATTTTTGCCCATTATAGGGTGCACACCAGTCAAGTAAGAATTTTTCATTTCTTTCAAGTGCGCCCTATAATGGGCAAAAATTCTATTAAAAGTCTTTGGAAAGGGGTTCGGGGAAGAACCTTTCCTCAGAAAGGTTTCCCCGATAAACACATATAAAGTTGCCGTATGAGTACCACGGTTAAAGGGCGCTTTTCAAGTGCCTTTTTGCTTTTTTCGGGATAATAACAGCCATTATTTACACAGAGTTAACAATATTCGTATGTGAAAATGCTATAATTGTATTATATTATACTTAAAGAGGAGTTGAAACATGAAACGAGAAAAGAAATGCGGCCCGGATGTGATACCCGAAAAAATATACCCTATGCTACATAACGTAAGCTTTACTATGATGGCGCTTTTTATAGGAGTAATAGTATTCTTTGCGGTACAGCTGATAGGTGCTGTAGGTATGCTTGAAGCTGATGAGCTTTCCGCATCACAGAGTGAAACACAAAGTGAAGAGGCAGAGATCACATTAGAAAAAGATATAGGCCACAATTACTGCGGTACATTCTTTATATGGCAGACTGTCGGAAATTGCTATAAGAGTACCGATGATTATACAGCAGCGGTAAATGAACTGGAGGAGTTCACAGATTCTGTGGGAGGCAAAATAGCAAACAGCTTTATACCATTGGCCGTAGTCATAATATTTATGAGTTTGCTTGTGATATTCCGGAAATATGACAGGAAGCGCTTTTTTGATACAAAAGGTTGGCGATGGTTCCTGTCTGTCGGTATCTCGCTGTCGGTAGTGAACCTGATGGATATTTATATGCACTGTCTTGCAGCTCATATAGATAAAATACACGGCACAGGCATATTTACAAATGCCGCCTATTACTGTCAGGCATACAATGTTTTAGGCGGACCTGCACTTATATTCATGACTGCATTTATAATGAGACAGCATACTCTTAACGTGCATAAACTGCCGACAGACGGCAACAGAAAAGCACTGAAAATTCTTGCAGGACTTGTTGGCGCTGTGGGATTCGGCTTCATGCTGGTAAGAGCCGGCACAAGAGTTTATGAGATATTCTGCTATAAGACCCACGACGCAAGACTGCCGTTTTATTTCTATATGCTGGACTTTCCCCGTGAACTTGCACCCTCTCCGGAGGCTTACAGGAATGTGCTTATATTCCTCCTGATAAAGGATCTGCCCGTGTTCATAGCTTCGGGAATGGCTATTATCCTGCTGATAAAGATAATGCTTTCATCAGCGCAGGACAAGATAAATACTCCCGAAAACATGAAGCGTTTCAACACGGCTATGATAGCACTCCTTGTTTCATCGGTGATATACAATCTTCTCGGACTTTATGAGATACAGCTGATAAACGACAAATTCAGCGGTATATACAATCATGTCACATACACCATTGGAATACGTGCGCTTGCCGACCCGATCATATTTGTGCTGATCCTCTGGTGGATAAAGATCTTCGTTCAGACGGTAAATCCTGCCGTTTCAGATGAAAATAAGACTTGCATTCCGCAGTAAAATATGTTATACTATAATTACAATTTTAATGAAAGAAGGTATGTCCCTATGGATATCAAAGACGGAGTAAAAACAGCTGTTGAGATGGTAGAAAAGAAAACAGGCATCGATCTTCCCGATGAAAAGATCGAGAAAGCCGTGACCAAGGCTGCTACCAAGGATAACATCGACAAGGCTAAGGATGTTGTCAAGAAGGTCGCAACTAAGGAGAATATCGAAAAGGCCAAGGATGTCCTTGAGGATGTCGTTGAAAAGATCAAGAAATAAGGCTGCAATGGAGCGCTTTCCGTCAGGAGAGCGCTCTTTTGGTTAAGGCAACAGAAAGGAGTATCAATGAATAAATTCATATCCGCAATAAAAGGAATAAAGCCGCTGAATATAGTTATGCTTACGGTCGCAGGCATCATCAACGCTTTCGGGATCACGCTTTTCCTCGTGCCCGTGAAACTCTACGACAGCGGCATTTCGGGAACGTCAATGCTGCTTGCACAGGTAACACCGCCGTTTCTCAGCCTCTCGGTATTTCTCATACTGCTGAATATACCGCTGTTCCTCTACGGACTGAAAAAGCAGGGAGCGGCATTTACGGTTTGTTCTATCTATACCGTGGCAGTATACTCCCTGACATCGTGGCTTATAACGAATGTGCTTCCCATAGATGTGAGTATCGCCTCGCCCCTTGCAGGTACCGACCTGCTGCTGTGCGCCCTTTTCGGGGGAGTGATATCGGGAATAGGAAGCGGACTTGCAATACGTTTCGGCGGTGCAATGGACGGCATAGAGGTAATGGCTGTTATCTTCGCAAAGAAAATTGGACTTTCCGTAGGTTCGTTTGTTATGGTCTACAACGTGGCGCTGTACATCCTCTGCGGTATGGTCATAAAAAGCTGGATACTTCCCCTTTATTCCATAGTCACATATGCCGCCGCACTTAAAACTGTGGACTATATAGTTGAGGGCTTACAGCGTTCAAAGGCGGCAATGATAGTCACAGCCAAGCCCGATAAGGTAAGCCGTGCGCTTATGGAGGAATTCGGCTGCGGTATGACTCTTATCAATGCAAAGGGCGGATATTCGGGCGCAGAAAGAACTGTGCTGTATTTCGTTGTGAACCGCTTTCAGGTAATGCGGATGAAAGGCATAGTTCAGCGGATAGACCCTCTCGCCTATATCACTCTCAGCGAAGTCGCAGACATCTTCTCCGTAAATCAGGACAAGACATAAATAAAGAACATCCCTTAACTGCTGTACTTATATAGAAGTTTTATATGTATTATTTAGGTAGACGTTTTGAAGAAGGATCTTCTCAATCTGTTTCCCAAGACTATTAATTTTGCCCCATAATAGGGCGCACACCAGTAAAGCAAGATATTTTCAAGTCTTTCAAGTGTGCCCTATTATGGGGCAAAATTCTATTAAAAGTCTTTGGAAAAGGGGTTCGGGGGAAGAACCTTTCCTCAGAAAGGTTTTCCCCCGATAAATACATATAAAACTTCTATATAAGTACCGAGGTTATGTCATGGGGCATACAGGTATTTATGCTCAGAGTGAGCTTTCGGCGATGACTTCTACTTCGACGAGAACGCCCTTTGGGAGTGTCTTTACAGCGACGCAGCTTCTTGCAGGGAGGGATGTGAAGTATCTGCCGTATATCTCATTGAAAGCGGCAAAGTCGTTCATATCCGCAAGGAAGCAGGTAGTCTTTACGGCTTTCTCAAAAGATGAGCCTGCTGTTTCGAGTACAGCGCCAAGATTCTTCATTACCTGTTCGGTCTGTTCTTCGATAGTCTTAGCTTCTACGGTGTTTGTCTTCGGGTCAATAGCTATCTGTCCGCTGGTGTATACCATGCCGTTTGAGACGATAGCCTGTGAGTAAGGTCCTACAGCTGCGGGAGCTTTTTCAGTGTGTATTTTTATCATGATGATCTCTCCTTATATATATCCAAGATTGCAAGGATGCAAAGTTTATAACAACCTGCAACCTTTCTTTGGTTTGGATTTTATGCGATTATACCATTGGCGATGGACTGCATAAGTCCGCCGTTTTCGATTATCTTCTGCACGAATTCGGGGAATGGTTCAGTCTTGTATTCCTTGCCTGTTGTCAGGTTGCGGATGATACCGCTGTCAAGGTCAGCTTCAACTTTGTCGCCTTCGCTTATGCCGTCAACAGCTTCGGGACATTCCACGATGGCAAGTCCGATATTTATTGAATTGCGGTAGAAGATACGTGCAAAGCTTTTGGCTATTACAAGAGAAACTCCGCTTGCCTTTATCGCAATTGGAGCGTGTTCACGGGAAGAACCGCATCCGAAATTCTGACCTGCTGTGATGATATCGCCCTGCTGTACACGGCTCACGAAGGTCTTGTCAAGATCCTCCATGCAGTGCGAAGCCAGTTCCTTGTGGTCGCTGGTATTGAGATATCTTGCAGGGATTATAACGTCTGTATCAACATTGTCGCCGTACTTTATAACATTTCCTGTATATTTCATAAGTTCATGACCTCCCAGGGACTTGTTATTTTTCCTGTGATTGCGCTTGCTGCGGCAGTAGCAGGACTTGCGAGGTAGACTTCCGAGTCCACGTGACCCATACGTCCCACGAAGTTGCGGTTTGTGGTGGTAACGGCACGTTCACCCTCAGCGAGGATTCCCATATATCCGCCCAGACAAGGACCGCAGGTAGGAGTCGAAACAACAGCGCCGCACTCGATAAATGTTCTGAGCAGACCCATTTCCATAGCGTCAAGGTAAATCTGCTGTGTGGCAGGGATGATGATGACACGCACATTCTCGGCGCATTTGTGACCTCTCATGATATCAGCGGCAGCCACAAGGTCTTCAAGGCGGCCGTTAGTGCATGAGCCGATAACTACCTGGTCTATCTTTATATCGCCTATCTCATCGAATGTCTTGGCGTTTTCGGGGAGATGAGGAAAAGCAACTGTAGGCTCGATATTGTCAAGGTCGATGGTTATGACTTCGTCGTATACGGCATCGTCGTCAGCTTTGAAGATAACAGGCTCAGCACCGCCATGCTCTCTGATATAGTCAAGGGTGATGTCGTCCACTTCAAATATGCCGTTCTTTGCGCCTGCTTCGATAGCCATGTTTGCGATACACAGACGGTCAGCCATATTAAGTGAAGCCAGACCCTCGCCTGTGAATTCCATAGAGCGGTAGAGAGCGCCGTCAACGCCTATTTTTCCGATGATGTGGAGTATGACATCCTTGCCTGAAACGTACTGTCTGAGACAGCCTTTCAGTTCAAACTTTACAGCAGAGGGCACCTTGAACCATGCCTTGCCTATTGCCATACCGCAGGCCATATCAGTTGAGCCCACACCTGTCGAGAATGCTCCCAGAGCGCCGTATGTGCAGGTATGAGAGTCAGCACCTATAACAACATTGCCTGCTGTCACAAGGCCTTTCTCGGGGAGGAGAGCGTGTTCTATGCCCATCCTGCCTACATCGTAGAAATGAGTTATGTCCTTTTCGCCGCAGAAATCACGGCACATCTTACACTGCTCCGCAGCTTTTATGTCCTTATTCGGAGCGAAGTGGTCCATGACCATAGTGACCTTATTTTTGTCGAATACACTGTCTTTTCCAAGTTTTGCGAACTCCTTGATAGCCACAGGGGATGTGATATCGTTGCCGAGGACGAGGTCAAGGTCGGCGAGGATAAGCTGTCCTGCCTGCACTTTTTCAAGTCCTGCGTGAGCCGCAAGTATCTTCTGAGTCATTGTCATACCCATAGTTTTCACTTCCTTATTTTCAACATTGCAAGGCTGCAATGTTACTTTTTAATTCGTAATGCGTAATGCGTAATTCGTAATTGAGGTGTTCATGTCGGGACGGAACAGAATTTGCAGGATAGAATATTGTAGGGAACGGCGTCCTCGCCGTTCCACGATGAACTCTGTTTTGTGGTAGTTTTTGCGTAAGGCACGGGACGTCGAGGACGCCGTCCCCTACGCTTATCAGGCAGATGATATCCGCCACTGCAATATCATAACGGGGATTATACGTTTATCTGAGGGCGCACACTGTGCGCCCCTACAAACTTGAAACTAAGCACTGATAACTGATTTCTGCTTTCTGCTCTCTGCTCTTTGCTTTCTGTCATCAATGCAAAATCAGTTACTGCTCATAACCTTGAAGCCTTCATTTGCAAGTGCCTGCTTTATGGCTTCGATATGCTCATAGTTTCTCGTTTCGAGGACTATTCTCAGGTAGCATCCGTTTACAGCTGAGCCTTCGTTTGCTCTTTCGTGGTGGATGGATGTTACGTTTCCGCCAAGTTCGGCTATAATGCGTGAAACGTCCATGAGCTGACCCGGCTTGTCGATAAGCTCTATCATCATTGAGTAGGAGCGTCCTGACATGAGAAGTCCACGCTTGATAACACGGGAAAGTATGGCAACGTCGATGTTTCCGCCTGACAGCAGGCATACAGCTTTCTTGCCCTTTACGGGGACCTTGTTGAACATCGCTGCTGCTACGGGGACAGCGCCTGCGCCCTCGGTGACAAGCTTCTGCTGTTCCATAAGCGCAAGGATAGCCGCAGATATCTCGTCATCCGTAACGGTAACTATCTCGTCCACGTACTCGGAAACATATCTGAAAGTGTTCTCACTGGGGGCTTTTACAGCAATACCGTCAGCGATAGTTGATACGCTTTCAAGGCACTCTATCTGACCGTCCCTGACAGCATTGTACATACTGGGAGCGCCTGCCGCCTGAACGCCGTAGACCTTGATTTTCGGGTCAAGGCTCTTGATAGCGAATGCAACTCCCGAAATGAGTCCGCCTCCGCCGATAGGAACGATAACAGCGTCCATATCGGGTATCTGCTCAAGAAGCTCAAGACCGATGGTTCCCTGACCTGCAATGACGTTTTCGTCGTCGAATGGATGAATGAAGGTGTAGCCCTTTTCGTCACGCAGACGGAGAGCCTCAGCATAAGCGTCATCGTAAACGCCCTTGACCAGATCCACCTCTGCGCCGTAGCTTTTGGTAGCCTCTACCTTTGAGATGGGAGCGCCGTCGGGGAGACATATCAGCGACTTTATGCCGTTTTTAGCGGCAGCAAGAGCAACTCCCTGAGCGTGGTTGCCTGCTGAACAAGCAATAACTCCACGGGCTTTTTCCTCATCGGAAAGCTGAGACATACGGTAGTAAGCGCCTCTGACCTTGAACGAGCCTGTGATCTGCAAGTTCTCGGTCTTCAGATAGATATCCGCCTCGGGATTGATTTTGGGTGCGTGTATTACGTCGGTTTCCCTGATGACCTGCTTTAAGATGTACCTTGCGTGATAGACTTTATCAAGGGTAAGCATAAAAAACCTCTTTTTCTGCTGATTGTCTCAGCCGTATTTATTATAAGGACGGCATTGACCGAACCTTTTAATTCGTAATTCGTAATGCGTAATTCGTAATTATTGTGTCCCTGTCAGGACGGAAAAGAATTTGCAGGATAGAATATTGTAGGGAATGGCGCACTTGACACGTGCCCAGCCCCTTTGTCACTGCGTGACATTTCCCCACACTGTGGGGAATCACCCGCCGTTCCACGATGAACTCTGTTTTGTGGTAGTTTTTGCGTAAGGCACGGGACGTCGAGGACGCCGTCCCCTACGCTTATCAGGCGGATGATATCCGCCCCTGCAATATCATAACGGGGATTATACGTTTATCTGAGGGAGCACACTGTGCGCCCCTACAAACTTGAAACTAAGCACTGATAACTGCTTTCTGCTCTCTGCTTTCTGCTCTCTGCTTTCTGTTCTCTGAGCAAGAAAAACTACTCACTAAGCAGCTGTTCCACGAATTGTTTTGCTGTACGGGGAGAGCGGCCGTTGCCTGATGAAATGGCGAACTGCTCGGCTTTGAGAGCGATTTCCTTTTCGCTCATGTTTATGCCTTTGCTCTTTGCAAGTTCATATGCTATTGCAACGTAGGAATTCTTGTCGGGGCGGCTGAAATTCACTCTCAGGCCGAAACGTGCCGACAGGGAAAGTGTCTCCTGTAAAGAGTCGTTGCGGTGGACATCGTCGCCTTCACGGTCGGAGAAAGTCTCCTTGATGAGGTGGCGGCGGTTGCTGGTGGCATAGATGACCATATTATCTGCATTTGCCGCAACAGAGCCTTCAAGTGTGGCTTTCAGTGCGCCGAAGCTGTCCTCGCCTGCGGTGAAGCTGAGGTCGTCGATGAAGATTATGAACTTCAGCGGATTGCCGCTTATCTCGTCCACTATTTCGGGAATGTACCTCAGCTGTTCCTTGGTTATCTCGATAAGGCGCAGTCCCATCGGCGAATATTCGTTTACGATAGCCTTGACCGTGGATGACTTTCCTGTGCCTGCGTCGCCGTAGAGAAGGGCATTCAGTGCAGGCTTGCCGTTTATGAGTGCAAGGGTGTTGTTTATGACTGAATTGCGCTGTATGTCGTAGCCGTAAAGCTCGGAAAGCTTCTGTGTATCGTGGGATTTTACAGGGACGATACTGCCGTCACGGAAGATGAACATATCGCTCTTTGCCCACTTGCCGTAGCCGTGTTTATCAACATTGCCAACGTATCTGTGGTACTTCTCAATGAAGTCGATATCGCTTGTCTCCCATTTCGGGAGATAGCCGCTGTAGCCGATCTCATCAGCGATTTCTTCGGGAGTAAGCTGAGAAAGTTCCTGCAATATGAGCAGTTCATTTTCAGCCGCTTCCACAATGGGTCCTGACGGACCGTTTTCCTTTCCCTGACTGATGATATAGATGTTCTCATCTTCGGTGACAAGCTTCAGCAGATACTTGCTGAAGTTGACGCTGCGTTCATACAGTTCATGTACAAATCTGCCGTAATGATCTATTATATGCGGAATATCGCCGCTTTCTGCTGCATCCATAAGTTCACGCAGTTCGGATATAACATCATCAGAAAGTATATTTCTGAAAACTGAAATGGAAGCCAGTGAAAGGCTGAGTTTCCGGAGTTTGCCGTTCATTTATAAAACCTCGATTATTTTTTCTGTCATTTCTGTGCAGGTAAGTGGAGTACCGTTTGCAGTACCCATAAGGTCAGCGGTGCGGTGACCTGCATCAAGCACCTTGTTTACCGCATTTTCAATAGCGTCCGCCTCGTCAGAGAGACCGAATGAGTAACGAAGCATCATAGCGCCCGAAAGAATAGTAGCGATAGGGTTAGCCTTGTTCTGACCCGCGATATCGGGAGCGCTGCCGTGTATAGGCTCATACATACCTCTTGTGCCTGCGCCGAGAGATGCGGAAGCAAGCATACCGATGGAGCCTGTTATCTGCGATGCCTCATCTGAGAGGATATCGCCGAACATATTTGAAGTAACGATGACATCGAACTGCTTCGGGTCACGTACCAGCTGCATAGCGGCATTATCTACAAACATATCGGAATACTCGACTTCGGGGTACTGCTCTGACAGTTCATGCATTGTCTTTCGCCACAGTCTTGAAGATTCCAGAACATTTGCCTTGTCGATACTGCAAACCTTCTTGTTTCGCTTCATTGCAGTCTCGAAAGCCACCTTGCCGATACGTTCGATCTCAGTCACGCTGTAGGCTTCGGTGTCGTAAGCCTCCTGACCGTATTTTCCCTCACGGTAGCCACGGTCGCCGAAGTAGATACCGCCTGTCAGCTCACGGACTATCATGATATCGAAGCCGTCGCCCACTATCTCATCTTTCAGCGGAGAAGCGCTTCTGAGAGCGGGATAAAGCTGTGCAGGGCGGAGATTTGTGAAAAGTCCCAGAGCCGAGCGGATACCGAGGAGAGCCTTTTCGGGGCGGTTGTTACCGGGCTGGTCGTCCCATTTAGGACCGCCCACAGCGCCGAGAAGTACACTGTCCGAAGCGAGACAGCCGTCGATGGTCTCCTGCGGCAGAGGGATGCCTGTTGCGTCGATGGCACAGCCTCCGATGAGATACGGTGTAAAGTTGAATTTATGTCCGAACTTTTCAGCTGTCTTTTCCAGTACCCTGACAGTGCTTTCCGCTATCTCGGGGCCTATTCCGTCGCCTTTGAGCAATGCGATGTTGAATTCCATATTTTCACGACCTTTTGTTTGTAGGGAACGCCGCCCCCGGCGTTCCATCGGGTTTATTTGCGGTATCGTGGAACGGCGGAGGTGCCGTTCCCTACACGCTTTTATCGGGCGGATGATATCCGCCCCTACTGTGTTCTGTCGGATATTATTTGTTTATCCGAGGGCGCACACTGTGCGCCCCTACGATCCGTTTTGTGATAGTTTTTGCGTAAGGCACGGGAGGCCGAGGGCGGCCTCCCCTACAAACTGCTTTCTACTTTCTGCCTTCTGCTTTCTACTCTCTGCTTTCTGTCAACTATTTCCTGTTGATGATAGCGCCCTTGTCAGCGGATGATACCTGCTGTGCATAGCGCTTCAGGTAGCCTGTGATGTTCTCCTTGCGCTTGATAGGCATTGTCTTTTTACGCTCTGCAAGTTCCTCGTCGGATACTTCAAGAGTGATAGAGTAATTCGGTATGTCGATGGAGATAATATCGCCGTCCTTGACATATGCGATAGTACCGCCGTTTACAGCTTCGGGAGATACGTGTCCGATAGCCGCACCACGGGTAGCGCCGCTGAAACGTCCGTCGGTGATGAGAGCAACAGTTGAGCCGAGACCTGCACCCTGTATAGCTGATGTAGGTGAGAGCATTTCTCTCA
>Ga0255344_1004434_pt1 | contig 14267 bp, 10 predicted proteins | sample wastewater_treat_5_FD_192414 | JGI IMG/M metagenome (GOLD analysis project Ga0255344, IMG submission 192414) | Wastewater microbial communities from Lulu Island WWTP, Vancouver, Canada - plant18 | ecosystem: Engineered > WWTP > Wastewater > Unclassified | place: Canada: Vancouver, British... | reverse complement strand
AAGCATCGGTATCCGCACGAAAATCGTCTCAAACTCTCGCACAAATAGCATGCTACCTGCAGAGGAATAGGTGCTTGTGAGCGAGATTCAAGCAGTCTTTGCGGACCTCGGCCTCCAAGGCCGCAGAGGCGATCATGAGGAGGGATTCGACCTCTCGGAATGCGAGCAGGTTAGCCTTCGGGGTTTATTGGGAGCCATGGCTTACCAATCGCAACTAGATCGCATGAATGAAAAACCTGAATTTAACTAATGTTCCCCGAGGCTATTACCTGCTGACAAACCAAAGTGTTTACGTGTTTCTTCCGTTAAGTTCATCCCTTTATACTCTGGCCTGGAGACTTGCTCCTTCAAATACTTGACCAACTCCTGCAGCTTCGGGTCTTTACGTGGGCTTTCGCCTTGACTAACCAATAGACCATCTAACTTGAACTTTAACTTATCCAATTCAGTTTTGCGAGCTCTCAGCAATTCTTCAACATTATCCTTCAGAGGTTTATCTTGCCATTGAGCGGGCAATTGTAGTTCTACCGCTTTCTCTTTGCTCCATCCCTCGGAAGACAATCTGAAATCCCCCTGATTGAAGTTAGCCCAGTACGGCATTAAATACAGGACCCCGAAGAAATCCTCATTGGAAACTATCCACTTAACTACGTCTCCTGCAACCGCCTGCAGTTCTTTCAACTTTTTATCCTCGTTTGGGCCTCGCGTTGACGCGGATGCAAAATGCTGCCCTGCATCAGATACGTTTGCGGGAGGAGCTTCTGGCGCTACTGCGTCAACACTATTCGAAGATGAGGCATGCTTACCAACACCATAGGCGATAGCCACAGACGCTACATAAACGAGCAGCAAGGCTATCGACAATGACACCCAGGTTTTCCTGTGGGACTTCATCGCGCAGATAGCCTCTTTTGACAAGTCCAACAAACTTTGCAGCCAGTTTCCCTCACCCTTATTCAAATACGTTTTTACACCATCCATATTGGTTTCAGAGCTGCCGTTTGTCTGACCTATCTTAGAACCAGCACCATTCGTTTCGGTTTGCCCTGAAGCAGGAGTTTTAACATCCGGCGACGAACCCGTCGTCGTGCCAGCTGGGGCGGTCGGCTTAGCGGAACCCCGAGGCTCCTCGTAGGATTCTTTGTAGGGTCTCCATAATGCATCATTCAGAACTTCCCTGTAAGAAAGCTTTGTATTATCTTTGAGTTGCGTCCGCTCCGTTGCAAGATAAACCTTGTGAAGAAGATCGCCTGGGGTTTTGACGCGCTTTTTACAGGCATTAATACCAGGACCCTGATCTTCATTAGCAAAATTAGGATCATAAGCAAACACTGTAGCTGCTAGTGCGTGGTAGTCAAAAGATGGCGAGGATAGTTCTCCCATCAGTTCGCGAGGGCACGCATAACGAGGATCCGCTATCATTAGTCCTGTGTTGACGCCATTCATTCTTCGCCAGGCAGCATATGCCGCTGCGAGTCCAACGCCCATTATCCTGTATTTCGCAACGGGCTCGAAATTCAGCCACCTTTCGTTGATCCCTCCATGAACTAGGTTCTTTTCATGCCATTCTTTCAAAACTTTAATGGCGTCTTCAATCCGCTCAAACGCCGAGGCGCCTATTCCTTTTGATGGCTTGGGCTCGTAATTCAATTTTACCCACAAATGTCCATCCTCAAAACCAGCCTCTAACATTCCTGACGACCTAGCGTAGGTAAGCGCAGAGGCCACATCTAACCAAATCAATGGAATTGATTCTTCGTCGAAGGGCTTCCTGGAAACCATCACATAGTTTGGTGGATCCAAGATATTTCCTGAAGAGAGCACGTAGCATGCCATGCATGCATCAGTGGCTCCATCATGTTCTCGCTCCCAGCGCTTCCCTGGGGGTTCGGGGTAGAGTTCTTTCAATACCCTCTTAACATTTTCACTGTTTTTAACCTCATCAGTAAACTCCCTTAATTCTGCGTCCTCAGGATGTAAGGGACACCCCTCCTTGCCCTCAAAAATTTGGCCCGTAATTGGGGAATAAAACCTGCTACTCATTTGGCCATTCACTCCATCTCTTTTACCGTATTGGTACTACAAACCAATCATGCTTCTTGAAACCAGACCACATACTGCCTAAAGCAAGATCCGGGCTGGTCATTTCAACCAATGTATAAGGGACACCATTGCTAGTTATCGTCTCCCCTTGATTCACACGCATCGGCAAGTGAACACCAAGCACAGAATGTCTAGCTGAGAAAGATACTACAAGAGAAACGTTATAACCCAAGTAACTCAGTAAAGTTGCAGCTGCCAAGCTCAGGCTGTCACAATCCCCTGTCTGGCTCGCGAACACGGCGGAGGCCCTATCACCGTAGATCGGTTTCAAACCGACCGCTTTCTTTCCTTCCTGATGTTCAAACCAATTGTTAAGCCTAATACTAATGGGATATTCCTTAATGTCGGTAAGATACTGCCGCGTCGTATATGAATGGCGTACGTTCTGGCAACATAGACTCTGGATTTTGGCACCCCCAATGCTACTAAACACTGTCCTTAGAACTGTCACCATGGAACCTCAACATGATCTAATGGCACTTATAGAGAACCTGGAACCCTTTAAGAAGGCACTCTTGGGAAACCTCATGCCATGGATTTTTCTTGGTTGTAGTTCCTACCTGGATATCCTCAGGGCCTGAAATAATCTTACCTACCTCGACAATCACCGCAGCCATGGTCTCAATGCCACACCGGTAGTTTGTGCCACCGGGATGCCCCTTCTTTCTCTGGGGAAATCTTTTGTCTTTAGTTTTCGCGAACGCATCCACCAGGCCTTTTAAAGGATCTTTCGAGCAGATAGTTTCAATGTCAGGCTCAACCATCCGCATATGAGTTAACGAATCCTGCAAATCCCAGGAATGCGAACCGGTCACGGTCGCTAGCAACCTATAAGCGCATCGACTGACCTCTAGGCCCGGAGAAACCAGAGCCACAGACAACAAGTCTTTTACGGACTGGTTTTTGAGTGAGTACACAAACATACCTCGGTCATCCTGAGAACATAGTTTGGTTGACTCAAACGGCTCTCCTATGTGATACACCCAATTTAGGCCCGGATCGGGACTTCTGAACAAAGAAAGTAGCATCCCGCCCGTACTTTCATCCTGATCCGCTATAAGACTTTGAAATAAATGGGATTGAGGGTTAGTGCAACCCCCAGGCACATCAGTCTTGGCCCCTTGAGAATTGTAAATCCGCACCAAATCTGAGCTCTTAACACTATTACAATCAGTCCACTTCCTGGTGGCAACCCCTGGCCTAGCTATAACTGCCTCAGCTTTAAGCTTAAGCTGGCACCTGTCATCACATTCCGTGTTACGGCTGCCCACAATCTCCTTCAGCTTGGCCGAAAGATCCGTATTGGCTACAACCACAGGGGGAGATAGCGAGGCTCCTACCCCACTGAGTTCTGCCCAGTCATGAACGTTTGCGTTCCAAAGAGCACCCCAAGTTGCGCGACTGGGTTGCCTTGAATCCAACCAAGAACTTATGTCTAGGTTAGCAACACGTTCACTAGAGATACCACTTCTACCCTGTCGAAAATCCCAACTCCACTCCCCGTAAATATTATTTGAGTCCTTACGTATGACGCTTGCAGATAGTCTTTGAACTTCAAGATTTGCTACGCTTAGCCTAGCTCCCGGTTCCAGCAACTTGGTAGGAGTGAGAGCAAACACCATTGGTTCTGGCCCTTCGGTCGGAATTTGCTCGGAACCATCGAGATGACCGCTTTTTCGAGCACCTGGCTTTCTGGTGAGGTAAGTAGGCATCTTTCTGGCGATAGCCTCAGCTAGATCATTGGCGTACGCAGAGTACTCCACTCGCGACAACACGTACACATATTTGTAGGTCTGGGGATGTGCAACAACTTGCACATGAAGGCCATCAATAACACATTGACCGACCTCATTAATAAACGCTGTCATAGGCGAAGAATCGGCACCGACCGCATCTATGACATTGTCAAAGGCAAACATCACAACGGACCACGTATCTGACAGCAGTTTTTCACGAACTCGCTCAAGCGCCTTAGTTGCCGGGGTTATAGCCCTATTTGAGCCAACAGACTGAGCTGCAGCACGCGATTGAACGGGAGTACAACTAACAAGGTACTGATACGCTGTGCGGCCGCCCATACGTTGTATGGTTTCGCAAATGCCTGGCAAATCACGAGCCAAGGGTTGTTCGACGGAAGCCGAATCACACACCTCGGACGAAACTCCAACAGCATTAGTCTGTAGCCACTCCCACTTTCCCTCGGCCCTTGTCTCAGAATCGTCGTCCACCACTATCGCTATCTTTTTCCGGTCGGGACACTTGGCTACGATAGTAGGCATTGCTTCTGCCTCACTACAAGGCTTCATCTCCTCCAGCTCCCTACAAAGAGAGTCCCCCTGGGTTGGCTCTTTAGTAGCACTCTCAGTATCCACGCTGGTAGGCTCCGAGGGTTCTTGTGATGAGGCCTCAACTCCTGCAGGTTCTTCAACTGAGGCCTTTTGAGGTGCGGGTTCTTCGATCACAACTGGGTCTGGAACTGGTGCAACAGACTCCACCGGTGGGTCCACACGTTCTATCTCTGAATCACTACGACTACACCCCTGAAGGAGCAAAGCAATCCAAAATGCCGCAAAACACGCCACAATGGCTTTATCATTCATATAAACTCCTGTGGGTTCAAGAATCAACGTAACCAGACTTTTCCTTTTTCTTGGATAAGCAGCAGAAAATCCATTCCTTCTGACTCGCTTGACTTCACATCACTCGCAAAAAAACCCTCCCGAACTTTCGCAGGCTTGATCAACTCGTGATTTACTATTGGTTGTTCTGAGGCACCACCCTCAAAATAATCAGTTAGGTTGCTTAAGTTGAGCTTCGGGTCCGAATTAGGGCTAGGTACTAAGTAATAGCTTGGGGAAGAATCAGACTGTTTTCCATCCAAAGCCGCAACCCCCAGGAACAAATTTTCGCTATCATATTTAATTGAATCCGGAGAAAGCCCTAAAAACTCCTCGAACGCGGGCCGATCTGGACTTTTATCAAAAAGCCATTCATTGTATTTGTCGACCAGATCTTCCTCGGAAATCCCTTTCGCTGGACCACTAACAACTGGATCAGACTCGACATCCTCAGGTTCCTGATGTCCCGGCTGTCCTATATCATAAGTCAAATTAGACAGTCTGTAAGCAGTTTCGGAAGTCCGCGAACCATCATCTTGCCCAGACGAATTCGGATGTGCCCTATACCATTTGAAAAGGATTTCAACGTGCTCCAACTGACCTTTTTTATAACCATTAGCAATCATATTATCACCCGATTCAGATTGGTCTAAAACTACTCAACCCCGTTGATCTTGGCCCCCAAGTATGAATACAAAGCTGATATAGTCGGATGACGGCGGTACTGCCACGCCCCAAGGTCCTGAAAGCTTCTCAGTTTTTCGTTAATGATTGTCTTACGCTCACCAGACCAAAGTGAATGCCACTGCCTCCAACTATCATCCAATTTAAAGACCCGATCGATATTCAGATCACCCATGCTCAAATCCCGAATCTGTTGCCTATGCGCTCTGTAGAATGCGTGTGATGGTTCAAGTGGGTCTGTAGACTGAGGATTTATCAAGGATCCTTCTCCACAAAGTGTATACCAATCACCATTACTGTTGGACACTCTGTTGGAATCATTGAATCCATTTGGTGCCGCCATTAAACCAATATGATTACCGTCCAAACCCAATGTGCTAACAACATAAAGGAGGTTTTTCGCAGTTATGTCCTTTTCAAGCCATTGGCCTTGGTGCACAATGACCCCATTTCTACCTTCCCTATCCATGTGTGCATTAAGCCTCGCTTTAAAGGCGTTGACGAATGTATTGACACTTACTGATATGTCTTGATCCCATCCACAATGAGGAGTCTGCATAACCTTCCAGCCATTACCGCTCAGTCGTACTAACACTTCAACACCATTCTCGGTAGACCACGGGTTATTCCATACCCCCTGACCAGGTGCCCCGTTAAGCCGATACTCTAAAGAGGACGAGTCAAGTAACGTGCCTGCGACAAATCGTGCACAGTACTCCACAATCAAAGAAATGTAGATATCAGCCCATGCCCGAATCAATCCAGCAGCTTCTCGACCTCCTGCGCCACTCCAGGTAATGTAGTCGGGATCGCCGTTGTGCTGCCCATCGGCCAGCTCCATCAGTTTCCGAATCTCCCCACGTCTAATTAAGAATCCGATAAAAGGTCTAAGGGGATGTTCCTCAGGCGCACCATCTCGAGGATCAGGCTGATCATCCCCGACCCTTAACCTTATCTTCTTAAGGATTTCCCCATTAATCGTATCTCCCCCGAACTTTATACTTTCAGCCGCAAGTACTCTGTACGTAGTCACACTCGGGTCACATGCGGCAAACACCAAGTCGAGGGTGCCTCCACCAAGGTCAGCATGAAGATACGAAAACGATGGATTTAGATTTCCAGCTGCACCAGGTTGGGCACGCTCCATAATGATGTTTCTTATGCTGTTCACGATGTTCCCAAGTAATACAAATGATTCATCACAAAAGGGTTCATCCTGGGTACCGTCCCAGCTGCTACTAACGCTAACGTCGATACCGGTAATCTGTTGCAGTCTCTCCCCAGCTTGTCTTAAAGAACTGAAATATGCCTGTCGCTTTTGCCTGGAAAAGGCCAGGGGATAAGAGGCTTTTATGGTGAAGCTACTTGCCCGGTCGCGTTTGGATGCAATGACCCATGTAAAAACTGTAACGACAAAAATTTTCAACCATTCTGTCGCGTTGTCACGATCATCCCACTTGAGCTCACTGTGCCAGCGTGACTTGGCTCCGTTAAGTTTCACAACATCTACATCGCTGGAAACAAAGGAACCATCGCTAAAGGGATACCATTCCCTACACCTAACGTCACCACCTCCTGCAGACCGACCATCAAAAACTCCCGTTCTTATTTCCACCATTGGTTGATTCGTAACATTATCTATTCCACTAACAACTGTCGGAACCCAAGGAAATGCTAAAGCCTGCTTCCAGTGATTGCGTTGGAATCCAACAAGGTCTTTGGGTATAAACATTTCATTATTGCCGTCCATAACGTTAATAGAACTGGGAGTTTGTATATTATTGTTATCCAAGCTCGCTGAAATAACAGTGGTGGTGGTACCAAGATCAAGACCAAATTCCATTGCGAGCTGTGTTGTAGTGGCTTGATCCACTTGTTTGTCTAATAGGCCGAAGAAGCCTCCCTGACGCACCGTTTCTCCTTCACCAATCTCACTTCTATCTCGCGTTATACTTATAAACACAGGGGCATTTGTATCGGGATTTGTAACAGTTACATTAAGAACATTTGAACGCCTCTTTTCGGCCTTTGACCTTTTACACTCCCTAGGGGTGTACTGAGTTATGACTCCAACAACATCCCTACCAACAACATCCTTACCAACAGGACCTTCCCAAACAGAACATTCATCGTCGTTCCTAAGTAGCTGTGTATCCTGGTGCCCATCGTGACCCACGACAACGGAGTAGATTCTCCACTTCTCGATTCTTTTTGGTGGCCATATAGCCAATGCTGCACAGATGTTACGCTGCACGACAGCGATATCTGACCATGCAAAATGGTTTTCTCTTATTGTTATTTCCGCTTCTCTCCCGTAAAACCACAACGTCCACTCATGTTTGTTATGTGCGAACTTGTGCTGGAATTTTCTTACATATGGCCAGATCTCTTCTCGCACTGGGCACACTGGATAGAGGTACTCGTTCGGTCCTCCCCCACCATCTTGTGGGGGTTTCTGAATCCGTAAAACCTTGTCGGGCCACGCAGCTACCATTCCATCTATCGCATGAGCTGCAGAAAACCTTTCAACCATCCCCGCATTATCGCGATTATCTTTGACACGCTGAATTGAAATGGAATCAGAGGGGAAAAGAAGCGTTAACGTAAAATCCGTACTACTACTACCTCCAATGTCAGTCTGCCACGTATAGCTTCCTTTCATTACAAGGCTAGCTTGTCTCGCCCCTCTGTTTTCTGTTAGAACAACATCCCTGGAGTCATCCCAAATAATGAGCCGGAAGGAGGAACGTTCACCGCTCATCACGTTAGCTAGTCCAACACCATCGACAAGAAACGGCTGGAATTTTCCTGGATGCCCACTAAAACTGAAAAACAACTTGTCACCAACGATCTCGATTTTTGCATATGCTGCCCTGATTCCCCTGGCCTCAATAACACTTCCGAAGCCCAAACAATCATCAACTGCAAAATCACCATCGCTATAAAATCTAGCCATCAAAGCACCCCTTCATTTAAAAGAATTCTAAACGGGTTCTGAACCCAATGTATCCAAGGCATCCTGCAGCCCGTCGCTGATTTCATGTATATACCTAGTGCCACCAACCTCAGAATACCCGAGGGCCAACTTTTGCTCAGCCCCCGTCACCCATTGACTAAGGGGGGCAAAGAAAACTTGCTTTACCGTACCATCTTGATTCTGTTTCTGGACAAATAGCACCCTTTCCACATTCCGCTGCAGCGCACTCCAAATGCGATCAAGACTTGCTTGAGAAACAGCAAAAGGTAGGGGCCGCGTACTTGGCTCTTCTTGTGGGGCACTTCCTAGCCTTAGGGGCAAAACAACTCCCTTAGCATAAGAGTCAAGTAGCTCGGTATCACCGTTTGGTATGCCTCCGGGACGTTCATTCGGCAGCCCGATTGTGGTCAGTAACTTATGCCACGCAGGCTCTTCATGGGTAGTCACACTAACTGAACTTGCAAATGCCCTTAACAGAAACTTGTCTACTCCCTGCTTTTTGCTGCTTTCCATCTCAACAGCCTCATTAAACTGGTCTCTAAGCTCCATTGCTGACTGGTAAGCAGGTGCGCCGGGCTCATTACCATCCAAATTGCCTTCAAGGTCACTCTCAACAAAATCACAAGCCGGTACAAAACCAACGGACGAAGACGTGAAGCCAACCGGATTGGCCTTATCATTTCTCCAATAAACTACACGCAGATCTTTGAAATCCTTCTCAAAATTTCTCTCACTGATTAGCAGTATATCTCGCACGTGCTCTGGTGCTGGTTGATAATAGAGCATTCCGAGCACAGCCGCTCGCCACAGATAAACAACCTGTTTCATTGTTTCACTGGTAGCGGCATCCTCGTTTCCCCACTCTTCCGCCTTTTCCTGTAAAACGTGAGCCAGACTAAGGGCACTACCTCTTGAACGACTGATTACCTTGTTAGCATCATCCCCATATCTCCTGCCAGAAAGGGTCTTTTTCAGTCTTCCTCTAAAGTCGTCTAAATTAGAAATCACTACGGGGGTTTCACCGCTGGTACATACTAACCCACCATCAACCGGTAAGAAGGGAACATGTCCAGCTCCAACCCTTATACCACCTGCCGCCTGAGCGTTTGTTCCAGCAGCAACTTGACCTCCTAACTCAGCTTCGGCATGTCGTTTTAAAATTTCGTATATCGTGTTAGCAACCTGTCTACCCCTGTCATCATCCGCATTCTCATCCCTAGGCTCCAGTCTGGACAGGTCCCTCAAATACTTTCTCTTTTCTCCCTCTTCTTTCTCAACCTGTTCATCAATATTTCGTATGATCATACGAGCCGCCCCATGGTACGGAGTTTGGGCAGACTGTCCTTTTTCCTTAAAGGCATCCTTTAATTGTTTGATAAATTTGGTCTGTAGTTCGAAAGGAGCCGTTGCTGCAGACAACAGAACATCCCCCCCAAGCACCTTTCCAAAGCCGCTTAGTCGGTTGATTCTTATTGGCATCCGAAGAGCCTGCTCAAATGGCAAATCAGCCAGTGCCTTTGCCTTCGAAGATGCCACGTATTCTCCACGAGACGCAACATCAGAGCCATCTTGGACGCGAATCACAGGAATGGTTACTGTTAAACACTTCTGCTCCCTAGAATAAGCATCAGCTGGCCTCAAGAAACTCGGTAACCAATCAGCCAGATATCTTATGACCGGTGCAGGAGATCTTCCTTCAGCACGTTCTCTCGGCGAATATGGGGGTGTGTTCATAGCTTCTTCGATTCTCGGGCCAACTGTTACCAACATTGTGCGTTTAATGTTGGGATCTTCTCTACCTTGCACCTCAATTTGATCCTTAATCCGCGTCATATTAGAAAACAAAGCATTGATCCCATGGCGCGCACTACGGCACGTATCCCTCCAACCAACACGTATTGTCGTCCCATCATTGCGTTGAGGATTAAACCAAGGGGTTAATGCGCACACGATTAATTCTGAATTCCAATCGCTAGGATTGCGATCCCTGAGTTTACCTAGAAAATAGGGCAATAATCCAGCGCCCGTCCCTCCAGCCACAGAGCCAACAACAACAATCGGATCGGTATGCTGTTCTCTTAAAAAGTCCAGCCTACTAGAGAATCCTTGCAATGAAACCCAGCTCACACCCAGGCGAGGAAGTCCATAGAAACCCTCGTCCACCGTGGTGTAACGTTCAAATGAGGAAAGAGCTGTATTAAAAACACGTCCGTTCTCCCCGCCTAGGTCATCAATCAGTTTGTACAGGTAATTGCTATTCTCGTCAGGTACACACGGCTTAAAAACCCTGGTTCCGACCTCATTTCCAGTAGCCTCTCTATACTTCTGTGCCAAAACGTAGGCCAGTTGGCCACGTTCCTCATGTGGGTTGAAATCCCTATCAATGATCCAAACGTTGGTTGGAAACTCTACTGCTTGCCTCATGCACAGCTCAAGCAAAAACCATTGTCCAGTGCCACCAACAACCACCAGAGAATAACTCATCGCACGCCTCCAATTCCACGGAATCAAGACTCTTATCTACCATGAGAAGGAATTGCTACCCTACTCAAGCCCCTTCCGCCGCTTATCACGCCTACGCCAAGACGCACCAATAGCTACAACCCAGGCGGAAAACGTAGAACCACACAAAACAATAAGAGGAATAGCTAGATCAAACCGAAGCAGCGACATACGCTTTACCCGGATTGAGTTAAGCACATCGTTGTACTTCCACACCTCGTCAGGAGTTTTAGGAGTGTCCTTGGCATCATACGACAGTGGTGTCTGCAAAAACTTCGTAATGTCGTTAACCCGCTCTTGGATTTGCCCCTCCATATTGATACCCCTGTTTACTTCACCAAAACGCCTGTACGCTCCTTGGTAGGTTTCTATTTCGCGAGAACATGCACTAGGGTTATTTACATATTTAGGACCATACTCTTCGATCATGTCACTGCATAGGCGTTTGCATGAGCCTCCGCTCAGATAGCCACCCCTCCTAAGTGCCCTATAATCGCGATCCGCCTGGACAATTTCAGGCACAACGCCTTGAGTTACAAGACATTCAACACCCAAAGCCACACCAGATACCAAAATCGTTACTACCAGTACCGCTCCCACATACCAGGACATATTGAGCATTAGCCTTTGGCTGAGAAACACACCAGCCCGCAACATAAGGCAGGTACCAAGAACAAATGAAACGATTGCTGCTACGATTCTGTACCAATGCAATCTATCAATGTAGTTGTTCGCCTTCTTAACTATCCGACCAGTCACAAATGCACAGGCACTGCAACATGCCATGTTTTGGTCCATATGATCGGATGCTCCCTCGATACATATAGCGCTGCAATTTCCCAACTCATTGTCTGCCTCGACCGTACTTGTATATTCAACCGGCGGATGGAACCAACCACCAGCATCTGCGAAGGCCTCACTTGGTAGTCCAATCAAAAACGAAAAGACTCCGAGACTAGGAACCAAAAGTATTGGCACCATTAAAGTCCGCGGCTTTAACATTCGATCTCCCTCCACACATGGTTTAAAAACTTGTTACTTAGGACAGTCAAACTTTAACTTACGGACCTACCAGCCCTGACTGTTTTGGCTAACACTATAGAAAAAAAAAAAAACAACCTTTTTCTGCTTTTCAAGGATGACAAAAATAGGTTTGAGCAACTTATCAAGCTTAAAACCTGGGTTTTCCGTGGCTGTCCAATAAACTTAGTGGTAGCTAACGAGTAGGATTCATTGAGTCAACTTGACGTTACTCCTGACATTGGGATGACTTTTTCCACGCCTACAACCGCTGCGTAACATCCCTGCCCTCTTTATGTGAGGTAACACCAGATACGGCCTTGGAAAAATACGCCTTAAGAACTGGGAAAAGGCATCCACCGTCATCGGAAAACAAGTCCATCTGGACAAAAGAACAACCAACCTCCCCGACCCCTTGACTGCTTCAATCATGCTGCCCACCATTGTATAATCGGGCGCTCGGTTTTTGGGCCGGGCTGTGCCCTGTTTTTTGCTTGTTGCTAACACTTGAGGGTGTGATGAAACGTATCATTCTGTTTTTGTTGACTAACTTGGCAATTATGTTTGTGCTTTCTATTGTGCTGGGTTTGTTGTCTACCCAGCTTGGGCTTGATCCGACCGGTATTGGGGCCGTGGTCCTGTTTGCCTTGGTGTTTGGTATGGGTGGAGCCCTGATTTCTTTGGCGATGTCTAAGTTCATTGCCAAAAGAAGTACTGGGGCACAGGTCATCAAGGATCCCAGGTCTGATACGGAGCACTGGCTTATCAATACGGTCCGTGAGCTGGCCAGTACCGCAAATATTGGCATGCCTGAGGTTGCGGTTTATAGGGGTGCGCCTAATGCCTTTGCAACTGGTGCGACCCGTAATAACTCGCTTGTGGCTGTGTCAGACCAGTTGATGCAAAACATGACTAGGGCCGAAGTCCGCGCTGTGCTTGCCCATGAAGTTGGACACATCGCTAGTGGGGATATGGTTACCATGACCCTGCTTCAAGGCGTGATGAACACTCTGGTGCTTTTGCTGGCCAGAATCATCGGTGTGACCGTTGATAAAGCCGTGTTCGGGACCAGAGATGGGCGTGGAATTGGCTATTTCATCACGTATATCGTTATGCAGTTGGTGCTGGGTATCCTGGCATCCATTGTTGTTATGGGCTTTTCGCGACGCCGTGAGTTTGCTGCTGACGCCACCGCGGCTAAATTGCTGGGCTCGCCAAGGGATATGATTGCCGCGTTGCAACGACTGGGTTCCTTGGAGCCTGGCGCCTTGCCCCAGTCAATGAAGGCCTTTGGTATTACCGGCGCCCCAAAATGGGCGGCACTGTTTGCCTCCCACCCTCCCCTGGAAAAACGCATCGAGCGCCTGGAAAGAGCCTAGTCCCAAAATCCAAAACAGGATTCAAAACTCTGAGCCGCCTGTCATCGCTAGCACCGTTGCCAACACTCACACGGACCAATCCAAAACAGGATTCAAAACTCCAAGCCGCCACCATCGCTAGCCAGCCACCACCCAAAACTTTTCAGCTACTTATTAGACAAGGTATGGTCACAAGCACCCAGTTCGCCTGCATTTCCTCCCCTCAGGGCACGGTCCAGCAGCACCCCACTTAGTTGAGCAAATGCATCCTATTTCTGGATCGCACACATCTGACCTGTCATCACAAACGGAAGACCCCGATTCATGCAGGCAATAACAACCACCAACTCCATTGCAGTCGGGGTTTAGGCGATTTTTGCATTGATATACGGTCCCTGTACACTGCTTGTTTGCATCGCAGGCATCACTGTGGGTACACATGTTGGCGTCGTTGCAGGGCCTTCCAACTGCAGGCGGATACGAGCAGCTGCGGTCCTCCAGACACTTCGCCCCAACCATAGTTTCGCAATACCCTGGCGCATCACAGTCCGCTGCATCAGGGTCTGGATAATATAAACAGTCGCCATTACCCAAACAAGCCGCACCCGCTGCGGTCTCGCAAAAACCAGGATCTTCGCAAGTATAAGCAACGCCAGAGCATGTTTTGTCTTGCTTACATGTATCGTTATACGTACATAAATCGCCATCATCACAGGGAGCATCTGTGTTAGGCGGATAGTAGCAGGTACCGTCGCCGTTACACATGGCACCAACCGCAGTCTCACACGCCCCAGGTAAACTACACGTATAGAAGAATCCTTGGCAGACGGGCACCCCACCTGGTCCTGCCTTGCACTTGTCATTCCAGGTACAAGGGTCATGATCATCACACTCTGCTTCCGAATCTGGGGGGTATTTACAGGTGCCGTCACCGTTGCAGGTTGCACCAACTACAGTGCCGCAATATGGAGGGTTGTCGCAAGAATAGTCAACTCCCACACACGA
>Ga0255344_1004426_pt1 | contig 14294 bp, 26 predicted proteins | sample wastewater_treat_5_FD_192414 | JGI IMG/M metagenome (GOLD analysis project Ga0255344, IMG submission 192414) | Wastewater microbial communities from Lulu Island WWTP, Vancouver, Canada - plant18 | ecosystem: Engineered > WWTP > Wastewater > Unclassified | place: Canada: Vancouver, British... | reverse complement strand
GTCAGTGCAGATATCCTCTCACTAAGCTTATCCCTGTCCTTTGCTGGGATGAAGATAAAGAAAGAGTATATGAGAAGCTAATGTGCCCGTCTTGTGTTAACGAGATCACAAAGAGAGACATATTTAATGGGAAAATATATGATGAAGCTGTTCCTCATATAGATGCTCTTGTATTCCAGCAAGACGGGATATATATAAGAGTTAGAGAAGGATCTGCATTCCTTAAGTGGACAGATGAGATTCCGTTTGAGGAAGGTGTTATAGACCATTTAGTTGTTTGTAGTGAATATGGAAAGAGCTATATGATTTGCTACAATTTTAATCTAGTCAAGGATTATTTCCTTAAATCAGAATCTAACCCTGACGGATTCATAACTAAACAGGGTTTAACACTAAATATCTCCACAAAAGATCTCTGGTCATTAAACGACAGAGTATATAAGCTGAATGTTAAACTTAGAGAAGACAACTATGGTCGTGTAGAAGAAGTTGAAGAAGCAGCCCTTCCAGATGTATTTGATGTTCCAGAGCTAGACGAGGAAGATCCTCACATTGCATTATAAAAAAGGAGATAATATGAAAGTAAAAGATATGCTATTAGAGATTATTCCTTTATCAACTCCTGATTTATCTCAGTTGATAATGGAATACAAGGAACTGTATGTCAATGAATGGATTATGAGCAAAGGTTTTAATTACATAGCTATTTATCCTGAATTGATATACACTAAGATATTGCCATTATTGTCAAGCCATATAGATACTGTCAATTTCAACAGAATAGTTTATCCTGAATTATCTAAAGACGGTATAATTAAAAGCCGTCTCAGATGGAACAGCAATGCTATTGGCGAAGATGAGTTAACGGGATCTCCTATTGGAGGAGATGATAGATGTGGTGTTGCAATTATGTTACATCTCTTATCACGAAAGATTCCTGCAGTATATCTGTTTTGTGATAAAGAAGAAACAGGTTGTATTGGCTCTAAAGAGTTCATAAATAGCAGCTGTGATTATTTGCTTTCCAGATGTAGTTGCTACATCGGTTTGGATAGAAGAGGGAAGCAAGATGCAGCTGTTTATACTTATGAAAGTCAATCTCTTTTGAATATAGTCAAGAAATATGGCTATGAAAAAAAGCTTGGCTCTGTAACAGATATTGCTATTATACAAGATGAATATCCGAAAGCTGCTGTCAATATGAGTGTTGGCTTTTTTAATGAGCACACAACTATGGAATACATAGATGTTAGTGCTTTTGAACGGACTGCACTTATTGTGCCTAAGGTATTAGATAGTGTGACTGATATGGTATTTAATGATCTGCATTGTGTTGATAATTACTTATTTAGATACACTATTGGCAATAGTTATAAATCTAAAGATCTAGATTATTATGATGATTATATGTTACCGTATAGTCATTACACAACTAAAAAAAAGAAAGGAGACAAAGATGTTCAGACCAAAAGAGGGAAGTGAAGAGCTTGGTGATTGGAAAGATCCATATACCAGATCGTTGGTAGTAGTCCAAGATCTAAAGCTGGCAGATAAAGTAGTCTGGTATGCCTATAGGTTTCCCAGATACTTTATCAAAAACAAAGATTATTGTGAAGATATTTTGCAAGAGATTTTATTTGAGTTATCTCAGATGAATTTCTTTGACATCTATCCCGAAACAATAAGCAAAATATCTAGACGAGTTGTTTATAACTTTCTGGCTAAAGTTTGTTTACCAGTTTCTGGATATAGAAACTTTAGATCTTGGTTGAACAGAAAGATGTTTTTGGCAAAACAAAAAGAAAAAGATGAAGAAGTAGTAACAGAATTGGAAGCCGCCATAAAAGAAGTTGAAAGAATTTGGAATGAGAAGTTTTATCCCGATGAGCCTGCTATAGCCATCTATGCAAAGTATCCTTTAATAGAAGAATATGCTGAAAGCGGTCTCTCCAAAAAGAGTTTCTGCCTAAGCAAACACATTGGAGAAGCTCGGCTGAACAAGATTATATGTAAAGCCAGAGAAGAGTATCTCTGGTTAAGTCAGATTGTCTGATAAATATATAACATAAGGGTAGCTGCAAAAATACACAAAGCCAGCTACCCTTTTTTTATGACCATATATTATAGGAACGGATAAATGAAAAACAAACACAAAACACTTGATACCAATTCAGAAAAATCAATTTTAAGCCACTTTTTAAGCCGTTTTAAGCACTCTTATGCTGAACCAGTATAATTAGTCAATTTATGCTTTAACCCCCTCAAAAAAACGCTTAAATCAATTCTTAAAAAAATAGCTAATTACCAAATAATTAAATCTCATAAAACAAGATAATCAAGCAAGCTATATTTTTATAGCTATAGATATTTTTTTATCCCCATATAAAGATAGCGTTTAACGATTTCAATTTGTTATCCTATCTAATTTAGTTTAGTTAACAAAAGATGTTAAGCAAAACTGCTTCAGTTTTATGGCAATTATAAGGAGGCTGAATTTATGCAAAATTTGAAAAAACTCCTGGAAAAACTGGATGAAGCGATTAAAGACAAGGACAATCTCCAGTTTGATTATGGCTTCACCTTCAGGCATATTAACTTCTCAACCAAAAGATATTATCAAGGCATATTTAATAATATCTTGTTAGCTATATCTGCTTATAAACATAAGTTTATTCTTCCTTATTGGATAGGATTTCATCAGGCTAAAAACCTGAAGATAAGTATCTTAAAAGGATCTAAGGGAACTCCCATTATTGTTAATAAGTATTATAACATCTATAAGAAAAATAACCAAAGAGTTGAAATAACAGAACAAGAAGCCTTAGAAGATCCTACTATAGAAGTTATCAGACAATTTTATAATACAGCTGAATATGTGTTCAATATCCAGCAAACAGATGCCAACCCTGAAGACTTCTTATTGGAACCTAATCCTCAATATGATGAGATAGACAAGTTGTTAATGGATTATTGCCAAAGAGAACAGATAGAGATTGTTAAAGGCAATAAAAACAGTTATCTACCTAAAGAAGACAAGATTAGGTTGGTAGATAAAACTCTTTATTATGACTTAGATTGCTATTATTCATCTTTTGCTCACGAATGTGCACATTCCACAGGCGCAGAACACAGATTGAATAGAGAACTAATCTGCAAAGGAGCAGTTGAAGATAAAACAGGCATTCAAAAATATTCTCAAGAAGAAGTTGTGGCAGAGTTAGCCTCAGTTATTTTAACTAACGAATATGGCATAGAACATCTGGATTATAGTGCTGTATATATCAGATCGTTTTTACAAACTGCAAATATAAAAGAAATATGGAATATAAGTTCCATAGCCCAGAAAGCAGCAAACTATATCAAGGGAGGTATATATGAAAACTAAGCCATTGGTAGATATGGTTACTTATATCATCGTAACCATTATCTTCCTCATTATCCTAATTCCAGCTTTAATAGCAGGCGGAGGTTTTTACCTAATAACAAGCTGGATAGGTTTAGCCAACAAAATAAAAAGAAAGGAGGTAAATAATGGCAGACCAAGTTAAACAACCTGTGGAAACTTGTAAAGTTTCTGAACTAGTTCTCTATAATCTAATAGAGCAATATCAAGAACTATTAGAAGAAGAGAAACGCCTCTCTAAGTTCAAAGATGAGAAGAAACAAAAAATCTTAGAACTTATTGGAGATGCGGAAACTGTAGAAGTTGGTAAGTTCGTTGTCAATAACAAGACAATAATAACTACCAGTTTAGATGTTAAAGCCGTAAAACAAGAAGCACCAGATATTTATAACAGCTTCTTAAAGGTTACGGAAAGTAAAAGATTAACTATTAAAGAAAAGGAGATTTAATATGTTATATCACGAAATTGAAGACCTTATAAATAAGGCAAAACTTACCACTGAAGATATATTAAAAATTGTGTATGAAATTAGTAGATGGTGGTTAGCCAATTCTGAATTATTAGGCTCAGAAATTGGCGACTACGAACTAAAGCAAACTAATTATGGTGATAAGATCATATATACCTATAACAATAGGGTTTTAGGTATGGGATATGAAGGCAATTTAGGCAATCTTAGATATGGAAATCAAGACAATCATATCAGATTTTTAGAAAAGTTTCCTATAGCCTTAAAAGAAAAACTAATAAGTATAATTAGTAATAATCAAAAGTGCTTAGATGGGCTTGATGATATATCCAAGTTCATCTTGAATGAACAAGAAAAACTGGTTAAGGTAAAAAAATGAGAGATAAAGAAATCTTTGTTCAAATAATAGATACATTCATCACTGCTTTAGAGAATAATAAAAAAGTTGATTGGAAAGATATACCAATGCCAGAACTGTTAAATGAAGAAGAAGTTGATAATGCTCTGATCGTATTTAACAATAGTAACACAGATCTAAACGAAAACTATCCAAATCACGATAACATAGCAGATGAATTGATAGAATCTCTATTCACTCCAGAAGATTGTGACCTTATGTTCTACAATATATCTCTGCTGCAAACCATAGAAACATTCAAAAGCCATAAAGCATTATATAATAATATAGAGTTACAAAAAACTCTGCTTATTCTTATAGCAATGACATATCTTACCATAGAGAAATATAAATCAAGCCAAAAGGAGGTTAACAATGGCTGAAATGGTAGCTATTATGGGTGAGACAGGTCACGGTAAGTCTCATTCCATACAATACCTCAATCCCGAAGAGACCTTTATCTTTAATTGTGATAAGAAGTCTCTTCCGTTTAAGGGTTGGAAAAGTAAGTATAGCATAGAAAAACAAAACTATGCCTTTACTACAGATCCAAGTGAAATTATCAGGTTACTGAAAGCCATCTCTATCTTAGAAGAGCGTAAGAATATCAAATACATAGTTATTGATACTCTAAATGCCGTAATGATAGATGATGAAATGAAACGAATGAAAGATGTTGGTTATGATAAGTGGGTAGATTTAGCTGTTTCTGTTTATGGTATTCTGGATACAGCTGCCTGCTTAAGAGACGATCTAACCATCTTTTGTATGTTTCATACTCAAGACCTGTTAGATGATGTAGGAAATCATTTCTACAGAGTTCAAACTTCTGGACAAAAACTGCAGAAAATAAAACTGGAGTCTAAGTTTCCTGTAGTTTTACATTCCAAATGTGATTATGGAGATGAGAAAAATGAATATTATTTTGAAACTCAAGCCAATCATTCTACGGCTAAATCTCCTGAAGGAATGTTTCCTGCTAAAAGAATACCTAACAACCTCAAATTGGTAGCAGACTATGTTACCGAATATAACTCATAAGGAGGAAAAAGATGAGTTGGTTTGACGAAGAAGATGCAAAAATTGAAAGTGGACAATTTACAGGTGTCCATAAGTGTGTTATTAGAGAGGCTGAGCACAATGTTACAGATACAGGTGCAGAAAGCATCACTTTAAGAGTAGAATTGGAAGGTAAAAAAGATTTCAATGGTAATCCGAAGATTATCAGTTTAGAGACTATCTATCTAACCAATGGTAAACAAAAGACCTCGTCTGCAAATAGGGTATCTGCTTTATTCTGTCTATTGTTAGCCAATCCTAATAAGCTAAAGAAATACAGAGTTGACAGATATAACTTTAGCACCAAAGCCAAAGAACCTAAAGTAGTAGAGATGTATGATGATCTGTTAAATAAGAATGTAGCTCTCTTTATTCAGTTACGAAGAAGTTACAGGCTAAAGAAGATAGATCCCGCTACAGGTTATGTTGTCAGAACCAATGAACCTGGTATCTGGTTACCAGATTATAATAAAGATAAGAAATTATCTTATCAGTTTGTTAGAGCATTTGATTATAAAACTCTACAAACTTATTCTGAAATAACCAGTAAGAAACCTGCTAAGGTCTATTTAGAATTGGCAAGCAAGATGTCTGATTATGAAGAAGAAAAAATGGGAAAGGCAGATTTCCTTAAATATGCTCAAAAACAAGCAGATAAAGCAGTTCTGAAGCTGGATGAAAGTATCATTTATAGTTTCTTTGGCGAATATGAGGAAATTGAAGATAGTGATCTACCTGCAGATCTGGATTTGAATAGTGATAAAGTTCCTTTCTAAAATATCCCTTAGCTTGATTATATTGTTATCTTGGAGTTCTTTAAGAACCGATAACAAATATGATATAAGCTATGATGGAATACTAAAAAAGGAAATACAAAGATTGGAATTAAGAAATCAAGACAGGATATCTGAGGTTGTTAAGATCTATATATTACCAGAACATTACTTGGATATCCTTGTCTTGATAAAATTGGAATCTAATGGTGATAGTTTGGCTTATTCTCAAGGCAATTATGGTTTAATGCAGATTAACCAGGTTCACTTAAACAAAGCCAGGAGAGACAGCATCTATCACCTGGATTTCAATTTGAGACTTGGTTATGAATTGTATAAGAAAGCAAGGGATGAAGACTATGCTAACAGGTTTGCCTGTTACAACAGGTCTCATCTCAAATATCGTTATCAACAACAAGCCTATAAACTATTGGGAGATTAAAATGGATACTAAACCCATTAGAAAAGTGGTCTATCATACTATTTACCTCATTGCTAGGTTAATTAAATCATTAAAGAAACCTTGGTCAATGAGATATATTAGTGTTAAACACGCAATTAGAAAGACGATTAGAGATAAGTATTATTATTACGACTATTGGCTTTGCCCAGTTTGTCATCAACGGTTAGATAGCTATTCTCTTCCAGATTATGGCAATGAAACAGATAGAGATTATAGCGTATGCAGAAATCCAGGTTGTCCGCTATACGGAGATGCTTTTCAAGCTATTGATGATATATTTAATGATAAAAATCAACTAATAGAAATTTTAAGAGATAAGTATGGTGAGCATACTTTTCCTGTGTATATTGCAAACAGATTAGATCTCTCTAAATATCCATTATCAAAATCATTTTGGAAAATGTGCATTGAAATAAGTAACTTAATTCAAAAGATAAAAGAGGATTATAATGAATACAAATAAGACACCAGAACAAATTATAATAGAGCTGATTACCGCTCTATATGAGAATAAAGAATTTATAGCCAAAAATATATTCAAATTTGACTGTTTAGCAGCAGATCGTTATACTATCTATAATATTGATACTAAAAAAGTTGAACTATGTTTTATAGAACAAGGTGAACAACCACATATAGAAGATAACGAGATTATTCTTCCACATCTTATAATATAAGGAGATTAAAATGTCATTAACTCAAGGTAAACTCAATGTAACATTACCAGATGGATGTCGTTGGATAGTAAAATTTAATCCTAAATATCCTTTACTTAAAGACAAATATGCAATTATTGGAGAACGCAATCTTACCAAAGCTATAGAAATAGCAAATAAGAAATATTTTACTTTCTGGAACGAATTGGTTTCTCACAGTTCTCCTATTCCTGAACTTTTGAAAATAAAGCCAGAAGACAATATTGCCAATCATCCCGAGATAGATTTTGAAGCAGGTATGATTGAAGAAGCATTGGGAGGTATAGAATGAGAAGCACAACAATTATACAAGATATGTGTGGAGATTATCTCCATATTGATTATAAAACAGATAGCAATCACGAGATTAAAATATCTGCAAACATATTCTTTAACGCCTATGCAAGCATATATCTCACAATACACAAGGGGTTAGCTCGTCACTTTGAAATTGGTTGCCATTGCATATCTATGCAAGACGTATTCTCTACATTAAGGAAAGCAGAAGATATGGCAAGGAACTATAGTGAAGAAGCAAAAGAGATATTAAGCGATCTAATACCTCCAGAATCTTAACTTTTCTCTTGACAGATATATTATTATTATATGATAAATTTCGGAGGTTAAGATGATTGTCAAAACCAAAAGAGGATACCAAGTCAAGTCTCATAAAGGTAAGGCATTATCCAAAAAGAACCTAAGCAAAAAAGACGCCTTAAAGAGACTAAGACAAGTAGAATGTTATAAACATCACAGCAAATAGGAAGGAAATAAAAAGATGAGTTTAACCAATAAAGCAGGTATGCCTGCTATCTTATATGAGGCATTATGTTCATTAGAAGCCAATAATGAACATCTTCACAATCAAGGTTGGAGTGTCACCGAAATCTTGGAACCTACCAGAATTGCAGTTCTGAAAAAGAAATATGCTCCTAAGTTAGAAATAGACGCTATAGACCAAATGGCATCTGCGTTAGGAACTGCAGTGCATATACTTTTGGAACAAGGTCACAAAGGCAAAGAAGATTTGGGTATCTTTGTAGAAAAGAAAGTCAATTTAGAAATCAATGGTGTTATCCTGTCTGGAAAGATAGACTATTATAATCAAAATGATGAATTGATAGTTGATTACAAATATCAGAATGTCCAAAGCTGGGTAAATATTCAAGATAAGTTAGATTATCTAACCTGGCAACTTAACTTATACAAATACTTACTCCATAAAAATAACTATCCTGTTAAACATTTACAAGTGTTATTTATCTTCAAAGATTTTAGAGAGTATGAAGCAGGAAAATTTAAGAGTTATCCTGAAACACTCTGGAAGCTAATCAATATTGAAAGTAAACCAGAAGAAGAGATAGAATATTTTGTTGCTACCAGGTTAGCTGAATTGGAATTTTATAGACAACTGCCAGAGAAAGATTTACCACTCTGTTCTTATAAGGATAAGTGGCAGAAACCAGATAGTTATGATGTCTATAAGAATGGTAAAAGCATTCATTCATTCCCCTCTGGAGAAGTTGCTTATGATTTTATGCAAAGAAATAATTTAGATAGCAGTTATGAGATTGTTAAGACAGTAAATAAACCTAAAAGATGTGAAAGATATTGTCCTGTTAAAGATATCTGCAGTCAATATCTGAAGGAATGTCAGAATGGTTAATCAAGATATTGTTAAAGAAGTTAAAGTCCATAATAGCCAAATATATAATGGACAATGGGATTTTAAGATTGTGTTTCCCAATAGTTCCATTGCTTATTACTTCATTACCTATAAAGAGTTAACCAAAGAAGAAATAACCAATTTCTTAGTTAAAAGAATGAAAACTTACATAGCTTATGAAATCTATTTTGCAGATGATAAAAGAGAGTTTATAGATCTGCAAGAATTAACAACCATTAAAAATAACTTAGACTTGAGAAGAGCTCAGGCTATTGTTAATAAGTATCTGGGCTATAACCCACAAAGTTCAATAATAGGAGTATAAAAATGAAGATAACCAAAGTTCAAGCTGTAAAAAGCAATATTACTTATGAACCTAAGTCCAAATATGGTCTGGGTCAAATGATAAAAATTACTGCCGAAGTTTACGAATCTGATGGCAGTATTAAAGACTATAATGCAGAGTTTTTGGGGTATATCACCAGTATTCAAACAACAAGAGACAATAAACATAATATAAGTTATGTCTATACTGTCCAATGTCCTAAACTGCATAATTATCTTTCTTTTCCAGAAGAACAAATCTTACCAGTAGAGGAATAGATGCCAAACAGAAAAGACTATATTAAGATAGGAAATTACAGACTGGATATTGATTATTACTACATCAATAAAGATAACAGGCTATGTGCAGTTGGCAAAGACGAGGAACCTAAAGATATAACCCGAAACAAACCTGATCTTGATTTACCAGACGACATTCCTGAAACTATCATAGATACTGTTAATAAGTTTATTACAGTAAGGAAACAACAATATCCTAATATCCCGTCAGTTAAGAATGCCAACTTTGCTGCATCTATGAAAGAGGTATATAAATTGCTTAAACAAGGATACAAGGAAGATCTTGTTTGTGGTGCAATAGAAGTAGCATTATATAATGACTTCTGGAAAAAGAATTTATTGGTTCTGACCCAACTTAATTCCAAATGTAAAAGCGGTTTAACCAAATTTGAACATCTTTTAATACTCTTAAAGAGACCAGAAAAAATTGATGATTATGAGGAGTTATAATGGCAAATACAACTTCCAATATAGGATCTGAAAAAAAACTGCTATCCATATTACTTAATAATCCAGAGAAAGCTTTGGCTTCTATTTCTCTGTTAAATCATAAATGTTTTACCAATATAGATAACCGCAATATCTATAATGCTATTTGGACTATAGCAGATGCAGGTGAATCTGTGGATACTGTTAGCATTATTCATCAACTTAGAAGTCAAGGTATATTAGATACTACTCTTAAGCAATATTTGAATGATATAGTAGAAATGCAAACTAACCCTGAACACTTTATCTCGTTAGTAAAAGAAGTAATAGATCTATGGAAAATCAGAGAAACCAATCAGATGATAGAAAAAATGGGTCAGGCTATTCAAGAAGGAACAAGTTACAATAACCTGAAATCCATAATGAACAGGTATTCTCACCTAGATACTTCTACTAATGGAGATAAGCCTGAGACTATGTTATCCATTATCAATAAAGCCATAAGAGAAACCGAAGATGCCATTAAAACAGGAACACAAAGAGAATTGGGGTTAAAGTTTGGTTATCCTAAACTAGATAGAGTAATGTCCTTAAGACCTGGTAATACTTATTGTATTGCGGCTAGACCTGCTATGGGCAAGACCAGTTTTGTCTTAAATATTATTGACAACCTCTTACAAGAAGGAAAGAGAATTTATTTGGTCTCTACCGAAATGCAGAAGGAAGAGATTATGGAAAAGTTCATTACAATGAAACAAGCAATATCCAATGAGGATTTCAGATCTCTTCCTGAAGAGCATAAGCTGGCAAGATATAAAGAATTATACAGTTACAATGCAGCTAAGAACTCAGAGTTATTGATAGATAGCAGTTCTTTTCAATTATATGATACTATAGCCCGAATAAGAGCCTTGCATAAAGAAAAACCTTTAGATCTGGTAGTGATAGATTATTTACAACAGTTAGAACTAGATGGCAATATCAATAGAGTTCAGGTTGTCTCTGAAATCACCAGAAAATACAAATTATTATCATCCGAGTTAAAAATACCCATTATAGAAGTTTCCCAACTAAGCAGGAAAGTAGAAGAAAGAGCTATTAAGATCCCCATCCTTTCAGATTTAAGAGAAAGCGGTTCTATTGAACAAGATATGAGCGGAGTAATCTTTATCTACAGACCTGCTTATTACGGGATAGAAGAGGATGATGAAGGCAATGATATAAGCAATCTGGCAGAGATTATGATTGCTAAAAACAAATTTGGAAGAAGAGGTAAAATCAAGTATATCTTTGACAATGAAACAACTTTATTCAGGGAGATAAAAAAATGATAACAACCGATAATATTTATTACAGAAGCTATGGCGATAAAAAGGAAAAACGACTCGCCAAACAAGAGTTAAAAGCAATTGCCAAAAAGATTATTGATAGTGCTACAAGTTGGACAGAAGCTTTGATAATCAATGACAATAAAACAGCTTATAAGATGCTTCTATTGTTTATAGTAAAGAGTTCTCTGGAAAGAGATGAGTTATTAAGAGAATGCAAATGGCATTATAGCGATATTATATATAGTTTGGTAAAGGCAATAAAATGATTAAACTAATAGCAGCTATAGATCCAGGTAGAAATGGTGGTATCTGTGTAATTGATAAGAAAAATACCATTCGTTATCTTAATGTGTTTAGTTCCAAGAAAGAAGATATTGATAAAAGCCTGAAAGAAGTCAGTTATCTCACTAATGTCCTCTTTTTGGAGTCTGCCATTAGTATGCCTACCAATAGAACTACTTGTAACAATCTCTTTTTCTTAAATGGCTATATTACAGGTTATGCAGAAGGATTAGGTGTGCAAGTAATAAGTTGTTCACCCAGGCATTGGAAAAATTGTATGAGGTTAAGTAGAGATAAAGATGAAAGCATTATCAAGGCTATGGAACTCTTTAATATAGAAAAAGAGTTATTGTCTTATCCCAAATATAGTAGAGATGGATTGGCAGAAGCTTTATTATTAGGATATTATGCTTTCCATTATTTCCCTTTTTATCCAGAAAAAGACCAGATAGATTTATGGAAGGAGATAGTTAGCCAATATGAATAACAAGCTTACCGCAGGTGAAACAATATTGGAGGCTATGGTTTATCATAACCTCTGTTTGGGAGATTTGGTAAAGGCAATTCCAGAAGTAACAGAAGATTATTTATTGGGAATCTTGCAAGACAGATATACTATTACTCCAGAAGTAGCAGTTAAGTTAGCAAGATTATTGGACTTATCATCAGATTATATTTTAAGATTACAGCATTAAGGAGATAAAAATGTATGTAATTACAGTTAATAAAAAGAGTAGCTTTCATACAGTTATTACCATAATCTATCACAAGGTATGTAGCTATGATGTTATTGTCAGTGCCATAATACACTATATAGATAATCGGACTACTATTGTCTTTGAGGTTTTATATAGCAGAGACAATCCTAAAATTGGCTATAGTATATCTGCCAATCATATAGAACCAATCCAAACATTTTCTATCCTGAACAAAATTGAAGATATAGTTAAAGCTAATGCCGATGATAATATAAAAGCCATACTTGAAAATAAAGGTCTGGATATGCTTTATGAAAAAGATCTGCCCTTATTAAAAATTTTGGGATATGCCAGAAAGTATATTAGGAGATAAAGATGAAATGCTTATTATGTGATAAAACTATGCAGTCGGAATATAATAAAGATCTTGAAAACTATCTCTATTATTGCAATCGTTATTGCCACTTACACAATATTAAGTTTACAGAAGAAGAATTGCAAGATAACAACAAGGCTATTAATGTCATAATCAAGAACTTCAGAAAGAAGATGAATGGAACAAGAGATGCATCTCTGGATGTATTAGAAAGTGACAGACGACTTATTGGAGTTATGAAATATCTATCTTCTATCAAAAGATACAAGTTCAATGGCAAATGTCCTGTCTGTAAACAAGAGATGTCAAAAGGCAAAGGTTATCACGGAGATACATATCGTTGCACAAACCAAGATTGCTTATTGGGCAATACCGTAGAGATATATGCAGAAGATATTGTCTCCAAAGAAAAACTGCTTGACCATATTTACGGAGCTTCCAATGCTCATTATTGGCTTTTTAGACAATATTGGAGAATGATGAAAGACCAATATAAACAAGATTTGAATACATTTTCCAGATTATTTAAGAAGATGAACAAATAAAGCAGGTATGATAATGTTCAATATGAAATGTCCTATATGTGGCAATAACTTATATACTAATAGCACAGATAATACATTAGTTCATTGTGAAAACGATGATTGCATAACTTTTGGTTTAGATTTTGTCAGACAAGAATGTTTTTCTGAAACAAAAGAAGAGATAATAAACAGATGTATATTTATATATAGTGAAAGAATAGAAGATTATAAAAGGTATCTTAGATATGCAGTAATAGAAAGAAACGAGATAAACAATAAGAAAGATTATGGATGTCCAAATTGTTGGCAGATAGTAAAACCAAGAATCTATAAATACATTAAATCATATCATCTAATTAAAAGAACTGGTTATTTTTATGGATGTCCATTATGTAGAAGTAGCAAGATTATCAATATGCAGAATGGTAAACAAACCAGACAAAGATTTGTTTGTATTGCCTATTGGTATAACCATATCTGCACAAAAATAAAAGCAAAAAGGGAGAAAAAATGAACTGTCCAGTTTGCGGTAAGGAACTATATCAAGGTAGCAAAGACATATATCAAGAAAAAAACAATAAATATCTCTTTGCTTGTATTTATCGTAATTGTCCTATGTCAGGTTTGGGATACCTGCATAGAAATAATTTTCTGCAAACAAGAGAATCTGCTATTGCTAACTGTATTATGATTTATAAATACGATATATGTAATAACAAAAAAGAATTAAATCAATCCTTAAAGCTAATGAGGGATTATCCCAATTATAAAAAATATGGTTGTTTGGATTGTAGATGGACTGGAACTCCATCTATTACCAAATATGTTAAATATTTATACTCTGACAGAAAACCAAGATACATTTATGAATGTCCTGTTTGCAATAGTTCAAGAATAATAAATTTGAAAACAGGTAAGTTTATAAATATGCATTTGGCAAAATTCCAATATCAGTATAACAAAATCATTATATTTCTAAAAAAAGCCATAAATAAGATAAGTATTATTATGAAAAAAAGCTATTTTCACAAGAAGAAAAAAAGAAGAGAAAAAATAAAATATAATTAATTGAGGATTAAAAATGTTAAAAGGGATTATTAAAAC